>Ga0208332_100045_pt1 | contig 38360 bp, 37 predicted proteins | sample DeeseametaMP1493_FD_184186 | JGI IMG/M metagenome (GOLD analysis project Ga0208332, IMG submission 184186) | Marine microbial communities from the Deep Pacific Ocean - MP1493 (SPAdes) | ecosystem: Environmental > Aquatic > Marine > Oceanic | place: South of Fiji, South Pacific Ocean | collected...
AGCAGCCGCAGGACCGCGAGCTGCTGGTCGTTGACGACCGGACGCAGCCCGGACATCCGGGTGCCGACCAGCGCGACGGAGTGGGCGTCGGTGGCGTCGGTCTTGCGGCCCTGGCCGGGTGGCGAAGACCCTCGCTCGTGCCGAGAGCATTGGCGGGACGTCGACGACCTCGTGCCCTTCGGTGATCAGCCGCATGACGACGTGACGGCCGATGCCGTTGCACCCTTCGATGGCCCAGACCCGGTCCGGCCACTGGGTGACGTACTCGAGCATCGACTTGAAGCCGGCGGTGTCGGTGCCGAAGCGGCCACCACCCAAGACCGCTTCATCCGCAGCCATGACCTCGATGGTCACCGACCGCTTGTGCGGGTCCATCCCGATCACGACCCGTGCATCCGTTGCCCTCACGACACTGTCCTCCTGTTCGATCCCTGACGGTTGTCGAGTCGGGAGGGCAACGCTGCTTCGAGCTAGGCAAACCCCTCTTGAGCCTCTCCTGACCCATTGGCGGCGCCCGGGCCGCGCAGGCCAAATGAGAGCCACACGACCAGCGCGGGCAGCCGATGTGAGAGCGACGGCCCGGCCGCCTGAACCGAGCCTCGCCAGGCACCGGTTCTGGGGTCAACGGAACAAGCAGCCGATGAGCGGACGCTAGGAGCGTGCCCGCCATTCCAGAGCGCGCAGGACCCCGATGAGGTGTGCCAGGTCGTGCCATGCCGCCTCCGGCACGCGCTCGTGCCCGTCCTGCATGGCGTGCGCGATGTCGTCGCTCAGTTGGCCAGCGGTGAACGCGTTGGGCTCACGACTCACGTCGAATGCGTCCTCGACTGACAGATGCCAGTAGTAATCCACGTCGACAGATACGGGTCTGCTGAACGATCAGGGGACTTCTGATCACGCTGCCTGATCGGCGGCCTTGCTCATGATGAGTTCATACTCGATGGGGGTCAACCGGCCGAGTCGGTTCTGGCGCCGCCGACGGTGATAGGTCCTTTCGATCCAGGCCACGATCACGAGACGGAGTTGGTCGCGGGTCTCCCAGCGGCGGCGGTTCAAGACTCTCTTCTGCAGTAGCGAGAAGAAGGACTCTCTGGCCGCGTTGTCCCCGGCGGAACCGACCTGGCCCATGGATCCGACGAGCTGGTGGCGCCAGAGCGTCTGCTGGACCTTCCGGCTTCGAAATTGCGATCCACGATCCGAATGGACGCGGCAGCCTGCGACCTCGAGGCCCTCGATCGCGCGGCGTGCGACGGCGCTGTTAAGCGCATCGACGGCGATCTTGGACTCCATCCGGTCGCTGACGGAGTAGCCGACGATCCGGTTGGACAGCGCGCAAAGTCGGTAATTTAGGTGAGGGAGTCTGCGCATTGGCGATGCCGCCTTTAGATCCGTTCATGTTCCGAACGGCGGACCTGGAGGCCCGCGATGCCGCCGACGAGTCCAGTTCAGCGTACGCGCCAAGTGCCCGCGATCGGCCGGAAGGGCAGTGTTGCGAAGCCGCGAATGGGCCCTGACTGCAGTCGCACGGCCGACTCTTCGTCGACCTCCCAGTCGCGATGACGAGAGAGCAAAGCCTGCAGCGCCGATCGTGCCTCGAGCCGCGCGAGAGAGGCGCCTAGGCAGAAGTGGACGCCGTGTCCGAGAGCAAGGTGCTGTTCAGCGCTGCGATGGATGTCGAGTCGGTCGGCGGCGGGAAAAACCTGCTCGTCGCGATTGGCGGACCCGAACAGCAGAAGCACCACGTCGCCTGGCTCCAGGTCCTGCCCGTGCATGGTGGTCGAGCGCGTGAGCGTCCGGGAAAGTCCCTGGACTGGAGAGTCGTAGCGCAGGAGCTCCTCGACGGCGCGTGGAAGGAGTTGTGGATCGTCCGCCATTGCGTGCCGGGCGTCGGGTTCGCCAGCAAGCACTACCAGACTGTTGCTGAGGAGGTTGGTGGTCGTCTCGTGCCCGGCGACCAACAGTAGGAAGCAGAAGCCGAGGAGCTCGTCCTCGCTCAAGCGCTGTCCCTCGACCTCGGCTTCCACCAGGGCACTCATGAGATCGTCGCGCGGACGGATCCGCCTTTCGGCCAGGAATGAGGCGAAGTAGTCGTACAGAGCTGCGGCTGCCTCGAGGGCGCCGCCGATCCGCGGGCTTTGTGGCTGTGACTGGATGAGCTGGGTTGACCAGCGTCGGAAGGAGTCACGGTCCTCCCGTGGCACCCCGAGGAGGTCGGCGATGATGATGGCCGGCAAGGGCGCAGTCAGCGCCTCGACAGCGTCCCAGGTCTCGTGCGAGGAAGCGTCGTCAAGAAGCCCCTCGATCAACTCCTGGATGCCTGCCTCGAGTGTGGCTATCCGACGAGGTGTGAAGGCGCGGCTGACGATACGCCGCATCGCCGTGTGGCGTGGCGGGTCGGTCATGATCAGCATGGGCAGGAAGAGGTCCGCCATGCTGGGGGCGCCGACCGTCGGGAACACCCCCGATGCTGACGAGAACGTCGAGGGATCGTGCAGTGCGCTGGTCACGTCGGAGTGCCGGCTGAGCACCCAGCACCTCCCGGCGTCGGACCAGTAGACCGGCGCCGCCTTTCGCAGAGCTTGATACGTCGGATAGGGATCGGCCATCACCACGGGGTCGAAAGGGTCGTAGTACACCGCTGCTGCACTCATCGGAGCTCCGGATCCCGCCGACTGCCATGTGCGACGAAAGTTGGATGTGAAGTCTGGATGTTGAGTACAACACGTCACAGGTCGTGAGTCGAGGACTCTATGGGGCACGATCGTCCCGTCGGTGAGAGACAGGTGGGAACCATGATGAAGAGAGCACTGCCCGCGAAGATCGCAAGCCAGTTGTATGCAGCGGCAGAATTGATCGCGGATCGCGGCCTTGAAGGGACCCGTATGGAGGAGATCGCAGAAGCGACCGGGATTCCCAAGGCGACCCTCTACTACCACCTGGAGGGCAAGAATGCCGTGCTCGAGTTCCTTCTCGAGGATTTCCTCGACCTCATCGCGGGAGCGGTCGCGGTGGCCAAGGACGCCGACGGCAGCGCCTCTGAGAGGCTCCGCGCCTCGATCACTGCCCAACTCTCCCTCATGCTGGAGCACCCGCACCTGTGCCGCGCCCTGGTAGGCGACCTGGGCCGTGCAACTCGCCTACCTGATCTGGCGGCAGCACTTGATGCAGCCTTCCTCACCCCCATCCGAGAGTTGCTCGAGGAGGGCGCACGCGACGGCTCTCTCGCACGGTTCGAAGATCCGACTACGGTGGCTACGAGCATCTTTGGTGCTGTGACCGTGGCGGGATTGAGTGCGACGGCAGGTGCTCGGCAGCGAACGGCAGCGGATGCGGCCACACTCTCGGGGTCGATCTACACGATGTTGACGCTGGGAATCGCCGGCATCTCGCCGAGCTGACAGCAGCCGATCACGCGGAGGCGATCCGCTCCGGTGACGAGAGCCCGAGGTAGCGCAATCCCACCTCGGTGATCTTGGTGGCAGCTTCCTCCCGAGACAGTGCCGGAAGGGCCAGATGGCTCACCGTGAGCCGCACGAGGGCGTCGGCAGTGTCGACAGCCTCTCCTCCCTTGAGAGAGGGGACTCGGGACGCCAACCAACTCGCCAGCGATTCCGAGGCCAGGTGGAGCAGTTGTGCGGACGTGGTGAGCAAAGGCAGGATCCCATTGGCCACCGGCGCTGAGTCTTGGTGGGAGATCAGCACCGCCCTGAGAAGGGTGCTGCGGTCGGCTTCTCGCAGGACGTACTCCACCGCGGCAGCAAGACCGACGGCGGCGTCGCTGCCCTGGTGTGCCAGGACTTCTTCGATCCCATCGATGAAGCGAGAAGCCTCGCGCAGCACCACGGCCTCTCCCAGGCCTGCCTTGTCCCCGAACTCCTTGTAGAGAAAGGCCCTCGAGATGCCGGCCGCCTCTGCGATCTCACTCATCCTGACGCGGTCCCAGCCGCGTTCAGAGATGTGCTCGTGAGCGGTCTCGATGACGGCGGTTCGGACCGCCTCGCGATAACGCTCGCGCATGGATGGTGCAGCCATGTAGACACGCTACTGCCTTTGTCGGACCGTGGACCCGCGTCTGCGACGGTGCCAGGAGACACGAACGGCTGTCTTGCCTATGCTGGTGACAAAGTTGCCCTTTTGTTGTGGAGGAATGCATGGCTGATCGGTCCGGCGCAACGGTGATGAACTACCCGCATCGTCGAGGTGGGCACTGCGGGTCCGGCGCCATGCGCGACCTGCTCGAGTGGGCGGGGCTGGGGTGGGACGGGCCACCCGGTGAGGGTCTGGTCTTTGCGTTGAGTGGGTCCCTTGACCTCTCTTACGTGCGGGACGCGACCCTCATGCCGCCGGTGTACCTCGTCGGCCGCGGGAGCGATCTGGAGACCGACCTGCCCGAGCGACTGGGCGCGAGCGTCTCGGTGCTCGCCAGCGACGATCCGACCGAGGGGTGGAACTGGGTGCGCGACGCCGTGGATGCGGGACGTCCGGCGCTGGTGTGGGCCGACATCGCCGAGCTCCCCTACCTTCGCGTCCGGTTGCAGATGAGTCGTCACGACATCGTCGTCATCGGGTACGACGACGAGCAGGAGCTCGTCCATGTCGTGGACAACGATCGCGATGAGGTCCAGCTGGTGTCCTACGCGGCACTGGCGAGAGCCCGGTCATCACAGGGATTCCCCGTTCCGACGCGGCACACGTACTACGACATCGACTGGCCAGAGCGTCTGCCGGAGCTATCGAGTGCAGCAGCGCAGGCCTTCGCACAGGCGGCCGCCTCGATGACCTCCGCCGACGGCCCCTCGATCGTGAGTGGTCGGGACTCGACGGCCGTGGGGGCCACCGGCTTGGCAGCCGTGGACCTTTTCGCAGCGGACATCGCATCGTGGCCGGAGGTCTTCCCCGACGACGTGCTGGACCTGATCCTGCACGGGCTGAGCGCCTTCGTCGAGAAAGCTGGCACCGGCGGTGGGCTCTTCCGTCGACTGCTCTCCAGCGGGGCGGCGGACATCGCACGTATGACCGGGGACACGCGAGCCGGCGACGTCGCTGTCGCGGCCCACGACTGCGCCGAGGGCTGGTCACTGGTCGCGTCCCTGGCGCGGGAGGCGGGACCTGCGCGGGACAGATGGCAACAAGCCGCAGACGCGGCCGGCGAGCTGCCTCGCTTGGAGCGCGACCTCGTCGCCGCCCTGAACGTTGCTGCCGCAGACCAGGGGACCCCCGCGTGATGGACAGGACATGGGACGCAACTGAGGCGTTGACCGCGGGACGATTCGTCGACAGCGACCACCCCGATGTCCAGGACTTCACGAGGTCGACCCTCGCGGGCGTCTCGGATCCTCACGGTCGGATCGGCACGTTGTTCGCCGCCGTCCGCGACATGTTCCGCTACGACCCCTACAGCGTGTCTGGTCACCAGGACGACTACCGCGCCAGCGCGATCTTGGCAGGCGGACCAACGTGGTGCGTCCCCAAGGCGGTGCTGCTGACGGCCTGCCTCCGTGCGGCCGGGATCCCGACCGTGCTGGGCTTCTCGGACGTTCGCAACCACCTCAGCAGCCCGGCACTACTGGAGCTGATGGGCACCGATCGCTTCGTGTTCCATGGCTGGACAGCAGTCCTGATCGACGGCACATGGCGCAAGGGATCGCCCGCGTTCAACACCGACCTGTGCCATCGCTTCGATGTGCCTCCGCTCGAGTTCGATGGCACCGGGGATGCGCTGCTGCATGCCACCGACGGCGCCGGCAACCGTCACATGGAGTACGTGCATGAGCGAGGCATGTTCCTCGACCTCCCCTACGACGACATGATGACGACGCTGACGAGCACATACGGCTCCGCGATGGTCCGTGACGGGGTGGGAGCGTCGCACAGCGACTCCTCCTTCCATCCCTGAGTGCTGCATGGCTTGGCGTCACGCCGACGTGCGGTCCTCGTCGCTCAACTGCCGCACCATGGTCGTGAGTCTGTGCTCGAGCCGCTCGCGGCCGAGCGTCGCCGCCAGCGCCGGTTCGAGGCCTCGCAGATCGTGCAGGGGAATGGGTTCGCCGACCACGATGGCGACCCGCTTGCGTCGTCCCCACTGCAATCGCCCGGTGTAGGCGGGCAAGATGGATTGAGCCCCCCACTGCGCAACCGGCAACAGAGGCACCGAGGCCTCCAGGGCGATCCGCACCGCGCCCGACTTCATGGGCATCGGCAGGCCATCATCACGCCGTGTGATCGACGCTTCGGGATAGACCAGGATCAGTCGACCGGCGAGCGCGGCCGCGACGGCATCGTCATACGCGCCATAGCCGGCCGTGCGATCGACCCTGACGTGACCTGCCGCCCGGAACCACCAACCCACGAGAGTTTGTCCGAAGAGGGCGTCCTTGGCCAGGAAGCGCGGGACGCGTCGCTGGGCCAGCACCATCTCCGCGACCAGTAGAGGGTCGATGTGTGAGACGTGATTCGCGGCGAGCACAGCGCCGCCCGAGGCTGGGATGCGCTGGACGCCCCGCCAGTCGGCACGGCGAAGAAGCATCAGCACTGGCTTGCAGACCGCTAGCGCCAGCCACCAGGCGAGGCCGCGCCGATCGCCACGGGCCGGACGATCGCGTCTCATCGTAGGTACGTGCACCATCATGACTGTAGACAATATGGGCGCGATCGTCTTTCGTCGAACATGGACGAGCCACGTGTACACACTCACCGAGGACAAGGAGAACTCATGAGCGACGCGCAGGGACAAGGGCGCCAGCCGGAGGCGGTCAAGACCGTCGACGACGACACCGACCGCCAGCCGATGTCGACCTTGGACGCCTGGGTTCGGTCGATGGCCCACCCGGAGCCAGCGTCGTTGGGGAGGTTGCCGGCCCATTCCCCCACCTGCGCGGGCTGTGGCAGCGAGAATCCGGCCGGCCTCGCGCTCGTGGTCGATGCGACCGAGGACGGGGTGCGCGCCGTGCACCGCTTCGACCGCCGTCAGGAGGGCGCGCCGGGCATCGCTCACGGCGGCCTGGTGGCGGCGGCCTTCGACGACTTGTTCGGGTTCCTGCTCTACCGGGTGGGTGAATTGGCGGTGACGCGGTCCCTGACCGTGGAGTACCTCCGGCCAGTGCTCCTCGGTACGGACTACGAGTTCACCGCCAAGGTCCGCACTCGAGAGGGTCGACGCTTGCACGTGGACGCCTCGGCCGTTGAGACGGACGGGCGGCGTGTAGCCACGGCCGACGCCACTTTCATCATCGTCGATGTGGACCACTTCGAGCAGGGAAGAGCGACGACGCTGCCCTGAATCACTCGCGAACGAAAGGCTCGAGTTCCACGGCGGGGTCCAGGTCGATGCCTCGCCCGGACAGAGCGCGCAGGAGCACGAGCGTGACGTGATCGGAAAGTCGTTCGGTCATGACGTCTAGGCTCTCGTCTCTCTGGTCGAGCCACCAGATGATGGTCGCGTCGACCATGCCCATGACGCCGACGAGGATGCCCTCGGGGAACGAGCTCGGCGCAGCATTGGTGTAACCCCGCGCTGCCACGGCGATCTCATCGAGGAGCCGTGTGCGGCCCATGCGCGCTTGGTGGAGCGTTCGACTGTGACCCCGGGCCGCCAGGAGCCGATAAAGATGCGGATGCGCGTCAGCCCAGGTCGCGCAGGCCTCGACCAGTCCCTGCACCACCATCAGCGGCGTTCCGCGATGTGACAGATGTGGCCGGATATGGTCGTTGAGGCGTCGCGCCGCAAGCCGGACCATCTCTGAGTCCAGGTCCTCGCGGCTGGCGAAGTATCGGTAGATGTGAGGTCGCGGCATCTCCGCCCGTTCGGCGATGACTGCCGTGCCGGCCTCGATGCCGATGTCATCCACTGCCAAGAGCGCGGCTTCGGCGATGTGGCGTCGCCGACGGGCGCGCGCCCCGTCATCCCCGGCTGTGCGCCGCCGCACGGTGGAGTCGACCCACTTTCCCACCTCGACCACGGGACTCAGTCTAGGCCGCAGCAGTTTCAGGGTCGCCTGACGGGTTGCGCTCGTGACGATGGAACACCTTGTACCCAGACGCGCGGTGTTGTTCTATTGGGTACACCGAGTACCCCACCGTTTGGAGCTGACATGACCGACCGCCGATCCCCGTGGATGGATGCGGATCTTGACGACGTTCGAGACCTCGCCCGCACTTTCTGCGAAAAGGAGATCAAGCCTCACATCGACGACTTCATCGCGCAGAAGCACGTCGACCGACAGCTGTGGAACCGGGCCGGCGAAGCCGGTCTGCTCTGCTTGTCCATTCCCGAGGAGTACGGCGGTGGGGGCGGCAGCTTCGCCCACGAGGCCATCTTGATCGAGGAGCAGGCTCGGGTCGGAGACAGTTCCTGGGGCGCTTCGCTACACAACGGCATCGTCGCTCACTACCTGCTGGCCTACGGCACCGAGGAGCAGAAGCAGCAGTGGCTTCCGAAGATGGCCACAGGTGAGGTCGTGGGCGCGATCGCCATGACCGAGCCCGGCACAGGGTCAGATCTGCAGAACATCAAGACCAAGGCCACGCGCGAGGGGGATGAGTACGTCATCACCGGCTCCAAGACGTTCATCACGAACGGGTCCCAGGCAGACTTGGTGCTGACCGTGGTCAAGACTGATCCGGAAGATCGTGCGGCCGGCATCTCCCTCATGCTGGTTCCCACGAGCAACGAAGGATTCGCCCGAGGGCGGGTGCTCGACAAGATCGGGATGAAGGGGCAGGACACCTCCGAGCTCTTCTTCGACGGAGTGCGCGTCCCTGTCTCCAACCTGCTGGGCCTGACTGAGGGACAGGGCTTCGTCCAGCTCATGCAGCAGCTCCCCCAGGAGCGACTGCTGGTCGCGGTCTCGAACGTGGCCGCGATGGAGTTCTGCCTGCGGGAGACCCTGGCCTACGTCCGCGATCGCAGTGCCTTCGGACGACCGATCTGGGGTTTCCAGAACACGAAGTTCAAGATGGCTGAGGTCGCCACAGAGGCTCGCGTCGCCCGGTCCTTCGTCGATGAGTGCATCCAGATGCACCTGGGTGACGGTCTGGACATCCCGACCGCAGCCATGGTCAAGCTGTGGTGTTCGGAGCGTGCCCAGCGGGTGGCCGACGCTTGCCTGCAGCTGCACGGCGGGTACGGCTACATGAACGAGTACCCGATCGCCCGCATGTGGGCCGACATGCGGGTCTCGCAGATCTACGCCGGCAGCTCCGAGATCATGAAGGAGATCATCAGCCGGTCGCTGTGAGCCCTGAGTGACCGAACTCGACCAGGGCCTTGGGCGGTCCAGTTTCGGCTAGTCATGACCGGACTCAGGGCCGCGGACACACACGTTGTTCGCGGCCCTGAGCCATGTCGAGAGTTCAGCTGCGCTCGATGCGCTCCAGGTAGGCCCGGCGAGCTTCGTTGTCCACGCGGTCGAGGAACACGGTGTCGGTGCCCAGCATGGAGCCGAGCTGGGTCGCGACCCGGCCGGGGACGAACTTCATGGCCGCCACCATCGTTCCCGCGACCCGCGTGACGCGGACGAACGGCTGCGGACGCTCGATCAGCGCAGCGGTCGCCCGGGCGATCTCCTGCGGTTCGGCGTTCCTCATCCCCTTCGCCCCGCTCGTTCCGGAGACGAGTTCGGTGTTGGTGAAGGTGGGGCGCACCGTCGACAAGTTGACACCCGACCTGCGGTACTCCTGTCGCGCCGCCTCGGTGAAGCCGATGACAGCGAACTTGGTACCGCAGTACGTCGCCAGGCCCGGCACGGGGAGCTCGCCGGCGAGGGAAGCGGTGTTGATGATGTGCCCGCGGCGACGGGGCAGCATCCGCTGCAAGGCCACCTTCGTGCCGAAGATGACACCGAGAACGTTGATCTCGACCTGACGGCGGGTCACCTCGTCGGGTTCTTCGTGCGCGTGCCCCGTGGGCATCACTCCCGCGTTGTTGATGAGAACGTCGAGCGGACCCAACGCCTCCTCCGTCACGTCGAGGAAGTTGCCGATCGAGGCAGGGTCAGTGACGTCAAGGCGGACCGCGACGTCGATCCCGAGGTCCTCGGCGGCAATCTTCAGCTGGCCCTCGTCGATGTCGCCGATCGCTACCTTGTGCCCGCGCCCGATCAACTCCTTGGCGGTGTGGTAGCCGATCCCGCGTGCCCCTCCGGTGATGGCCACCACTTTCGCTGACTGCGTTGATGACATGTTCTCTCTTCCTTTCACAGACCCAGACGCTGCCGTAGGCCGCGTCCAGCAGCCAGCCGCAGCACGCGGCCGGCAATGGCCGTACGCCGGGCGGAGTACGGGTACCACGTGAGCTCTTTGGTGGTCACCGGCATGCGCGGCTCGGTGATGGCTTGGACGCGGCAGTACTTGCGCAAGCCCTGGGCGCCGCCGAGCCGGGCACCCATGCCGGAGGACTTCCACCCGCTGTGGGGCAGACCCACGGCGAAGAGATTGCTGAAGACGTCGTTGATGTTCACCGCGCCGACCTCGAGCTGATCGGCGACGCGTCTGCCTCGACCCAAGTCGCGTGTCCAGACCGTCGCGGAGAGACCGTATTCGGAGTCGTTGGCCAGGGTGATCGCCTCCGCCTCGTCGGCCACCCGCATGATGGGCAGCGTCGGTCCGAAGGTCTCCTCGGTCATGCAGGACATGGTGTGGTCGACGTCGACCAGGAGCGTGGGGGCGAAGAAGTTGCCCTTCGTTCCACGCTCCCCGCCCACCAGGACGCGTGCGCCGCGTTGCCGCGCCTCCTGGACGTGACGCTCGACGGTGTCCACCTGTTCCTTGGTGACCATGGCGCCGACATCGTCGCGCGCGCCCGCACCCTGCCTCAGTGCCCCCAGAGCTGCCGCAACCTTCTCCACCAGCTCGTCGTACACAGCATCGACGGCGTAGACCCGCTCGACAGAGATGCAGACCTGTCCGGAGTTGAAGATGCCGCCCCACACGAGGCCATGAGCTGCTCGGTCCAGGTCGGCGTCCTCGAGGACGATGGCGGCATCCTTGCCTCCCAGCTCCAGGCTGACCGGCTTGAGGAGTTCCGCGCACCGCGTCGCCACGCGGCGGCCGGTGGCCGTCGAGCCGGTGAACTGCACGAAGTCAACCGCCTCCACGACAGCTTGACCAGCATCGCCAGCACCAGAGACGTGCTGCAGCACCGCGGGTGCGCCGATCTCCTGCCAGCCCTCGATCACGCGCGCGCAGGTCAGCGGCGTCATCTCCGATGACTTCGCCAGCACGGCGCAGCCGGCTGCCAGCGCTGGTGCCGCATCCATGAGGAACAAGGTGATGGGGAAGTTCCACGGAACGATGAGTCCCACCAGCGGGTAGGGACGGTAGGTGCGCGAGAGTCGCTTGGGCAGGCTGAGGAGACCGGAAGAGCCCACCCGCTCAGGTGCCAGGAACTTCTCGGCGTGATCTGCGTAGTAGGAGATGAACTCGCACGACGCCGTCGTCTCGACCAGGGCATCGGGTCGGACCTTCCCCGTCTCTGCGACCAGGAGGTCGGTGAGCTCGTCGGTGTGGTCGAGGATCCACCCGCGCCACGCGCGGAGCCAACCTGCCCGAACCCTGGGTCCCATGTCGCGCCACGCGGTCTGCGCGAGGCGCAGGTCTCGGGCCATGGCGGCGACTCGTGCCGCGTCGTCAACAGGGAGCGACTCGAGGGGCTCGCCGGTGGCAGGTCGCCGGATGTCCAGGACAGAGGCTGAAGGTGGTGTCACGATGGAACTCCTTGGGTCAGGGCCGGTGTGGTGTAGTTCGGTGGTCAGGCAGTCGCGGCTGTACGTCCGGATTTTTCCGTCGAGCCGGATGTACGGGGTGTCGCCACATCGCTCTTGAATGAGTGCGGCGGCGGGGTCATGCCGTGCTCGCGGCACCAGGCACCCGGCTCGCGCTGGCTGCGGCGCGGGATGCCGTTGGACGGCTCGAGCTGCAGCGGGATCGGGGGCAGCGGAGGCAGCTCCTGGTCCGCCTCGGCCGCGAGCTCGTCGGCGTCCTTCTCCTCGGACATGCCGATCGGGCCGACGCGCTGGGCGTTGAGGAACTGCCGCACCACCGGCTCCTCCGAGCTCAGCAGCATCTCGCGCGGACCGAACATCGCCAGGTGCTTGTGGTAGAGCAGGCCGATGTTGTCCGGCACCGTGCGGGCGGTGTTGATGTCGTGGGTGACGATCAGGAACGTCGCGTCGATCTGGGCGTTCAGGTCGACGATCAGCTGGTTGAGGAACGCGGTGCGCACCGGGTCCAGACCCGAGTCCGGCTCGTCGAAGAGGACGATCTCGGGGTCGAGCACCAGCGCGCGGGCCAGACCGGCGCGCTTGCGCATGCCGCCGGAGATCTCACCGGGCAGCTTGTCCTCGGCACCGAGCAGACCCACCAGGTCCATCTTCTCCATGACGATCGAGCGGATCTCCGACTCCGACTTCTTGGTGTGCTCGCGCAGCGGGAAGGCGACGTTGTCGTAGAGGTTCATCGAGCCGAACATCGCGCCGTCCTGGAACAGCACGCCGAACAGCTTGCGGATCTCGTAGAGCTCCTTCTCCGAGCAGGAGGCGATGTCGGTGCCCTCGATGATGATCGAGCCCTGGTCGGGCTTGAGCAGACCGATGAGGGTCTTGAGGAACACCGACTTGCCGGTGCCGGACGGGCCGAGCATCACGCAGATCTCGCCGGCGGGGACGGTCAGCGTCACGTCACCCCAGATCAGCTGCTTGCCGAAGGACTTGCTCAGGTGCTCGACCTTGATCTCCACGCCCATGTACGTGTACTCCTTTTCCGAGGGACGGCGGGTGGCTGCCGCCACGAGGTGCTAACGCGTCTGCAGGTCAGCGATGAGCCACTCGGAGTCCGTACGTCTCATCGTGACCTCGACCCTGCTGCCCGAGACAGCGGGCTCCTCGGTGTTCTTGGTGGTCGTGGACTGCGTCAGGAAGACCAGGACGACCACCTCGGCGTCGCTGTCGACCGATACGACGCCCGCAGCGTTGACGACGGCCTCCGTGACGATGCGGCGCTGGGTCGCCGTGGGGCGCACGACCTCATCGATGAGCGCGGCGTAGTCATCGGTGAAATCACCGGTGGTCTGTCGCAGCGCATTCTCGAGGTCGTCCTCGAGAGTCGCGTAGCGGTAGCTGAGGAGATCCGGGAGGCGCGTGCGGACGCTCTGCAGCGCCTCATCGGCCGCTGCCTCGCGCTCGCCGATCTGCTGAATACGCCACTGCGCGACTCCGGCGGTCGACGCGACGAGGAGTACCAGGACCGCGAGTCCGCCTCGAAGACGCCACGGGCGCGGCTGCCCGGGACTGTCTTGACGCGGGTGGTCGGATGACGCGACGGCCTGTGGTGCTGCCTCTGGACTGCTCACGCGACAAACCTCAGGGACGAGACCAGCCACGTGTCGTCGACCTGCTCGAGCCGAACTTCCAGGCGATAGCTGCGGGGCTCTGGCGCAGCTGAGTTGCGGTTGTCCACCGTCCCGCGGGCCGCCACCACCACGACCGCTGAGTCGTCCTCAACTTCGACGACGCCCGACGACACGACCTCGCCGGTGGCGACGACCTCATTGGCGACTACCTCCTCGCGCAGCCGGTCGGCCTGTGCGCGCAGGTCGTCGCGGAAGGAGGCGGTTGCTCCCGCAATGAGGGTTTCGAGATCCTCGTTCGTCGTTGCTGCGCTGATGGTGATCAGGCCCAGCACCTCGGCTTCGGCGGCCTCGACCGCGTCGAGCTGCTCCTGCTGCTGTGCCTGCGCATCCCGCCAGGTGAGGCCTCGCTCGACCGCGACTGACGTGACTGCGACGAGGATCACGAACAATGCTGAGGTGATCCACCGGCCACGGGATTGAGCGCGAGCGGTCTCGCCGGTCACCGGACGCTCGCCGGCCCGAGGACGAGGCTGCGCCATCCCTGGTCGAGCGACTCCTGGGATGTGGCGACCCCCTGCAGACCCCGCCGCAGGTCGCCACCGCGCGAACCCGACGTGCCCTCGGGCCACACTGCCTTGCCGAACGTCAGGCCGCACGAGGAGGGAAGAGGCCCTCGTCCTCCACCTTGCGGGCACGGCAGCAGCCGAGCCCCACGCACTGACTTCGGGTCCGCATCCGGCACGGTGCAGTGCGCGAGCAGATCGACTTGACGCACCCGATCGACGGAGGGATCTCGTCGCTGGGAGGCCGGCAGGTATCCCTGCGAGCATGCGGGCGGGTTGTTCACGTTGGCTCGCAGATCCAGGTTGACGTCGCCGAACTGCTCACGAGGATTGATGGCGCTCTGCAGCCGTGCCACGGTGACGGGGAAGTACACGAGTCCTTCCTGTATCTGCGGGAGGTAGGTGTTAAGCACCTCCCCGTTCGTCGTGAGGTTGGTGACGAGCAACGGCAGCGTCGGTTGCAGGTCCGAGACGAGCTCAGTGGCCGCGTCGAGCCCCCCGGGGCCTTGCTTGAGAAAGGCCCGGAGGTCGGCGTCGCGTCCGGCCAGCTCATCGGTGAAGACTGCCAGGGACCGCGCGTAGCTCAGGGTGGTGTTGCGCAGGCTCTGCTGGGTCGCCAGGACCGGCTGCGCGGTTCGGATGAGCGACGTGGTGACGGCAAGTCGATCCTGGGCCTCGGTCAACAAGGCGTCAGCGTCGTCGATGAGCCCACGCAGATCGGGTCCGCTGCCCGCGAGACCATCGTCGACCTGATCCAGCACGCGACGCGTCCGCGCAGCAGGGACCGAGTCGAGCAGACCATTGACCGACTCGAGGACCGGGGCGATCTGGGGCATCTCGACGGTCCGCTCGACCCCGATCACGTCGCCATCGGCCAACGTCGCCGGCTCGTCCGACGGGCTTGCCTCGTCGGCGGGTGGCACCAGATCGACGTACTGCTCTCCGATGGCTGAGGTGCTGTGGAGCTCGGCGACGACATCGGAGGGGATCTCGTGTTCGGCATCGATCCGCAGCACTGCGACGGCGCCGTCCTGCCCCAGCTCGAGCTCGGTCACCTTGCCGACCTCGACGCCTTGGTAGGTGACCTGCGCTCGCGGGTAGAGGCCGCTGGCATCGCGATACTCGGCACGCACTTCGTACACGCCGACCCCGAGCATGGCCGGGACGCGCGCGTAGACAACCATGGCGAGGAAGAGCGCCAGGACAGTGAGCAGGGCGAAGATGCGCAGCTGCCGCTTGATCAGAGGCGTGAGTACCATCAGCAGTCTCCTAGCAGTCCGAGCAGGCACGGACCTCCGGACTCGTCGTCATCCTCTTGGGCAGGCTGTCCCTGCTGACCCTTACCGCCGTTCGACGTCGCGTTGCCCGAACCACCGGCGTCCTGGCCCTGCGTCTGCAGAGGGTCGAGGAGCGGATCACCAGACTGCATCGCCGGCAGTTGCCCCGTCCCGAGCAACAGATCAGCCAAACCGCCGCCGGTGACGGCGATGGTCGCGAAGAGGTTGGAGTAGTCGCCGCGCAGCGTCTTCTCGGTGGTCATGGCTGGGAAGGGGATGGTGATGGCGATCTTGAGAGCCTCGGGCAGGCGCGTGGCTGCCTTGCCGAGGTTGCTCAGGATCGGACCGAGTGCCGCCAGGTTGGCGAGAACGGCTTCCTGGCTCGCTTGGATGACGCCGACGGCACGCGTACTGGCTCGCCCGGACGTCGTCACGGCGTCGACGAGACGAGCGCGCTCCTGCTCCAGTGCAGCGAGGCCGGGTCCCACCTGGTCGATCGCACGCGCGATGACGTCCCTGTCCTCGACCAACCCTCGGCTGAGCCGTTCGAGGGAGTCCAGGGCGCGCACGATCTCCCCGCGGGTCTCGTCAAGGACCGCGAGGAGCTCGTTGGAGCGGGTGACCAGACTTCGGGCGTCCAGCTGACGATCAGCCAGGGCGGAGGTGAGCTCATCGGTGATGGTGCTGATCTGGGAGAGACCTCCGTTGTTGAGCAGCAGAGCGACCCCGGCAAGCACCTGCTCTGTGCCGGGAGCCTGATCGGTGCTAGCGAGCGGAACGTCGTCTCCCTCCTCCAACAATTCGGCCGCGCCAGTCGTTGCTTGCGTGGTGTCGGAGGACACTTGTACGTACTGCGCCCCGAGCAGGGTCTTCTGTCCCACGGTGAATCGCGCATCCCGCGCGATGGGCACCGACTCGAGCAGTCGCAGATCGGCGGCCGCGTGCCAGTCCTCGACCCTGATGTCGGTGACCGTTCCGATGACCACGTCGTCGAGGAGGACTTGGGAGTTGGGCACGAGGTTCTCGACGGACTCGAACCGCACGGTCACGGTGTATCCGTCGGAGCCTGTGGCCACCTGCCCGGGGAGTGTGTTCTCGTTGGGCTGCAGCGAGCAACCTGTTGCGAGGATCGCTGGCAGCAAGCTGACCGCTGCTGCACGAGTTGCTGCAGGGTACCGGCTCGTCGCGGTGCTCATCGTGCGCCTCCGTTGCTCTGCGTGAGCAGGCCACCCAGACTCTGCAGCAGGTCGATCTCGACGCCGGCCAACCCCGGCACCGGAGGGTCGTCACCTTCCGGCTCACCTACGTTGATGCCGGGAACCAGCCCTTGGTCCAGTCCGTCGAGACCCAAGCTCGTCAAGATCGGTTCGATCACCTGGCTGCACTGCGCGGCCGTCCCGCCGGCGCCCAGGATGGCTCCGCAGAGGAGCTGGGGCAGTCCCTCAAGAGCGCTCAGCGTGGCCCGTCCCTTCAGTGCCGACCCCTCGACGATGTTGGCGAGGTTGATGAGCGCGTTGGTGCCGATGTGCAGTGAACCCGCCAGCTCGTTCGACCTGTCGGCCAGCGCCGCAGAGAGGAGGTTCGTCCGCCGGACGGCCTGGGATATCTCTCGACCGTTGTCGTCGAGGAAATTTCGGGCCGTGCGGAACGTGGCGGCGAGATCGCGCAGGACTGCGGTCAAGGCGAAGCGGTTGCGCTCGAGCACTCGGCCCACCGCGTCGATCTCCCGTGCGAATCCTTGCACCGCTCGGTCGTTGAGCGCCAGCGACCTGGTGAAGGTGTCGAGGTTCGCGATGGTGGCGAAGAAGTCGGCTCGCGGGTCGGAGAGCGCCGCTGCGGATGTCCGCAGACCAGCGATAGCCCGGCGCAGCTCGGTTGCATTGCCCTCGCCGAGACTGTCGTCCAACGCGGTGATGGCCCGCGCGAGCGCTCCTTCTTTGCCTTTATCGGGGCCCAATGCCCCGGTCAGGTCGGTCAGCTCCTGCTTCACGTCGTCGAATGTGACCGGCACAGCGGTGCGCTCGATCCCTATCTGGTCTCCGTCGGCGAGTGTCGGGCCACCGGTGTAGACGGGCTCCAACTGAACGAAGCGACCGCTGACGAGGCTGGGCGACACGATGGCTGCTCTCGCGTCAGCAGGCACGGGTTGGTCGTCGTCGAGGCTCAGCTCGACCACGACCCCCGACTCGCCGGGTGTGATGCGGCTAATGCTGCCGACGGGGACTCCCAGCACGCGGACGTCATCGCCCTCGTAGAGGCCTTCGGCGCTGGGGAAGGTGACCTGCACGGTCATGTCCTCGTCGCGTGTGATGGTGAGGCCTGCGGCCAGCAGCAGCGCAAGGACGACGACCAGTGCGGGGCGGCGCAGGGGTACGTCGAGGAGTCGGCGGTTCACGGGAGGATTCCTGACAGGACTGGGGCCAGCGTGGCGGGATCGGTGAGGTTCTGGATGTAGGCGTCGAACCACGGCCCGGTCGAGGCAGCATCGCCGAAGGCCGTGGCGTAGCCGCGCAAACCGGTCACCGTGTCCTGGATCGCCTTGCGATTGCGATTGAGGACGTCCACGATCTCGTTGAGTTGGCTCAGCGCGGGACCGATGACGCGCGCGTTCTCTTGGAGAGCTGCGCGCAGTTGGTCGGACAGGGCACGAGCGCTGCGGAGCAGCTCCTCGATGATGCGTTGCCGAGCGTCGAGCTCGGCGAACAGGGACTCGCCCGCGGTCAGGAGCGAGCCGATCTCCTGGTCACGGTCGGCCAGGACAGCAGTGACGCGGGCGGACCGGTCGAGCAGAACAGCGAGGCGTTCGTCGTTAGTGGCGAGGACTCGGGAGATCTCGGTGATTCCCTGCAAGGCCGGCCCGACTGAATCCTGCGATCCCTCCAACACTGCCGAGGTGCGCGCCAGAGCGCGCTGGAGGGCCTGCTTGTCGATCTCAGCGCTCTCGGTCGTGAGCTGGTTGAGCGCACTGGTGATGTTGTAGGGGGACGAGGTGCGTTCGACCGGGATGGTGTCGCCCTCCTCGAGCGCGCCGTCTCCCTCGGGGACGAGCTCGACGGCAGCGCGCCCCAGCAATGTGGTCGTGATGATCTGCGCCTCGGTCTGATTGCCGAGGGTGACCGTGTCGTCCGTGAGCGCGAGGACGGCAGTCACCGCGCCGTCCTCGAGCCTGACCTCGCGGACCTTGCCCACCTGGGCACCCGAGATCATCACCGCATCACCACCTCGCAACCCTCCCGCCTCGGCGAAGCGCGCCTCGATCGTCCCCGCGTCGCCGACAAGCGGCAATCTGCTCAGGTTGAGGCTCGCAAGGACGATCCCGACGATCAGAAGCGTGCCTAGAGCACCCCGTCGGGCTTGACCGCGGATCAACGCGCTCATGGCTGGCACCTCTCGGCATCGGAATTGATCCACGGCGTCATCACGGCGGGGCCGGCCACGTCGACCTGGACACGGACGCCGCACAAGAAGAAGTTGAAGAAGTTCCCGTACGAGCCGGCGTTCTGCAGCTTGCGGTAGTGCCGAGGGAGTTGCTGCAGCACGGAGACGAGCTCCTTCTTCTCCATGTTGAGTCCGCGCGCAGCGACCGTCAGCGCCCTCAGGTCGGGGGTCAGATCCGCGCGGGCTTTGCTGACGAGATCGGAGGCCTGACGAGCGAACCCGTTGATCCTGTCGGCGGCGATCAAGATCTCGGTGTCCTGCTGGTCGAAGTTCGTGAGGACGGTGTCCAACCCCGCGATGACATTGCTCAACTCCTCCCGTCGACCGTCGACGGTGTCGAGAACCGTGTTGAGGTTGCCGATCACCTGGGTCACCAGTTGTTCACGTTGAGCGATGGTGGAGGTGAACGAGGCGACTCGCGTCGTCAACGTCTGCACAGCAGATTCTTGGCCTTGGAGGACTTGGACCAGTTGCTGTGAGAGCTCATTGACCTGGGTCGGGTTGAGACCGGCGAAGAGTGGTTTGAAACCGTTGAGCAGTGTGTCCAGGTCCAGCGCTGCGGACGTCCGGCTCAGCGGGATGGTCTGCCCAGCAGCGAGTGCCTGACCCTCTTGGGGGGTGGGCGTCGCCAGCTGGATGATCCGGTCACCGATGAGGTTGCGGTACTCGACGGTCGCGGTGGTGTCCTCGTGCAGCGTCAAGGAGTCGTCGACCTCGAAAGCGACGATGACGGTGCTGTCAGGTTGAACCGAGATCTCGGCGACCTGGCCCACGCGGACTCCTGCCGCCCGCACCTGATCGCCCACCTGCAGGCCGGACACGTCAGCGAACTGCGCACGGTAGCCCTGGACCGAGCCGGAGCGATACTCATCGGTCACTGCCGCAACCCAGAAAGTGACCACCGCGGCGACGAGGAGGAAGACGCCGAGGCGCACGAGGTCGGCGCGCTGCTTGCGCTTGACGGGACTGAGGGCCATGTCAGCGTCCTCCGATCCCGAGGATGTCGAGGATGTCCGCGCGATCAGACGTCTGCGGCGAGTCGTCCTTGAACGGATTCACGCCGGTGTCGAAGGTCGGCTGGTACGTGAGCGGCGCTTCGCCAGGGGTGACGTAGGGCAAACCGAAACAGTTCGGTCCACGGTTCTCGCCCAGCACCTTGAGATCCGTCGAGTATCGGTAGGGCTCACGACCACGGACGACCTGGGTGAAAGTCGTGATGCCCGGATTCGTGCCACCGACCGCGAGCTCGGCCAGTTCGTTGCCCTTGGCAAGCCCCTCGATGAGACAAGGGAGCTCAGGGGAGTAGCGAGCCAGGGTTGCGGTCACAGGATCGAGCAGCCGGAGCGAACGACTCAATCCGGGGCCGCTCTGCCGCAGCAGCTCGTCACCTTGACTGGCGAACGAGGTCAGGCTCAGTTCGAGCGCGCGCAGCGAGGCCTGCTGCTGAGCGACGGTGTCGAGGGTCGTGGCGGCGCCACCGAGGGTGGCGATGAGGTCCTCGCGAGCTAGGTCGTACACAGCGGCGACATCGTCGATGCGGCGCACGTCCTCGGCCAGCGCAGGGAGTGAGGGATTGAAGGACTGCAGGTAGTCATCGGTGAGCGTGATCAACTCGCCCAGCACCTCGCCTCGCTGGTCGAGCGCGCCTGCCACGGCACTGAGTGCCTCACTCACCTCGGCCGGCCGAGCGGCCTGCAGCAGTGCGCTGAGGTTCGTGAAGGTCTCATCGACTTCCACCGTGGCGCCTGTGGCGGTGATGACGTCTCCGGCTTCGATCGAGGCGTCGCCCGTACTCCCAGACGGCTCGAGTTGTACGTACTTCGCGCCGAAGGCCGTGGGTGGGACCAGTTGTGCAGTCACCCCGCGTGGCACGAGGTCGGCCTCACTCGGATCCAGCTCGAGCCTGATCCTGGTGCCGTCATCGACGACGGCGACGTCGCTGACACGACCGACCACGACGCCGTGGAGCTTGACCGGCGCACCGGAACTCATGGTCAGGCCTGCGCGGTCGGCAGTCACCACCACGTCGATCGACCTGCGGAAGACGCCGTTGTACTGCATGACGGTGCCGACCATCACAGCCAGGACCAGGATCACCATGGCCAGTCCGGCTGCGGCCTGCCGGTCCGCGAACCATGCCGCGCGCCTCATCCGGCGATCCTGACCGAAGGTCCGCCCCAGATGGCGAGAGCGAAGATGAGGTCGACGAACATCGTCGCGATCAACGCTGACCGCACCGCTCGGCCGACTGCTTGACCGACCCCCGCGGGCCCGCCGCTGGCCCGGAAGCCGTGGAAGCAGCACACCGAGACGATGACCATGGCCATGAGCAGTACCTTGATCGCCGCCAGGAACAGGTCGGTGGGCACCAGGAACGTCTCGAAGTAGTGCTCGTAGGTGCCCGACGCCTGTCCGTAGCCGACCGTCACCACCACGCGGGTGGCCAGCCAGCACGACATGAGCGCGATCGCGAACAGAGGGATGACCGCGATCAGTCCGGCGATGATGCGCGTCGTCACGAGGTAGGGGATGGGCGGGACCGCCATGACCTCCACCGCGTCGATCTCCTCGCTGACCCGCATCGCGCCGATCTGCGCCGTGAAACCCGCGCCGACGGTGGCTGTGAGCGCGATGCCCGCGATGATGGGCGCAACCTCGCGCGTGTTGAAGTAGGCGGAGAAGAAGCCCGACAGCGCGGACACCCCGATGTTGTCGAAGGAGGTGTACGCCTGCAACCCCACCTCGATGCCCGAGGCGGCGGTGAGGAAGCCGATGACGAGCACTGTGCCACCGATGAGTGCGAGGGCTCCGGATCCCAACGACACCTCTGCGAGGAGACGGATGATCTCCTTGGGGTAGCTCCGGACCGTGCGCGGCACTGCCCGGTAGGCCGCAGCATGGAAACCGAGCTGGTCGCCGAGGTCGCGCAGGCCCTGCGCGGGGGATCGCACGAGAGCGGCCAGGGCTGGCACACGGCGGGAGGCGCCGCGAGAAGCGTGTGTGGACATCTCTCCCCTACTTGATCTGCAAGAAGACGGCGCTGATGACGCTGTTGGCCGCGAAGAGCAGCATGAAAGCGAAGACCACGGTCTGGTTGACCGCGTCTCCGACACCCTTCGGACCACCCTTGGCGTTCAGGCCCAGGTAGCAGGCAGTGAGACCCGCGAGCAGCCCGAAGACGGCGGCCTTGATCTCGGAGGCGAGGAAGTCCTCGAGACCCACGAGAAGGGTGAGGTCGGCGACGTACAGGCCAGGGGTCGCGCCCTGGAGTACGACGGAGAAGATGTACCCACCGACCAGTCCCACCACGGTGACCATGCCGTTGAGGGCAACGCCCACCAGCATGGAGGCAAGAACACGGGGGACCACGAGCCGTTGGATGGGGTCGATCCCCAGCGTGACCATGGCGTCGATCTCGTCACGGATCTTGCGCGAGCCGAGGTCAGCGCAGATGGCCGTCGCTCCCGCTCCGGCGACCACTAGGACACTCACGATCGGACCGATCTCGCGCACGACCGCCACGGCCGCACCCGCTCCCGCCAGATCCACTGCGCCGATCTGGATCAGCAGCTGGTTGACCTGGAAGATGATGACGACGCAGAAAGGGATCGCTACCAGGAGCGCCGGCGCGAAAGACACCGTCGTGATGAACCATGCCTGTGACACGAACTCGTTGAAGCGGAAGCGGCGTGTGAACATCTGGCGGAACACGTTGCCCGAAAACGTGTAGAAGTCGCCGAACGTCGCCAGGGTCTGCGCCAGGAAGGTCGACCCCGCCGCCTCGCGCGCGATCTGCTGCGCGGCCGGCGTCATCCCGGAGGGGCCAGCGGCCACGTCGGGGTCGGAGCGGGGAATGGTCTGGCTCGACGACCTCACCATGCCCAGCAGCCCATTCGGCGGAACGATCGGTTGTGTCTGCGCGGCGCGATGCTCGGCATCGAGCGCCGCGCAGCGGTCGCCGTTCGGTAAGGGCCGCAGGGACCCTCAAGCGGCAACGTCCCAACGGACGACCTGTGTCGAACCCCCATGCCTACACCCCTTTGGTTGTGACCACGATTACAACCGAAAGGCGTTGGCTCAGTCTCGTGGGCATTACCAACGGTTGAACATCTCGTTGTGCAAATGCACAATTGCCCGAAGTTGCGTCTGACGTGCGAGGGGTGTGTTGTGTCGGCATCGCCGGTTCCGTGGGTCGTGGAGTGGGTGAACCAGTTCGTCAGCAATGAGGCCACGTCCGAGCGCGTCGACTGGTGGGTCGATCGAACGGTTCGCGGGATCCAGGAAGAGGTGCCGGAGGTCGCCTTGCGCCCCGGTCTAGCGCAACAACTCGACGAGGCCGTGCGTGAGAACTGGTTGAGTTTCCTGCGTCAACTGCCGAGGTCGCGAATGGAATTCGTCTTTGTTCCCGGCGCAGAGCGGATCGCGCGCGAGTCCGCCCAGACAGCACTTCCCCTGGAGGCGTTGAACAGGATCTATCGCATCGCTCAGCAGAGCACGTGGAGCTACGTCACTGATCTGGTCGGTTCAGTCGATGACTCCCGTGCCGAACGTGCAGATCTGCTCATCTTCTTGTGGGAGCGAGCGTCCGCATGGATCGACCGGGCGATCAATGAGACGAGTCGGGTCTACCACGAATCACGTCGACGTATCGATATCAGTCGAAACGCGCTGTGGCTCGAGGCGGTGACCCGCATACTGGCTGGCGAGGCCCTGGACAGCCGATGGATCTCATCGGAACTCGGAGGCTACTCCCTGAGCGGACACCACACGGCCTTCGTTCTTGCGACCGACGACCAGGAAGCTGACACGGAGTCGTTAGAGGAGTCCTATCGTCACTTGGCGGGAGAACTGCGTCTGAGCCAGCCCCTCGTGGTACGCCCCGGCGGACGACGGCTGTGGATGTGGGCGGCGACGACAAGGCCTCTATCAGTCGATGCACACGACGTGTCGATGGACGGACCCATGAGATCGATAAGAGTGGCCGTGGGGCCCAGTCGTCCTGGCCGCTCCGGCTTTGTCTCTTCTCACAATCAGTCACTTCGCATGCTCAACGTGCTGCATCCAGACAAGCGCGGCCTCTTCCTGTACAGCCGCTACGAGTTGTTAGCTCTGCTGGGCTGTGATGAGGAGGTCGACGGGTTCGTTCGTCGGACCTTGGGTGACTTACTCAATCCTGAAGAACATGAGGCACGACTGCGGCAGACCGTCGCGACGTACTTGGCGCTCGATGGAAGCGCCGACCGAACAGCCGCGGCTCTCTCGGTTCACCGCAACACTGTCAGGTACCGCTTGCAGCAGGCCGGCGCCCTCCTGGGGGATCGGCTCTCGGTCACGAGCAGCGATGTGGCCCTCGCTCTCATGCACCTGGACCTGTGTCACGCAGGACGACTCGCCGAACGGCCCGGCGCGTGACAGCAGGCGCAAGCGTCCTCAGATGTTCACGACGAGCAGGGCTCCGGCAGAGTGCTGAGACCGCAGCACCTTCTTGTCGAATTTGCCGACCGATGTCTTCGGCACCTCGCGCACGAAGGACCATCGCTCTGGGAGCCACCACTTAGCAACCTTGCCGTCGAGGAAATCGCGCAACTGCCTCGGGTCGACCGTCGCGCCGTCCCGCAGCACGACCACAGCCAGCGGTCGCTCCTGCCACTTCTCGTCCGGCACGCCGATGACCGTTGCCTCCAAGACGTCAGGGTGACCAGCCAGGAGGAGCTCGAGCTCGACGGAAGAGATCCACTCACCGCCCGACTTGATGACGTCCTTGGCCCTGTCCGTCAGGGTGATGAAGCTGCGCTCGTCGATGCGACCCACGTCGCCGGTGCGCAGCCATCCGTCATCGAACTTCTCCGGGTCCTCGTCACCGACGTAGGACCCCGTGATCCAGGGGCCACGCACCTGGATCTCCCCCACTGACTCGCCGTCGTGGGGCAGCTCGCGGCCGGCATCGTCCACCAAGCGCACCTCGACCCCGGCGACCGGGCGTCCCTGCGTGGCACGCAATGCCCAATGCTCCGACTCGCTCACCGACGCGGGAGGCCTGGCGATGGCTGCGAGCGGCGATGTCTCGGTCATCCCCCAGGCTTGGACGATGGTCACACCGTGGTTCTCCTGGAAGGCACGCATGAGATGGACGGGCACCGCGGATCCACCGCAGGCCACCAGTTTGAGAGAGGAGATGTCCTGACCTGGGTGAGCCTCGAGATGATGGAGCACGTCGCTCCAGATGGTCGGCACCGCACCCGCGATCGTCGGACGTTCACGGGCGATAAGTTTGACGAGGGGTTCGGCTTGCAGGAAGCGATCGGGCATCACCAGATCGGCGCCAGCCATGAGCGCTGCGTAGACCAGACCCCAGGCGTTGGCGTGGAACATGGGGACGATCGCAAGGATCGCATCGTCGCCCGTGACGCTGAGTCCGTCGGCGGCGCATGCCGCCATCGAGTGAAGGTACGTCGAGCGGTGGCTGTAGGCGACGCCCTTGGGGTTCCCGGTCGTTCCTGAGGTGTAACACATAGCCGCAGCGCTCAGCTCATCGATCTCTGGCCAGTCGAATCGCTCAGGGTGTCCCTGGAGGAAGTCCTCGTAGCCCACGACGTTCACGCCGTCCCTCTGCAGGGGCGTCAGGTCCACCCCCCCTGTCACGACCACGGTGTGTACCCGCTCGAGGTGGGGGAGGATCGCAGCAAGCAGGGGCGACAGAGTTCCATCGACGAGGACCACCTGGTCATCGGCGTGACGAGCGATGTAGATCAGCTGCTCCGGCGTCAAACGCGGGTTGAGGGTGTGCAGCACGGCGCCCATCGACGGGACAGCGCAGTAAGCCTCGACGTGCTCCTGGTTGTTCCACATCAGGGTTGCCACACGCTCGTCGCCACGGACCCCGATGGCGAGCAGCGCATGCGCCAGCTGGGCTGACCGCCTCCCGACGTCGGCGAACGTTCCCGATCTCACCGATCCGTCTGGCCCCAGAGTTCGGACACGTGCTGTCGCGTTCACTCGCTCTCCGTGCCTGAGGATCGCCGCAGTCGTCAGAGGGACGTTCATCATCGTGCTGAGCATCTATGGGCTCCTTCTTTTGGTTGCGTCTGCCTTCGCGCGACCACAGGCACGGTGCGCTCGAGGTAGCTCAGGTTTACGGATGGGGCTGAAGAGCTCCCTCGAGCTGTGCCCGATCGACCTTGCCGCCCCGGCCGAGTGCCTGTTTGACCCACATGAAATCCCGGGGTCGATTCACACAATCCGCGGCGAGCAACAGGCCATCTCGGAAGTAGAAGCAGGAGAAGTCGCGGTCGGCGGCCGGGTCGCCGCTCAACGAGACCTCGTCGTACCCGGTGTTCAGGCCCGCGATCTGCAGCTTCAGGTCGTACTGGTCGGACCAGAACCAGGGCAGGGCCCTGATGGGCCGTTCCTTGCCGCAGAGCGTGGCCGCTGCCGCTTTCGCCTGCTCGGTGGCGCTCGGTACGGACTCCAAGCGGACCAGCCGGTCGTAGCGAGCCAACCGATGGCTCACGCAGTCGCCCGCCGCCACGATGCGGTCGTCACTGGTGCGGGCGTGGTCGTCGATGACGATGCCGTCGTCGACGCGCAAGCCGGCCTCGGCAGCGAGCTCGGTGTTCGGGACGAGCCCGATGCCGACGATGACGAGGTCGGCCGCGACACGCTCGCCGCCGGTCACACGGACGGCCGTCACCGACGTGTGCCCTTCGATGCCCTCGGCCAGGACGCTCGTTCGGATATCGACGCCAGCCTCGCGGTGCACCCGCTCGTAGAAGCTCGACACCGCGGGGGCGGTGACCCTCGCGAGAACCCGTTCGGCGGCCTCGAGCACGGTCACCTCGAGCCCGAGGGTCCGAAGGGAGGCGGCCGTCTCCAAACCGATGTAGCCGCCGCCGATGATGACAGCGCGTCCTCCCGGCCGCACGGACTGCCGTATCGCCTCGACATCGGCGAAAGTGCGCAGGTAGTGGACCCCCTCGAGCGTGCTGCCGGGCAGGGCAGCACGACGCGCGCGACCTCCGGTGCACAGCGCCAATCCGTCGTACGAGATGGTCCCTCCGTCGCTCGTCCAGATGCGACGCGCTGCTCGATCGAGGCCGGTGACGGTCGCCCTCACCAAGCGGATCCGATGCTTCTCGTAGAACTCGCTCTTGCGTATCGCAAGATCGTCGATGCTGCTCGTGCCGGCGAGGTAGGCCTTGGACAGGGGAGGCCGTTGGTAGGGCAACGCCGCCTCGTCCCCGACCAGGAGGACGTCACCGTCCCAGCCCTCCTGCCGCAGACTCGCGGCTACCTGGGCACCGGCATGGCTGGCGCCGACCACAAGGGCCGTGCCTCTGGCTCGGGTCACGCGACAGTTTTGGGAGTCAACTGGACCATCAGCCGGCTGATTCCTCGGACGAAGTTGGACTGGACATACTCCGGCTCCTCGACCACCTCGATCTTCTCGAAGCGAGGGAGCAACTCCTCCCACAAGATGCGCAGCTGCATCTCCGCGAGCCGATTGCCCATGCAGCGGTGGACACCGAAGCCGAAGGAGATGTGGTTGCGTGCGTTGCTGCGGTCGATGATGAGGTCATCGGGCCGATCGAAAACCCTCTCGTCCCGGTTGCCTGAGGCGTACCACATGATGACCTTGTCGCCCTTGCGGATGAACTGGCCGTTGAGGACGGTGTCCTTCTTGGCGACGCGGCGCATGTAGGCGAGTGGAGTCTGCCAACGGATGATCTCCGAGACCGCGTTCGGGATGAGTTCGGGGTTCGCCTTGAGCTTCTCGAACTGGTCCGGGAACCGGTTGAAGGCCAACACTCCGCCACTCATGGAGTTGCGGGTCGTGTCATTACCTCCCACGATCAGCAGGATCAGGTTGCCGAGGAACTCCATCGGGCGGTCGATCAGGTCCTTGGTGTCCTCATTGCTCTGCAGCATCGTGATCAGGTCGAAGCCCGGCTCTTCGCCTGCAGCGAGGCGCGCCTCCTTGTCGCGCCACAGGGCGCTGAGGCCGCGCGCCGCGTCGACGAAGCCTCGGAAGATCGTGTCGTTGTCGGATGGTCCACCGTTGGCCTGCTCCATGGAGCTGGCAAGGTCCGACCACTCCACGAGCTTGCGTCGCTGCTCGTAGGGGAAGTCGAGCAGCGTCGCCAGCATCCGCGCCGTCAGCTCGATGGAGACGAGATCCACCCAGTTGAACGGCTCGCCAATTGGGAGGTCGTCGAGGACCTCCCTGACGCGCGAGCGGATCAGCGTCTCCATCTCGCGGAGGTTCTTGGGAGCGACGACGCCTTGGACGGCGGCACGCTGCCTGTCGTGCTTCGGCGGATCCATGGCGATGAACATGGCCACGTCCATGAACCGCGGAGGTTCACCGATGATGATGAACGGCTCGGCAGAGAACGTCTCGTGGTCTTTGTCGACCGCGATGATGTCTGCGTGTCGAGTCACCGACCAGAAAGGCCCGAAGGGGCTGTTCGCCTGGTAGTGAACGGGAGCCTCGTCGCGGACACGCTGGTAGTAGGACTGCCACATGCCCTGTCGGTACAGGAAGGGGTTGCTCAGGTCGATGTCGGCGAGCGCGACATCGTCGACGGGCGGGATTGGTCGCTCCGTGAAGATTTTCCGTCCGTTGGTCCGCGTCACAAAACGGCGCGTCCGGTCGTAGAGGTGCGCGCCGCGAATCTGCAGCTCCATCGGCAGCAGCGACTGAGCGCGCTCGCTCATGGTCTCAGTGATCGTCGTCATGCTCACCAGTCCTCTCGGGTCACATCTGGAATTCGGGGAGCCGGACGACGAGGCCGTCACAGCCCTCACTCATGGTCATCTGGCAGGCCAGCCGCGAGGTGGACTCACGCTCGGGATTCATCGAGAGCATCTCTTCCTCAACAGGCGTGGATCGACCCACCACGTCGACCCAGCCCTCGTCCACCACGACGTGGCAGGTCCCGCAGGCCGCCTCACCGCCGCAGTCGCCGTCGATCCCGGGAATCAGGTTGCTGATGGCGATCTGCATCAGTGACTGGCCTTCTTCCAGCGGTGTCTCGTACTTCTCCCCGTCGTGAGAGATGAACGTGATGACTGACATGGGCAACTCCTCGGCTCGTGGACGGTCCTAGTGTTGGCAACTCCCGTGCCTGTGGATATGGTCACGCGTACCAACTTTTTGTGAATTCGGCTCAGGAGGCGATGTGGCACGAACGGAGGTCGGCGTACCTCCGCTGGCCTTCATCCAGTTGCTGGACGGCGGCGTCCTCGACCCTGAGGCAGTCACGCGCTTCCGCCTTCTCCTCGACGCCGAGGGTTGGTCAGAGCTGGACCTGGTTCGACGTGACCACCAGGTCCCCGTGCGTTGGTTTCGTGAGGTCTACCCCGATCTCGATACCGACACCGCGACGCGCTTCGGCCTCGCGTTCGCAGAGCAGGCGCAATTGACGTCCTTCGGACCGCTCAGTCTGCCGCTGGTCAGTGCTGCGTCTGTCGCCGAGGTGTTCGAGCTCCTCGCTTACCTGCCGCTCATCTCGGGAAGTCTGCGTCCTCATTTCCACCACGCCTCGGAGGGCCTGACCGTTGGCCTCGCCGGGCACACTGGCGATCCAGTGCTGGACTGCCTCGTCACCGCCTACTGCGGGGCCGCGCTCCTGCGCGTGGTAGATATGTTGGCTGGGGAACAGCCTGGGATGAACTTGCACCTCGCTTGGCAGGCGCCCCCGGACGCGCTGCTGGAGCGGGACGTCATCGCGGATCGCTTGGTCTTCGACGCACGCACCTCGTTCATCCACGTCCCAACGCACATTCTCGACGTTCCGTGCCGTTTCCCAGATCCGGTCGCCTACCGGATGGCCCTCAGCGAACTCCGGCGCGCCCTGGAGCGCGAGGGGACCCCGAGCAGCGTGACCGAGTCCGTCAGCCGTGCGATCGAGCGCGCACCGGGGTCCAGCAGCCTTTCTCGTGTAGCCGAGGCCATGGGCATGTCGGTCAGCACGTTGAAACGGCGTCTTGAGGCTGAGGGTACGACCTTCCGAGAGGTGCGGGAATCCGTCCTGCGCGAGCGCGCGATCGTGCTGCTCCTCGATCCTGCGCTGCCCATGAGCCAGATCGCTGTCGACCTTGGCTACAGCGACCTGGCCAACTTCCACCACGCGTTCAAGCGCTGGACCAGACGATCCCCGGGCGAGTTTCGACGTGCCGGGATCCGGCCCCGATCGGGGGCGCGACTCACCGTGCCGCCCACCCGCGTTGATCAACCTGATAACGGTGTCGCCGTTCCGGCCATCGAGTGAAACCGGTCGTGATCACCAAGGGCTCGCACTGCTCGATCGAGAACCCGCGAGTTGCACATCGGCTGCGACTCCCCACTCATCACCAGGACCGGCGCGCTACTTGGCGGCCTCGAAGTGCGAGAGCATTAAGTTTAGTTCGTGGCCGCGGCTCGGGACGGCTGGGTGGTCTCCGCAACGAAATGCGCACACAGGTCTTCGGCGTCCTCAGCATGGTCGTCGAGTTGAGACAGCAGAACCACGAATACCCGAAGATCGCTCGTGGCCGGTGCGCGAGGAACCACCTGCACATCTAGTGGGCGGCGTCGGGCTGTCCCCGTTGCAGTGCGCAGCGGTCAAACCGCATGCCTGCTTCACCGCGGCGAGAGGGGCTGACTCCCCTCCCGGGTCTGGGTAGGACGACACGGGACCTGACCCGCCGCTGGGTATCGCGCGACCTTGGTCGGGTGAGTCTTCCTCCGGGCGCCGAGGACCGACGCGGCTGCGCCGACGAGGAGTGCCGAGGTGGCCACCCAAAGAGCTGTTCCGTAACCGTTGGCGAAAGCCTCCACCGCAGTCGACATCAGTTGGGCTCCGTCGCGGCCGAGGTCGCCTGAGATCGCCAAGGCTTGTGCGACGCCGTCCTCGGCGGTTTGTTCGGCTGAGGCTGGGATGCGGGAGTCGGCGAGTCCAGTTGAGAGATCCTGGGCGTAGACGGCGATGAGCACGGAGGCGGCCACGGCCCCGCCCAGTGCGCCGCCGACCTCGCGAGTGACGTCGTTGACGGCGGCCGAAAGGGTTCGTCGATCGTCGGGGAGTCCGCCGATGATGAGGGTGGTCCCGGGAGTGATAGCCAGCCCGAAGCCGAAGCCGAACACGATCAACGTGGCGGCGAACACCCAGAGAGCCTGTCCGCCGCCAGCCTGAGCAGCAAGTGCGCCGGTAGCCATCGCCATGAGGGCCATTCCCAGACCGGCGAGCCGTCCGGGTCCGAGCTTTTCCAGCAGGGCGGGTCCAGCTGCTGAGGCTGGGCCGATGCCGACGGCGACGGGAAGGAGCCATAGTGCTGTCTCGAGTGAGTCGAGACGATGGACGTACTGAAGCCATTGAGGAGCCAGGAAGAAGAACCCGAAGGCGGCGAAGAACTGGAGAAAGACGATCAGGCTCCCGGTGGCGAGGAAGGGTGAGGTGAATAGTCGTACGTCGAGCATGGGCTCGTGGGTGCGCAACTCGTGCCAGACGAACAGGGCGAGGAGCGCTCCTCCGGCGAGAGCGCCGACGACGACAGGTGCCGATGTCCACCCGCGTTCTGGCCCCTCGATCACTGCGAAAACGATTCCGGCCAGACCGCCGAGCGACAGCAGGCCGCCAGGCACGTCCAGCGCGAGATCGGGATTGTTCGAGGGCGGCACGACGGCAGCGCATGCAATCACCGTCAAGCCGGCGGCCACGCCGTAGACGACCTGGACGCTGCCCCACCAGAACTGGTCCAGTAGCACGCCTGCGGCGAGGATTCCCACGAGGGCGCCGGCACCGGAGACGCCCGCCCATACCGACACGGCGCGGCTCTGCTCATCTTCGGGGTAGGCGTCGACAAGCACAGAAAGGGTGGCGGGCATGACGGCAGCCGCCCCCACCCCGGCGACTCCTCGGAGCGCGATGAGCCCTCCTGGGTCGTCTACCAGTCCCGACGTGAAGCTGGCGGCCGCGAAGAGTGCGAGACCCAGAAGGAGTGCAGATCGACGGCCGAATCGGTCCGCTGCGATGCCGACAGGGAGGAGCAGGGCGGCGAAGACAAGGGCGTAGGCGTTGACGACCCACGTCAACTGGGTCTGATTTGCGCCGGTAGCCGTGGCGATGTCGGGCAAGGCGAGAGACAGCGAGGAGCCGGCTCCGATGACGAGCGCCAGAGCCAGGCACATGACGAAGAGCAGAAGTTTGAGACCGCCGCGTGGGGGATGAGGGTGGCGCTGTGGAGTGCCCATACCCGGAGTATGCACACAGTGCAAAATGCACATTGAATGCAAAGTTACGCTGGATGCATGGACTTGCGCTCACGGAGACGCCTGCAGGTCCGTCGCGACGTCGCGGAGAAGGCCGCGAGACTCTTCGCCGAGCGGGGCTACGAGCACGTCACCGTTGCTGAGATCGCAGCCGCCGCTGGAATCTCGCGGCGCACGTTCTTCACCCACTTCGCCAGCAAGGAGGAGGCTGCTCTCGCCAGTGCCGCAGATGTCCTGGAATCCTTGCAACGATCATTGTCCGCGAAGAAGTCGGAGATCAGTTTCACGAGCGTCGTTCGCGACAACGTCTCAGAGCTCATCGCGTGGCACGAGCATCACGCTGAGCTCCTCGAGCAACGCCGTCGCATAGCGCTCTCGAACCCGGACTTGGCAGCCAAGGTCGCAGCCGCTCGGACACAGGCCGAACGGGACATGGTGACGCCCCACCTTGCTGCGGAGCTCGGTCTCCCACCCGACCACCACACCGTCATGCTGGTCGTGGGCGCCTTCACCGGTCTGGGAGACGTCTTGATGTCGCGAGCTCCGGACCTGCTGCCTGCCGATGTGGCGACGCTGGCGGACGAGGCCTTGGATCTGTTCGAGGCGCTCCTGCTGCGGGTCAAGCAAACGCTCCCGGGAACATCAATTTGAGGGTCGAGGGCCCGCATGCTCACCTGCGTGCATCGCTCCGCTCATGGGCTCGGTGTTGGTCGTGATCTGTCGTGTGTGGTGCTGCTCCTCAACCAGTCCGAACTCGACTTGGCCTGCCCGTCGCGCAACGCGAAGACCAGGTCGCCGGGTGACGCCGATCATCGAAGTCTGTGCTGACCGGTAACGCGTGGTGCTCCCGGAGAGCATGCAGCGGCCGGCGATCTCGGGCGGGTCGAGGCGCTGGAGTCATACATGGTCAGGGTCCCGCACCTGGAGTTCGATGTCCGCGAGCATCTGGCCTACACCAGGGTGGTAGCGGCGTCTGTGTCACTTGGCACCGCCTCCAAGTGCGCAGCGGATGCACGGTGCTGCGCAAGCCCGCCGAGGACACCCGACCGCCGGACCGCGAGCACTGCAGGAGCCACGTCGGGTGGCTGCTCGACCAGGTGGCAGTCATCGTCGGCGTCCAGTTTCACGGGGTCTCTGCCCAGTCGCGTCGGCCTCCCGGCCGTTTCGGCCTGCACAGGGGATGCGCCTTCCGTTCACGCACGGGCCGCGGTGAGCGGGGAACCACACCAGGTCGCCCGCGCTCCTCGCTACCGGCGAACGGTCGTCGCCTGTGCACCCCGGTCTGGCCGCCGATGCCCGCCAGCTGTTGCTCGACGTCCCAACAGTCTTGTGGAGTGCAAACAAGGGAGGTGTTGGCCGTGACATATTCGCGCCAACGCTCCGCTGACCGGGCGCTCCACTGCAGGTCAGAGGCTATGCACGGTCCGGACTGTAAATCCGTCGGCTTTGCCTTCGAAGGTTCGAATCCTTCACCTGCCACTGACGCCCCGAGTCGCCCGCGACCGGGGCGTCAGAGCATTTGAGGGGTCCCGGGACGTCTGCGTCGCATTTCGGGGCTCGCGGGACCGGCCCTAGGCTCCGGCCATGGGCGCCCACCACTCCCACCAGCCCCGCCACTCCAGCGCCGAGGACCCCTCCGGCCTGCACCGGCTCGCGCTCCTGGTCATCGCGCCCCTGGCCGTCCTCACGCTCGTGTCGATGGTGTGGCTGTGGCCCGACCCGCTGCCCACGCCCGACGGCCAGAGCCGCCTCCCCGAGGTGACCGGGACCGTGACCGGGCTCGACCGCGTCGAGTGCGAGGAGGAGCTGCCCGACGAGGTCAACGGCTGCGGGACGGCATACGTCGCCCTCGACGACGACTCCGTCCAGGGCGCGCCCCGCGACGGCGAGCTCGAGGCGCCGCTGCCCAACGGACCGGGCGCGCCGGAGCTCGCCGAGGGCGACGGGGTGATCCTGATCAGCACCGAGACCCCGGACGGCATCACCTGGGCGGTCGTCGACCACCAGCGCGGCTCGCAGCTGTGGATGCTGGCGCTGGCGTTCGTGGTGGCCCTGGTCGCGTTCGGCCGGCTGCGCGGCGTCACGGCGCTCGTCGGCCTCGGGGTGACGTTCCTGGTGCTGGTGCTCTTCGTGGTGCCGGCGATCCTCGGCGGCGACCCCCCGCTGCTCATCGCCATCGTCGGGTCCGCGGCGGTGGCGCTGACCGTCCTCTACCTGACCCACGGCTTCACGCCGTCCACCTCGGTGGCGGTGCTCGGCACCCTCGCCGCCCTGGCGCTGACCGGCCTGCTGTCGGCGCTGGCGGTCGCGACCATGCACCTGACCGGGTTCACCGACGACCTGTCGGCGGCGCTCGGGCAGACCTACGCGGTCAACATGGAGGGCCTGCTCCTGGCCGGCATCGTCATCGGCTCCCTGGGCGTGCTCGACGACGTCACCGTCACCCAGGCGGCCACGGTGGCCGAGCTGTCGCGCGCCAACCCGGAGTACCGCGGGCGCGACCTCTACCGCGCCGGCTCCCGGGTCGGTCGCTCGCACATCGCCTCGGTGGTCAACACCATCGTGCTCGCCTACGCCGGCTCGTCGCTGCCGCTGCTCATCCTCATCGTCGCCAACAACGACGGGCTCGGGAACGTCCTGACCGACCAGATCGTCGCCCAGGAGATCGTGCGCAGCCTGGTGGCCACCATCGGGTTGGTCGCCGCGGTCCCCGTCACCACCGCGCTGGCGGCGCTCTCGGCCCGCGGTCGCTGGTGAGCCGGCTGAGATCGGGCTGAGGCTGAGGTCGGGGTCAGGCCCGACCGGTCACGTCGGCCAGGCCGGCCGACGTGGTCCCGACGTCCGAGCCCTCCTCCGCGGCCAGGAGCCGGTCCGCCAGGTCGGCGCCCCGGGACGAGAGCGCCAGCACCGCGCGGCGGCGATCGGCCGGGTCGATGCGACGCACGACGAGCGCCAGCTCGACCAGGCGGTCGACGTGCCGCGTCAGGCTGGCGGCGGCCACGACCGCGGAGGTGGCCAGGCTGGTCATCGTGATGCCGGGATGGTCGTCGACCACGGCGAGGATCCGCCAGTGCTCGGGCAGCAGCCCGTGCTCGTCGAGGAGCGGCTGGACCCGGGCGCGCAGGTCGGCCTCCTCCTGACGCAGCCGCACCAGCCGGCTGCGGGAGAGGACCGGGCCCTCTCCTCCTGCGTGCTCACCCACGTCGCGCCCCCACGGTGGTGTCCGTCACGTCGGCCGCCGTCCGACGGCCCATCGGTCCTATCGTAGGTGGCGGCCGGTCACCCGGCCGGTGCTCAGGTCCTCTCGATGACGCGAGGACGGACGTCTCGTCCAGTCCGCTCCGGAGGTCCACGTGACCCGACGCCTCGCCCCCGCCGACGTCGTGTCGGTGGCCTTCGTCGTGCCGTTGCAGGGGCCCACCGGCATCTACGGGCCCTCCTGCCTGGCCTGCGGCGAGCTCGCCGTGGAGCAGCTCAACGCGAGCACCGGCATCGCCGGGCGCCAGGTGGAGCTCGTGGTGGTCGACGCCGGTCGCGATCCGGCCCTGGTCGCCGAGGACGTACGCCGCTTGGTGGACTCCGGCCGCGTCCAGGCCGTCGCCGGGTGGCACATCTCGGCGGTGCGCCAAGCGGTGACGCGGGTCGTCGGAGGCCGCGTGGTCTACGCGTTCGCCGCCATGCACGAGGGCGGGGACGCGACGCCCGGCGTCTTCATGATCGGCGAGCGCCCGCTCAACCAGCTGCTCCCCGCGGCGCACTGGATGCGCGAGGAGCTGTCGGTCGGTCGCTGGGCGATCGTGGGCAACGACTACGTCTTCCCTCGTGTCACCGGTGCCACGGCACGTCTTGCGCTCGAGGACACGCCGTCGGAGGTCGTGAGCGAGACCTACGTCCCGCTCGGGACGACCGACTTCGCAGCCGTCATCGGCGACCTGTCGCAGCGTCCGGTCGACGGCGTCATCATGCTCCTGATGGGGCAGGACGCCGTGCACTTCAACCGCCAGTTCGCCCGCGCGGGTCTTGCCGCGCAGCTGCCCCGGCTCAGCCCCGCGGTGGAGGAGAACACCCTGCTCGCAGGCGGTGCGGCGGCCAACGAAGGGCTGTTCGCGGCCGCGGCGTACTTCGACGGGATGGCGACGGCCGAGAGCGCCGAGCTGGCCCGCGCCTACTACGCCCGCTGGGGGCGCTGGGCGCCGGCGCTGAACGCGGTCGGGGAGTCCTGCTACGAGGCGATGCTCTTCCTGGCACGGCTCGGCGAGGTGTGCGGGTCGCTGGACGTGCGGCGGGTCAGCGCGATGGAGTCGGGGCAGTTCTGGTCCAGCCCCCGTGGGCTGGTGCGGCTGGACGGCAACCTGGTGGACCAGGACGTCTACGTCGCCCGGGCGGACGGCCTGGAGTTCCGGGTCGCCGACCAGATCGCCCGGGCGCACTAGCCCTCCTCGCCCGGGAGCGGTGCCTCGAGCACCGCGGCCCGCGCGTGCTGCCAGGCGGTCGCGATGCTGGCCTCGTGCGCGGCGCCGGCCAGCCGTCGCCACAGGGTGGCCCCGGACGCCGCCAGGTCGAAGCGGTCCTCGTCCGGCCCGCCACCGAGTGGTTCCGGCAGGACCAGCAGGACGCTCTCCATGACCCGCGCCCGCCCGAGCAGCGAGGGCGCGGTGGAGGCCTCGAGCGCGAGGTCCTCGGCCAGCACCCGGCGTACGTCGGAGCGGACGTCGGTCCGCAGCGACACCCGTCCCGGCGGCTCGTGGGCACGGCCCAGGACCAGCGTCTCCCGGACCGCCAGCCGCGCGCCCTCGCTGAAGCGCACCCGGGTGCGCCGATCGACGTCCGCGCCGGCGGCGACGACGAACGGCTCGCCCGCCCAGGTCAGGGCCGCCCCGGCGGCGACCCGGACGTCGACGTGCCAGGAGGCGTCCTGCCCGCGCATGTCGTAGGCGACGGTCCCGCCCGGCTCGACGATCTCCAAGGAGGCGCCCGGGTCGACGGTGACGTCGAGCTCGATCCGGTCACCGGCGAGCAGCAGCGCCCCCTCCGGGACCAGGCTGAGCCGCGCGCTCCGGGCGTCGTGGTGGGTGAGGACGGGGCGCACGGTCGGCACGGTGGGGTCGGTCCCGGTGACCGAGGTCCGCACCCGGCACCGTGCCCCACCGACGCCGGGCGAGACCCGCACCCGGGTGCGTCCCAGGCGCCCGAGCGCGCCGGCGGCCTCAGTGGTGGTGGACACCGACCGGCTCGCCCCCCTGGACGTGGCCGTGCTCGTGCCCGTGCTCGTGCCCGTGGTCGTGCTCGTGGCTGTGCGCGTGGCTGTGGGCGGCCATCGGGCCGGGATCGACCGGCACCAGGCTGCCGGCGCGGTGCTCCGCGAGGCGGTTGTCGACCCAGGCCAGCAGCCGGTCGATGCTGTCGCGGTCGGTGCGGGAGAGACCGATCACCGGGCGGTCGCCGCGTGCCGCCGTCGCGTCGGCGACCATCCGCGGCACGTCGACGCCGACGAACGGCCCGAGGTCGGTCTTGTTCACGACCAGCAGGTCGGCGCGCTCGATCCCCGGGCCGCCCTTGCGGGCGACGTCGCCGCCGCCGGCGACGTCGAGGACGAAGACCTGCACGTCGACCAGGGCGGGGGAGAAGGTCGCGGTGAGGTTGTCGCCGCCGGACTCCACGAGCACCATCTCCAGCCGGTGCTCGTAGTCCTCCTCGAGCTCCTCGATCGCCATCGCGTTGGCGGTGATGTCGTCGCGGATCGCGGTGTGCGGGCAGGCGCCGGTCTCCACCGCGCGGATCCGGTCGGCGTCGAGGACCCCGGCCGAGCGCAGGAACCGGGCGTCCTCGTCGGTGTAGATGTCGTTGGTGACCACGCCGAGCTCGAGGCGCTCCGACAGCTCGCGGCACAGCAGCGCGATCAGCGAGCTCTTCCCGGTGCCGACGGGTCCGCAGACGCCCAGGCGCAGGGCGCGGGCAGGAGCGGTCGGGCTGGGGGTGGGGCCATGGGTGGTGCTGGGGTCAGGCATGGAACAGCCTCCTGGTGGTGGCGGCGTGGGCCTGCGCCCACACCTCGATCAGTGGGTGGGTGGTCGCGGGCAGGTCGTCGACCTCAGCCACGGAGGAGACGCGCGTGGCCATCGCCTCGACCGCGGGCAGGGCGGCCACGACCCAGCCGACGACCGAGCCGGGGTCGAGCGGGAGCAGCTTGAGGGCCGCCGCGCAGACGGTCTGGACGTCGTCGTACCCCACGAGGTGGGCGACCGCGCGTCCCTCGAGCCCGAGGTGCCCGGCCAGCGCCCCGAGCGCCACGGCCCGGCTGGGGTGCTCGAGCGCCGCCAGGGCGGTCCAGGCGGGGGCGCCGGGCCAGGTGCGGCGGGCGATCCGCAGCAGTGCCCGGGCCTGTCGGCGGGAGGCGTCGCGCAGCGCAGGGCTCGGGGTCCGGGCCTCCCAGGCCTGCTCGAGGTCCAGCCACGCGGTGTTCGGGGCGCCCCTCTGCAGCAGGCGTG
>Ga0208332_100046_pt1 | contig 38317 bp, 39 predicted proteins | sample DeeseametaMP1493_FD_184186 | JGI IMG/M metagenome (GOLD analysis project Ga0208332, IMG submission 184186) | Marine microbial communities from the Deep Pacific Ocean - MP1493 (SPAdes) | ecosystem: Environmental > Aquatic > Marine > Oceanic | place: South of Fiji, South Pacific Ocean | collected...
GGGGGGAGCCGGTAGTCGACGGTGAACACTGCGAGTCCCGTGGCCTTCGACAGTGATGATGCGAGACCGCGGTGTGTGCGCGCCGAGCAGATGACGTACGCGCTCCCGTGAAGGTAGAGAATCACTCGTCCGCTGCGTTCGACCCCGGGTGCACACACCCACTCGCCGCGAACCGGGCCCTTGTCGACCCGGGTGGTCGTTGTCCCCTCGACGACGGGACCGAGCAGGCCCATCGAGGTGGCGACGAGGCGTCGGGAGAACCAGAGGCCCGCGCGATTGACGGGAAGCACGTCGGTGACTGGGCGTAGCGCGACCCGAGTCAGGCCCGCTGCAACCCGTGCGCGGGCTGATGAACACCGCGGGACCTGCGGGATTGCAGTGCTGGAAGTAGTCGGTATCACAAAATGACAGTTACGTATCTATGTGCCATTTGTCAATGGTCTATTCATCAGTGGTTAAGTATGCAAGGGTGATGGACGCCTCATCGGATCAGAAAGGGGTCGCATGAAGCCATTCCGCCGTACCTCGCGATCGGACTCCGCATCGGCGGACACGACGCCACTCGGTGCAACCGGAGGGTCCCAGCGCCTCGCACTCGAAATCAAGCATGTCAGGCGTGAGACCACCGACTCACTGTCACTGAGTTTCGAGGTCGCATCCGACTTCGCCTACGCGCCCGGACAGTTCTTGACGCTGCAGATCCCATGTTCCCCTGACGAATCCGTGGCACGCTGCTACTCGTTCTCCAGCTCGCCCGGTTGTGACCCAATGCCCACGGTGACCGTCAAACGCATTGCGGGAGGACGTGGTTCACAGTGGCTGCATGACAACGCGGTACCCGGAATGCGCATCAACGCCCTGCGGCCCGCCGGCGTTTTCGGCCCGAGGAGTTGGCACACCGACCTGGTTCTCGTGGCAGCGGGAAGCGGCATCACACCGATGATGTCGATCATCAAAACCGCTCTTGCTCAGCACCATCAACACCTCACGCTCGTCTACGCGAACAAGTCGCGAGAGTCGATCATCTTCGCCGACCGACTCGCCGAGCTTGGCGAGCAGTACCCGGACCGCTTCGATGTGCACCACTGGATCGAATCGGAGGCGGGCCTACCCAGCCGCGCCGGTTTGGCGTCGTTGCCACTGCGGATCGACTCCGCCAGCGAGGGGCTGCTGTGTGGCCCGGAGCCGTTCATGAACGTCGCCGAGGACTGGCTTCGCGGTTTCGGTGACCGCGTGACGCATCTGCATCGAGAGGTGTTCGCCTCGTTCTCGGCAAATCCCTTCGACGACCCCGGGCCGGTACCCGCAAGCACCGCCACATCCGGCGAGGTCACCTCGGGAACAGTCGAACTGGACGGCGTCACCACCGATTTCGACTGGCCGAAGGACACCAAACTCCTCGACCGACTCCTCGAACTCGGCCTCGATCCGCCCTACGTCTGCCGGGAAGGTACCTGCGGCGGATGCGCGTGCACGGTCACCGAGGGCGCAGTGACCATGGCTGCCAACGAGACATTGGACGATTACGAGATCGACCAGGGCGTCCGGCTCGCCTGTCAGTCCACTCCCGACACCGGCGCGGTCCATGTGGTCTTCGACCGCTGATCGAGAAGTTGCCCCGGCTGGTGGTGCTCAGTAAGCCACATCACGGTTTCGAAACGTACGTTTGAACCGATTCTGTAGGACCTATACACAGCTGCACGAACTACTGCTCCACCTCAGTGCCCACGAGAGAAAGAAGGAAGTCCGATGGCAGATTACGTCGAGAAGGCAAAGCACATGGCAGCAGAAACCGCGGGCACCGCGAAGGAGAAGGTCGGCGAAGCCACTGGCAACGATGACCTGCGCAGTGACGGTGCCACCGACCAGGTCGAAGCCAATGCCCATCAGGCCGCGGACGCCGTTTCCGATGGTGCTGAAAAGCTCGGCGAGCAGGCCTCCGAGGTCGCGCAGGACGTCTCCGAGCAAGCCGAGAAGGCCGCGGAGAAGGTAGCCGATGCCGCCACCAGGACCGCATCCAACGCCGTCGACTCGGCAGCAGACATCGCTGACACCGCAGCGACGAAGGCTCGTGAAGTCGACACAGAATCCCTCGTCGAAGTTACGAAAGACAACCGCACCCCGCTGATCGCCGTCGCGACCGCAGCCGCCGCCCTGGTGCTGTTCTACGCATGCCGCAATCGTCGCCGCAAGGCCGCTCAGACGCGCACACCGTCGAAGCGCGCCGTACGTAAGGTCGCCCGCGCCGCGAAGAAGCTTCGCTGACCTACGCGGACTTCAGCGCGTGATCCCCAGCGGGAGGGCAGGGCGAACCAGGCCGCGATAAGCGGGCGCTGGTTCGCCCTCGTGTGGGAAATGCTGCACAGCGATGCGGGCCCACCGCACCCTTGGTAGGGGAGTAATCATGAGCCAACCCATAGCCCAGGGACTGGCGATGAAGACCAGGAACCCATTCGCTGTATGTCGGGAACTGTCATTCCGCTTGCCGTGTGACTTCGGCAGGTCGCGGTTCGGTCGTTTGCCGATCGTTGTGCCGGGTAACGCTGACATGCACCTGGACGCGATAACGGAAGGATCGAACCATGCCGACGCAGAGCAGTTCATCTGGTTCCGATGATCAACCGCAGTTGAAAGACCAAGACCTCTACGAAAAGTTGCGCGACGAGGGCAACTCCAAAGAGAAGGCAGCCCGCATCTCGAACGCCGCCGCCAACCAAGGCCGCAGCGAGATCGGCAAGAAGGGCGGCGAGTCGCCGTCGTACGAGGAGTGGACCGTCGACGAACTGACCGATCGCGCCAAGGAGTTGGGCATCGAGGGGTACTCGAAGATGAAGAAGGACGAGCTGATCGGCACACTCCGCGAGCACTGACCTACTTCGCGGCCGCTTCTCGACTGAAGGGCATATCGAATTGAGTACCAACCAGGAAGCGCCCGCCTCGCAGGGGAATTCAGCAGACCGCATTCGCGTGGTACTGCGGCCGATGGGTACTCCACTCCCGCTGGGCTTCATTGGCCTCTTCTTCGGAACTGCAGCTTTCAGTGTGCTCCAACTCGACTGGGTCGCGGCCGATCAAGGCAAGATCATCACTGCTGCGGTGTTGGCGTTCGCCGTCCCCGTTCAGCTCGTTGCCTGCGTGTTCGGCTTCCTTGCCCGCGATCCCATCGCCGGCACCGGCATGGGCATACTGACCGGAACCTGGGGAATGATCGGGGTATCAACACTTCTCGGTGAACCTGGTGCAACCAGTTCGGGGCTCGGCATTCTTCTGATCCTGTCGGGGCTGGTCATCTTCATCCCCGCGGCCGCCGGAATGGCCAAGAAGCTCGCAGCGGCAGTGATGATTCTGAGCGGCACGCGCTACATCGTCACAGGGATCGCCGAAACCAGCGGCATCTCACAGTGGATGGCAATCGCAGGCTGGACCGGCATCGCTCTCGCTGCCCTCAGCTTCTACGCGGCCCTCGCCTTCGCGCTCGAGGACGCTCACCACCGACCAGTGATCCCCGTCTTCCGTGGCGACGGCGCGCCCGGCGGGGACCTCGACCACGAGACCGCGCAGCTCGAACGGGAAGCCGGTATTCGCAACCAGCTGTGAGTGCGGTTCGACGCGTCGACGGGTCCTATAGTCGCCATATGACACATTCCGCGCGCACCACCTTCGACCGAGGGGGCCAGCTTCATGGCGCGTGATTCGTTGGTGTCGGTGGTCTCCAACGACGTTCTGGAGCGCATCGTCTCCGGCGATCTCCCTCCGGGCACGATGCTCCCCTCGGAAACCGAGATCGGGAACCAGTTCGATGTTTCTCGGTTGACGGTGCGAGAAGCGTTGAAGCAGTTGGCGGCGATCAACGTCCTGACTGCTGTGCGGGGCAAAGGGACCTACGTGAACGAAGTGAGCGAGTGGACTTCGATCGACGCCGTGGTTCGGGCGGCCGCGGCCAATGGACATGCGCACGAGGTGTCGATTCAGATGCTGGAGATGAGGCGCATCATCGAGGTCGGGGCCGCTGAGCTTGCCGGATCACGCTGCACCGACGACGACGTCGACGCCTTGCGCGGGCACCTCGAACGGATGCGGACGACTCACGATGCGGGGGACCTCGACGGATTCGTCGAAGCCGATCTCGCATTTCACGACGTCATCCTGGCGGCGTCGGGAAACCTCTTGGTTCCTGCCGTATACGACCCGGTGCGCCGACTCTTGGCACAGACCCGACGCGAGACCTCGGCAGTGCCGGAGATTCAGAGCAACGCCATCGTCATGCACGAGAGGATCGTGGAGGCGATGTCGAACTCCGATCCCGAGCAGACACGGTCGGCGATGGCCGATCACATGCAACAGACCCTCGACGACCTGCGTGCCTTTGTGATTTCCGACCGCAAGGTGTGACGGTCGCCTGACTTGATTCTTGACATGATGCGCATCACATTGCAAGATGTCTGACATCTGATGTCTAACAATGCGGAGGCGGCATGCCCACACTCGATGAACTGATCGCGCACCACGCACCCGCGCGGGATGTGAGTGCGGCGACGGTCCGTGACGCGGCCAGCGCTGCGCCAGTGCTGGTGGTTCTCGACGACGACCCGACCGGCACCCAGTCGATTCATGACCTTCCTGTCCTCACGCGCTGGGACGAGGACGATCTGGAGTGGGCCTTGTCGCAGCGCGTACCCGCGCTCTATGTCCTCACCAACACGCGCAGTCTCGACCCCGACGCAGCCGAGCAGCGCAACCGTGAAGTCGCCCGCGCTGCACAGTCGGTTGCGAAGCGGCTCGGCGTCGAGATCTCCTTTGTCTCGCGAAGTGATTCCACCCTGAGGGGGCACTTCCCTCTCGAGACCGACACCCTCGTCGAGGAGGTCGAGGCGTTCGGTGGCCCCGACATCGACGGCGTCATCATCGCTCCCGCTTTTCCCGACGCGGGACGCGTCACGGTCGACGGCGTCCACTACTTCCTCGATCCCCATCTCGGCGGTCGCGCGGTGCCTGCCGCGGAGACCGAATTCGCTCGTGACGCGACATTCGGATATGCCTCCTCGGGTCTTGCTGCATGGGTGGAAGAGAAGACGGCAGGACGAAACTGCGCGGTCGATGTTATTCACCTCGACCTGCACACGATTCGAGGCAAAGGCGCGGCGGGCGTCGCCGCACTGCTCGGAGCAGCACGCGCCGCTGCCCCAGTGATCGTCGACATGGTGGTCGAGGAGGACCTGCGCGAGGTAGCGCTCGGGATTCACTTGGCTCAGAGCCGCGGCCAGCGCTTCGTCTACCGAGCCGGCCCGCCTTTCGTCCGAGGCCTGATCGGCCAAGAACCACGGCAACCGCTCACTGCGACCGAGGTCTTTCCGGATGGAAGTGATACTGACTCAGAAGGACTCGTGGTGGTCGGATCACATGTCGGGCTCACCACCCGCCAGCTCGACGACCTCGCTGCCAGCAATATCGAGCAAACCTCGGTGGTTCTCGACGTCCCCACGGTGATCGACCCACAGCGGCGCGAGGCGCATCTGGCGGAAGTGGTGGAGGCCGTCGGCAGTGCGTTGGCCGACCGGACGGTGGTACTCAGTACATCCCGAAAGCTGGTCAAGACCGGCGATGGCGCCGAGAGTCTCGATATCTCCCGTCAGGTTTCGGCTGCGCTCGTACATGTCGTTCGCACCGTCCTCGGAGTACGCGCGCCACGGTTCGTCATTGCGAAAGGAGGAATAACGTCCTCCGATCTCGCCGCGCACGGACTCGGCATGAGCCGAGCGATCGCAAAAGGGCCCATGCTCCCGGGGATCGTCTCCCTGTGGGAGCCGAAAGATGGCCCAGGGGAGGGTATTCCCTACATCGTCTTTGCCGGCAATGTCGGCGGCACAACATCGCTGACCGACGTTGTGCGCACTCTATCGAGGAAAGGTCACTCATGAACGACAGTCAGAGCCGAGCCCAGACCCGCGTTGCCGTCCTCGGACTCGGAGCCATGGGTTTACCGATGGCACGCCACCTCGCGACAGTGGCGCAGGTGCACGGCTTCGACCCGAACGGTGAACGTTCGAGCCTCGCCGACGAGTGCGGGATCACCACTCACACCAACGGCGCAGCTGCGGCCACGGATGCCGATGTAGTGCTACTGGCAGTCCGCAACGGCGCCCAGCTCGATGACGTTCTGTTCGGCACAGCAGGTATTGCATCGTCACTGCGAACTGGAGCCGTCGTCTTGATGACGAGCACCGTTGGTATCGAACCCGTCAAGGCTGCCGCAGCGCAGCTCGCTGACCTCGGCGTCGACCTCGTCGACGCACCCCTGTCCGGTGGTCCCGTTCGCGCGGGGTCGGGTGATCTGCTCGTCGTGGTCGGCGGAACTCCCGAGGCCAGGCGCCGCTGCCAGACGGTGCTCGATGCGCTGTCATCGACGCTCGTCGTGGTCGGCGACAACCCCGGCGACGGTCAGGCCATGAAGACGGTGAACCAGCTGCTGTGCGGCGTTCACATCGCGGCCGCGGCCGAGGCGCTGGCTCTCGCCGACTCGCTCGGGCTCGATCCGGCCCGCACTCTCGATGCGTTACAGAGCGGCGCTGCAGCATCATTCATGCTCGGTAACCGCGGACCGCGCATCCTCGAAGCCTACGAGGAGGGCGGTGCCGAGGTGTTGAGCCGCCTGGACATCTTCGTCAAGGACATGGGCATCGTCACTACCGCCGCGCGCGGTCTCGGCCTGGCCACGCCGGTCGCGAGCGCGGCGGAACAGCTGTACCTGACCGGGCAAGCGCACGGGCTCGGCGGCGAGGACGACTCCGCCGTGATCCGTGCCGTCGCGCCGAACAGACCTGCCAGGTAGCACTTTCGAAGTCCGCGGCACGGACAGTGCACCGGACCCCACCCAGCCGCACCGGTTCAAAGGAGAACGTCGTGGGCACCACTGGACTACTACTCGTCGCTGTGGCGAGTGTCGCTTTGCTTCTCGTAGCCGTCATCAGACTGAAAGTGCCTGCATTTCTGGCACTGCTGGCAGTGAGCATCCTCACCGCCGTCGTCGCGGGCATCCCGCTCGGTGAGATCATGGACATCGTCGTCGCAGGTATGGGCGGCACTCTCGGCAATGTCGCGCTGCTCGTCGGGCTCGGCACGATGCTCGGCAAGCTGATCGAGATTTCCGGTGGAGCGAGATCACTCGCAGAAAAGGCCGGAGAGGTCTTCGGGCCGAAGCGATTGATCGCCGCGCTCGTTGCAGTTGCCTTTCTGCTGGCGATCCCGGTGTTCTTCGATGTCGGTTTCATCGTGCTCGTCCCGATCATCTACGGATTCGCCGTCGTGCTCGGCGTCGACCCGGTCAAGGTGGGCTTGCCCGTAGCCGGAATCATGCTCGCCATCCACGTCACGGTTCCGCCGCATCCCGGTGTGGTCGGCGGCGCTGCTCTGGTCGATGCAGATCTCGGTTGGCTCACCATTCTTTCGCTGCTGATCTGTCTCCCTCTCGGCGTACTCAGCTACTACGTGGCCCGAATCCTCAATCGTCGCGACATTCCCATGCTGCGTGAAACCGCACGAACCTTCGCTACCTTCTCCGCGAATGCCAAGGCGGGCGTAGCCTCGGGCGGCGCTGCCGATTCCGGCTTCAGCGCCGTAGGTTCGAAGAGTCCCAGCGCAGGTGACGACGGTGAGGATCCGATCACGATTGCCGGTCGCGAACGGCCTGCCGGGTGGCTTCCGGTGGCGGGTCTGATCGTGCTGCCGATCGTGATGATCATGTTCGGCACTGTTGGCGGACTGCTCGTCGACGAGGATTCTGCCGCGGCGGGCGTCCTCGGGTTCGTCGGTGCCCCAGCGGTCGCGTTGCTGGTCACCACCGCCCTTGCCTACATCGTTCTCGGTGTGCGCCGCGGGTTGACCTCGCAGCAGATCGGGCAGGCACTCGACGCCGGGTTGGCCCCGGCGGCGATCATCATTCTCGTCACCGGTGCGGGTGGTGTGTTCGGCCGCGTGCTCACCGAAACCGGGATCGGCGACGCGCTGGCCGGATCGCTCTCCGCGGCTGGGTTGCCATTGATCGTGTCGCTGTTCGTGGTCGCAGCAGCCCTGCGCGCCTCGCAGGGTTCGGCTACGGTGGCGATCGTCACGACCCTCGGATTGCTCGGCGCCGCAGTCACTTCCGGTGACTACACAGTCGTTCAAGTGACGTTGTTGGTGCTCGCTACTGGCTTCGGCGCCCTCGGGTTCTCGCATGTCAACGACTCGGGCTTCTGGGTGGTCACGCGGTTCTTGGGCCTGTCGGTCGGTGATGGCTTGCGTACGTGGACGGTGCTGACCACTGTGCTGGGCCTCGCCGGATTCCTCATCACCTTCTTGCTGTGGGGTGTTGTGTCGGCTGCAGGGCTGTAGCCGGTTCGGTGGCCTTGACTTCGGCACTGGATAGTAGAACTATCCAGTAAGGGGATAGCCACACCGAAGGGACGAGCGATGGCCGGTAACGGAGTTCAACCAGGACGCTATACAGCCGAGATGGATGGCGAATTCGTTGTGTTCCTGATCGGGATGCGACTGAACAAGCTGTGGAAGATCCACAAGTGGATCCACGCCTTCGTCGCCATGCCGCGCATGCTTCGTGAGCTGCAGCAGCACCCCGAGAAGGGACTGCTCGCAGCGCGAACATCGTTGGGTGGCCGAACGATCACAGTGGTGCAGTACTGGCGTAGTTTCGACCAGCTCGAAGCGTTCGCGAAGAATCTGAACGACCCGCATCTGCCGGCGTGGCGGGCATTCAACAGGCGAGTGGGTGTCAACGGTGACGTGGGGATCTATCACGAGACCTACCGTGTCGGGGTCGGTCGACACGAGTCGATCTACGCGAACATGCCTGTCATGGGCCTGGCTGCGGCCGGGCGATCGGTCAAGGTGGGCAAACGCAGCGAGACCGCGCGAGCCCGCATCGGGGCGAGCTGACCACATCTACCAGTGCCACGCATTGCCTCCGACGTTCTCGATCGTGCGCTGCATGACGCGAATCGCCGTCACGAACTCGGCCTCGCTGATTCCCTGCATCCGTTCCTCGTGTAGCTGTTGCTGAAGATCGAAGGCGCGCTGGAATTGTTCGAGGCCCGCGTCGGTGGGCTTCAAGCGCGAACCGGTTTCGACGAGCCAGCCTTTCGCGGTAGCGGAGGAAATTGCTTCGACGATGGCCTCGGGGGTGTCGTTGTGACCGATCTTCTCGATGGTTTCGTCGCGGTCGATACCGTCGGGATCAAGGGAAAGCTGTTGTAGCAGCCACCATTCGGGCTGCATGAGACCTATCTCGCGCAGCGCCCCCTGGGTACGCTCGCGAATGGCTTCGCCGGCTCGTGCGGTCCAGAATCCGATCGGTTGACGTTCGGGCGGTTGCATCGGTTTTGTTGTCATGGGCATGACGGTAGAACCTGAACATAGCTCGAGGTCAACACCTTTCTCGGTCTGGTCGGAGCCCTGCGTTTCGCTACAGATGGATCTGAATGGTCTCGGCGAGCCGGGCGATGCATTCGTCGTTCCTCTTGTAATGGACCCACGGGCCGATCTTTGTCGGTGTCACCAAGTTGGCCCGGTGTAGGACGGCCATGTACTGAGACGCTGTCGATTGGGACACGCCTGCTCGCGACTGGATGTGTTTGAGGCACACTCCCACTTCTTCCGCGGGTGCCGACTGAGGCGGGAAATCGCTTGGGTCCTTGAGCCAGTGCATGATGGCCAGCCGTGCCGGATTGCCGAGCGCAGCGAACACGGCCGACAGCTCACGCTCATCGAGTGGTGTGGTCACCCGCTCGACTATACCGGCCATCGCAATATCGCGATTTGTGGTTAGATAGGCAAATCGCAATATCGCGATTTACAGATGGAGGATTCTCGATGAACCAAACGAAGCGGGTTGCCGTCGTGGTCGGCGCCAGAGGTGTGATCGGCAGCAATCTCGTGCGGCACCTCCAGAGCAGCGGGGACTGGGATGTAGTCGGCGTTTCCCGACGCGGAGGCGATGATGGACCGAGGCTACGGCATATTTCCGTCGACCTACTCGATGCCGAGGGCACTCGCCGGAAGTTGTCGCCGCTGACCGACGTCACCCACATTTTTTACGCCGCATTCCAGGACCGGCCAACGTGGACCGAGCTGGTTCCTCCGAATGTGGCGATGCTCGTCAATGCTGTTTCAGCCATCGAAGCGGTGTCGCCCGGTCTCGAGCATGTAAGCCTGATGCAGGGTTACAAGGTGTACGGAGCCCACCTTGGACCGTTCAAAACGCCTGCCCGGGAGAGCGATCCGCCGCACATGCCTCCTGAGTTCAACGTCGACCAGCAACAATTCCTGGAAACTCGCCAACGTGGCAAAGCGTGGACGTGGTCAGCCATCCGCCCCTCGGTGGTGTGCGGTTTCGCCCTCGGTAATCCGATGAACCTGGCGTTGGTGATCGCCGTCTACGCCACCCTCTGCAAGAAGCTCGGCGTTCCTTTTCGCTTTCCAGGTGCGCCCGGTGCCTACACGTCCCTCATCGAGATGACGGACGCCGGGTTGCTGGCCGAAGCCACGGTGTGGGCAGCAACGACACCCGAGTGTGCAAACCAAGCATTCAATATCAACAACGGCGATCTCTTCCGCTGGAACGATATGTGGCCGCGTATCGCGTCCTACTTCGAGCTCGCGACTGCGCCTGCGCTACCGATGTCGCTGGACGTCGTCATGGCTGACAAGGAGCCGGTGTGGGATGCAATCGTTGCAGAAAACGGTCTGGCCGAGACCCCGTATTCCGATGTGTCTTCCTGGGCATTCGGCGATTTCGTGTTCGCCTGGGACTACGACGTCATGGCCGACGGTTCCAAAGCACGTCGCCTCGGCTTTCATCGGTTCGTCGACACCGAGGCAATGTTCGTAGACATCTTCGACGACCTGCGAAAGAGAAAAATCATCCCGTGACGTTGCCACCCTTCGGGGGCGCGGAGATCCCGTCGTACATGACCCGTCTGATGGCGGTGCCCAGGCGCTCCTGTGCGGCCGGGTCGGGTTCCCTCAATGCGGCAAGAACCCCCGAGAGAATCATGCCGTTGATGGCCCGGGCAGTGGACGCGATGTCGAGATCGGTGCGTAGGTAGCCGATGTCGACGCCGTGTTCGAGGTAGCCGGCAGTCAGTCCTACAGCGAATTCGTGGAAGTCCAGCACGCGTTCGCGCATGTCGGCGTCGATTCCGGCGGCTTCGAGTACGAGGAAGCGTGCGACTCTGGGATCCGAGCCGAAGACCGAGGTGAGGGCGTCGCCGATTCGTGCGGTTTGGCGACGGTAGTCGGCCAGGCTGCTCGCTGCCTCAGGGGCGTTTTCGGCCGTCAGTGACGCGACCACTCGCTCGATGAGATCGGTGATGACGTGGTCGACGATGTCGCGCTTGTTCTCGTAGTACCGGTAGAACGTGCCGTGGCCGATGCCGAGACGTGCGGCGATGTCTGCGATCCCGGTGGCGTGATAGCCGCGCTCGGTGAAGCACTCGAATGCAGCTTCGACGATTTCCCGTCGTAACTCCTGCTTCTTCCGCTCGGCCCGAGTCCGAGGTGAACCCACTGTCATGGCCCCAGCCTATTGCACTGGACGCAAAACTGACATACCGTTCCGAAAGTGACGTCAGATACTGGCTCGCGCGGTCTCACGCCGACTGACCGGCACGCTCACCTCGATCCCTAGGAGATCTTCATGGCCACGGACTATGACGCCATCATCATCGGCGCCGGATTCGGCGGCATGGGCGCCGCCATCCAGCTCAACAGGCTCGGTCACCACAACCTGCTCATCCTCGAGCGCGAGTCGGATCTCGGCGGAACTTGGCACGTCAACCGGTACCCGGGACTGGCCGTCGACATCCCCTCGTCCACGTACTCCTATTCGTTCGAGCCCAACCCGTACTGGTCGCGGCTCTTCGCGCCGGGTTCGGAGCTGAAGAACTATGCCGATCATGTCGCCGAGAAATACGGTCTGCGACGGCTCATGCGCTTCGACACCGTCGTCGACGGCGCCTCGTGGGACGAAGACAATGCCCACTGGACCGTGAGGTGCCGCGGCGGTGCGCAGCTGACCGCGAAGTACCTGGTTACCGCAACCGGGTTTCTGTCCCAGCCGAAGGTGCCCGACATCGACGGCATCGATACCTTTGCCGGCAAGATCATCCACACCACCGACTGGGACGACACTTACGACCTGACCGGCAAGCGCGCCGCCATCATCGGCACCGGGGCGACCGCCGTCCAACTCATCCCCGAGGTCGCCGAGAAAGCCGCCGAACTCACCGTCTACCAGCGCACGCCGATCTGGGTGAGTCCGAAGCCCGACGCCACCATCCCTGCCCTCGTGCAGAAGACCTTTGCAGCACTTCCGTTGACGCAGCGAATCGTGCGCCTCATCGGTACGTCCATTCTGGAGATGATGATGGTCTCCGGCGTACTGCACTACAAGCAGTTGCCGCTGGTGAACAAGCTGGGCGAACTGTGGTGTCGAGCCCATCTCTCGCGGCAGGTGCGGGACCGAGAGCTCCGCCGAAAGTTGACCCCGGACTACTCCTTCGGATGCAAGCGCCCGACCTTTTCCAATGACTACTACCGCACGTTCACGAAAGACCATGTGAGCCTGCAGACCTCATCGATCGAGAGCGTGGACGCCGAGGGTATCCGCACCGCCGACGGCACCAGACGCGACATCGACGTGCTGGTGCTGGCCACCGGATTCAACCTTTGGGACGTCAACTTTCCGGCGATCGAGATCATCGGTCGCGGCGGCCGCAACCTTGGTACCTGGTGGCGCGAGAACAGATTTCAGGCCTACGAGGGGATCGCGGTTCCGGAATTCCCCAACTTCGTCTCCCTCAACAGTCCGTACTCCTATTCGGGGCTATCGTATTTCACGACGATCGAGTCCCAGATGAGGCACATCGACCGACTGTTCACCGCGATGCAGGACCGTGAGGCGACGGTCTTCGAGGTCACCCATCATGCCAACGACGACTTCCTGGAACGGATGACGGCGAAGGTCGGCAACTCGGTTTTTGCTCTCGGCCAATGCGCTACGGCCAACAGCTACTACTTCAACCAGCACGGCGAGGCGACACTGCTCCGGCCGAGCTCCACGCTCAGCACCTACCGTCAGGCAAGCAGTTTCCCGCTCGACGATTACGACTACGCCTGAGGGGCGGGTCGGTTGTACGCCACTTGCGTAGAGAGTCTTCAACGCAACCGGTTCGGTGTGCATGGCACAGACCGAGCAGTAGGTTGAGCGTGCTAGCGTCCTGGCATCTTCGGGGGAGGGGCTGCGGTGAGCTTGAAAATGCGTTTGGTCCGCATAGTGGGGTTGTTCGGGGTGTTGGCGTTTGCGGGTTTTATGTTGCCGAATCTGGGTCCCGGGGATCCAGGGACGTATGAGGGGGTGGCGTCTCCGGCTACGACGTCACTGCCGGTGCCGTCACAGCATCTCCCATCGTCGACGTCTGCTCCGGGGTTGCCGCCGGGTTTCCCGTCGATGCTGTTTCCGCCGCCGGAGGTGGAGGTAGCGGAGGGTGATCCGATTCCGATCAACACCAAGTTCGGCGTGAGCTACACGGTCCCGGGAGATTGGCGAAACTCGTCGCGGGGAGTCACCGGATGGAACACCGACTTCGGCAGCGTGGTGTACGGCGGCGTCGCGATGTACGACTACGACTATTGCCCAGAGCATCGAGACGGTGCCACGAAGGCGCTTACTGGAATGACCGGCAGAAATGGGGTCGATATCCCGACGGCTGCATTCGAGGCAAGCCGTGACGCCGAGATTATTTTTCGTAGCAAGCCTGGTGATGATGTCGTGATCGAGTACTCGGAGCCCGTGGATTTCGAGATCGACGGCGCACCTGCGGTTCGGTACTCGGCACAGATATCGAACATGACGCAGAAGTTCGACTGTGATCCCGTCGAAGCCACTTTCGATGTTGTTGCGACAGAGGGTTTCTCCAACGCGACCGTTGCAGTGTTCATGGTGCAAACTGATCGACGAGTAGAGGGCGCACTGAGCGAGACCGAAGTCGAGCAGATAATTTCGACTCTGCGCCGGGAACAATAGGGGCTGACAGTGAGCGCGGAGACATTTTACGCTGAACCAAACCACATCTCAGGCCTCGGCCGGTTGGCATCCGAGATTGGTTCGGAGACGCTCGCGGCACACAGATACTTCAACGAGCATGCGACACCGCTCGGTGATTGGCAAGGTGAGGTGTTCCATTCTCTGCTGGAGCCCTTCGACGCTCTGCGCGACATGTGGCGCGGTCGGCATGTTGGCCTGTCGTCGAACTGCATCGAAATCGGAGACCGGCTCAACACTGCGGCCTGGCTGTACGTGGACCAGGAGAACAAGAACTACGACGTACTCAACGCACACACACAGCTTCTGCCGAAGGAGTTGCCCGGTGCAGATCGAGGGAGTTCCTCTCACGCTGCGGTAGGCGTCGTCGTGCTCTATTCCGACCCCGAGGATTACGGGCACCCCGATGGAATCGATTACCCCTCGCCCGCCACCTTCCCGGACGATGTGGCCGAGGTTATCGCCGATGCGGCCGGCTGGCTGGGCGATGTGGATGACGCAATCGAAGAGATCGTCGGACGCAGCCCGCTCCGAGAGTTGATCGAACCGCTGGGAGGAAACTGGAACGACCTGCGGCGCCTCGGAGCGGCCTACCGGATTGCCGGCGAGGCGATGGAAAGCGGAGGTACGGCTCTGGAACGGGGAACTGCCCGTGTCGACGAGTTCTGGGACGGGATGGCCGCTGTCGCCTACGAGGATTACGCAGCGAAGCAAGTTGATGCGATGCGCTGGGAGGGCTCGTGCGGTCGGGTCATCGAGGCTGTTGCCGAGCGCGCTGCGGACGAGATCCGGCGCTCGGTACACACCCTGGTCTCCACCATCCGTCGGTTCCTCGAGGAGGAAATCGATTTGACGAGTGGTCTCAATGTTCTGAAGTTTTTGTCGAAGAAGGTTCCGTACGTGGGCTGGGCCTATCAGATCTTCACGGTGTACGAGATCATCCGCAAGGGAATGGACTTGTGCGACAAACTCGTCGAACAAGTCCGTGTGGTTACTGACGCGTTCAAGGAGTTCCTGTCCCTGGTTGCAAGCCCCAGCGGGTATCTGAACGATCAGTTCGAACGGAAGTTGGCACCGGTTACCGAAAAGATCGAGGACGCGAAGCTTCTGTGGGATGTCAAGGTCACCGCTGACGCCCGCCCGGTATACGACCTCCCCGAAGGCCCGTATTCGATCGGCGTAGGCGATGAACCTTGGGCGGACGCATGACCGAACCCACGGATCCGCTGCTTCGGGAGGCGATGAGGACGATGGCCGATGCGTTGGACCGCCTGTCCGACGCGCGCGCCGAAGTCGAACGAACCCCGATGCCCTCGTTCACCGAGCCGCGGGTCGCGGACAGTTCGCTGATGTACTTTCTCGCTTCTCGTCCCGAAGCGTCACCCGAATTGCGGGCATACGCCGAACGCGTGAGCCTGGGAGAGTGCAGGTGGCAGGACATCGACACCGCATGCGTTCCCTTGCCTCCCGAGGTACTCGAACTGAAGCGCGAGCCGCTGCTCGTCTGGTTTCCGCCATCACAAGAGCCGCCTCCCGACGACGAAGAGCCGTATACGATTCCGTGGCAGTAGCCGAACCGGAATCCTTGCTGACGTGCGAGGGCGCTCGACACTGGGGTGGTCCCGAGCACGCCCTTGTCGATACCGAGACCGGCCATGCTCAGCGCCGCGGAGGGCCGTACCCGGATCGATATCCATACACACCCGAGTCGCTGGCTATTGTGTTCGCCATGGCCAAAGAACGTGATCAGCCCGAGTCCGCGGTAGATGGACGAACCGTGCGGTGGGCCGATCACAAAGCGGAGCGTCGGACGCGCATTCTTGACGCCGGCGTCGCTGTCATCGGCGAGAAGGGGCCTGACGTCGGGGTCGAGACGATTGCGCGACGGGCCGGCGTCCCACGGTCCGTGGTGTATCGAGTGTTCAAGGATCGTTCCGACCTCGATGAGCAACTGCGCGTGCGGATTCTGGGTATTCTGCTCGATCGCCTGGCCGTGGACCCCATGGGAACCATCGGGGAAGCTGTCGCCGACGGAGTGGACAGCTACTTGAGCTGGGTGGTCGAGTTTCCGCAGCTGCACCTGTTCCTTGGTATCGGCTCGGCCAGTCGCCGGACCGAGGGGTCGCGGACGGTGACGGGCGCGAAAACCGCTGTGGCGGTGAAGGTGACGGCCGTGTTCGACATGAACCTGCGCGCACGCAACGCCGATCCGGCACTGGCCGAAACTTTGGCGTTCGGGCTGATCGGACTCATCGATCACAGCGTCAACAGGTGGCTCGCCAACCCCGAGCGGGCCATCGACGAGCAGCAGCTGGCCGAGTTCTTGAAACTGTCCATCTGGCAAGTAGTGGACGGGGTGGCCAAACGCGAGGGGATCGAGATTCGACCGAGCGATCCGGTCATCTACTCGTAGCGCATCAGGTCAGGCAGCCCTGGTGGCGGGTTCGCTGCGATAGCGCGATGGCCGACCGTCGATACGCATGGCCTTCCACACTCGACGCGAGAAGCGATTCATCAGTCCCAGCTCGCCGCAGAGCATGCGCACGTCACCGAACATGTCGCGCAGAACCTTGCTCGAGTGCTCGCTGTCCCACCACACCTCGTCGACGACCTCTTTTGGAATGTCTAGGTCGCGCCGCATCTTTCGGGTGGGTTTGAGGATGGCGTCGCACAGTACGCGCATGACGATCGGGGTCGCGACGCCCATCACGGCCCGTTGCCGCGAGCTCAGCTTGGGTGCCTTGTATTGCAGGTATTGGTGCGCGAAACCGATGTGCCGCGCTTCCTCTGCCACGTGGATCTGCATGATCCGAGTGACCAGTGGGTGACGCTCATGGCCGCTGCGCAGCATGGTCTTCTGCACATGGTCGATCGGCTCCTCGCCCGCCAGGACGCCGACGAAGAATCCGAACGGGAGTGGGCCGGCAGCCAGGGGCATGATCGGTGCTAGTTTTCGGAACCATCGCGGCCCGCCGGCAACGTCGATGCCCATGCGGTTGACCAATTCCTGGAACATCTGAGTGTGGTGGCACTCCTCGGTCGCTTCGTGTGTGGAGTAGCGAAATTCCGGTGAGTTGTTCGGCAGCGAGAGCGCGTAGTGCATGAGGCCGCTGATGAGGATTTGCTCGAACTGCAGACCGACCTTCATGGTGTTGGCCTGCATGTACATGCCGATCTCGATCTGCCGCTGTAGTGGCAGCGACCGGTACCACGTGGTGGCGCCAAGGGGGTCGAACGACGGCAGGACCCAGCGTGGATCGTCGGCAATCACCGCGTAATCGGGGTCATCCCAGTCGATGTCGACGAAGGCGTCGAAATGTTTGTGCACCGAGGCGGTGGAGAGCGTCTGCAGGGTCTGCTCGTACGCGATTCGCGTTGTGCTCGCAGTCATGGTGACGAGGTCCTTCCGAGCGAGACTATCGCCCAAACATCTACATTGGACAGGATGTCTCATTCACATTAGTGCAACACGCTGTCACAGACAACCGTCCTTGACGAGCTAGAGCATCCTCCCTAAAGTCGATTTCGAATCGAGATTGACTACCGGGCGTCTCGACTGCGAGTGGGGAGCGGGACACATGGCGCAACGGGACGCGACGGTAGCCATCGTGGGCGCGGGGATGTCGGGGTTGTTCGCCGCCCGTGAGCTGCATCGTCAGGGAATCGACGTGCTGGTTCTCGAAGCAGCGGATCGGCTCGGGGGTCGCGCGTTGACCGAGACGACCGTGCTCGGATCTCGAGTGGACCTCGGCGGCCAGTGGATCGGCCACGATCACCATCGCGTGACTGCGCTCGCCGCCGAGCTCGGCGCCACCAAGTACGCCATGCACACACGAACGCTGCCGCAGGCGATCGACGGAGACCGCACCCTGTCGATGCTGTCTCCTGAGGGGCTCGAAGCCACCGCGTGCTTGACGATCGTTGCTGCGCTCTCCGAGTTCGGAGGGACCGAACGCTGGGGCGATAGCACCGTGCAGTCGTGGCTGGACCACGTTCCGGGGGCCAGTGTTCGTCGTCTGCTGGAGGTGATCGCGCAGATCTCCTGGACCGTCGACCTGGACCGGTATTCCGTCGATTCGTTGGCGAAGATGATTCGGCGAGAGGGTGGCATCAAAGACATGCTGTCGACGTCCGGCGGCGCGCAGGAGTCTTTGCTCGTCGAGGGGATCGGAGCGCTCATCGACGGCATGGCCGCGGAGCTCGGACCGCGTGTGCGCACGGGGAGCCGCGTCACCGCGATCGTTCGCGACGACAGCGGGGTGACGCTCCGAACCTCCTCCGGTGAGGTGCGAGCTGCGAAGGTCATCGTCACGGCTGCGCCGCCGATGGCGCGAAAGATCGAGCACCAACCTGCTCTCCCGCCGGGGCGGGTAGCGCTGGAGGAGAACACGTCCATGGGGTCGGTGTACAAGGCGATCGCGGTGTACGACGAGCCCTTCTGGCGCGAAGGCAAGGGCGGGGAGTTCATCATTCTGGACCGACCGGGCGGGGGAGTCTTCGACACCAGCCCCGTCGGCGGGCCGGGTCACCTGTGCTTTCTCGCGGGCGGACCATCAGCGCGGGAGATGTCCCAGCTCGACGCGCAGGCTCGTCGCGAGGCCGTTCTCGCGCCACTGGCGCGGCACCTCGGATCCAGGATTCTCCAGCCGGCGGGTTGGCACGAGAAGTCTTGGCACTTGGACGAATTCGTCGGTGGCGGATACTCGGCGGTGCCCGATCCGGGGATGAGCGAGTTGCGTCTGCCGATGTGGTCCGAACCGATCGGCCACATTCACTGGGCGGGTACCGAGACGGCCGACGACCATGCTGGGTACTACGAGGGTGCCATCGAATCCGGGTCCCGGGTAGCGCGCGAGGTGGCGGCGGCGCTCACGGCGAATACGACGCGAGGTACGCGGTAACCATCCGTCGCGCCTCGTCGATGGTCGCCTCGTCACCCTCGGGCACGCGGAAGGCTACCTCGAAGATGCGGTCACCGGCCTCGTAGGAAAGGTGCACGGCAAGCAGTGGGGTGTCCGGACGGACGAGTTCTCGGTCGATGAGGAGGCGCAGGATGCGCGCGCTGCGGGCCTCGTCGGACGCGTCTGTGGGTACCTCGAGGTTCGAACCGCGGCCCGAGAACCAGAGTTGAACGATGCTCGGGTACGACCGGAAGTAGGCGACCACCGCGTCGACCACCGCGTCGACGGCCTCGCCGAGCGTGCACGGCGGTAGGGCATCGAGGGCGCCGATGATTCGCCCGTCGAGTGCGCGGGTGTGCCGTGCCATGAGCTCCGCCTCGATCTGGAACCGGTCGGCGAAGTAGTGGTAGACGGAGGCGGTGGGAATGCCTGCGCGCTCTCCGATGGCCTTGAGGGTGGCGCCCTCGTAGCCCTGCTCGGCGAGCAGCTCTTCTGCGGCGGCGAGCAGCGCCTTCACGCGTTCTGCCCCTCGGCGTTGGACGCCGGTCGAACGGCTCTGAGTCGAGGTCCGCGCCGCCTGCTTCTTCGAACCGGACGTGGTAGTCGAAAACTCGATCACGATTCGAAACGGTATCAGCAGCTGCGCGTCGGCGGTCACTCGTAGGTTTACAAATTTCTAGATTTGTCTATCAAAATTACAAAATGGCTGTATTGTCTAGTCAGAAGTGATCGCACTCACCAAGGAGGAACCGATGACGACATCGAATGTCGAACATCAGGCGGAGGCGCCGACCGACGCCTGGCGCGACCGCAAGCGCTATCTGTGGCTGATGGGCTTGATCCCACCGACCGCGGTGTTCGTCGCCACCGGTTTGGTGTGGGCGTTCAACCAGCTCGGCTGGACAGCTGTGTCCCCCGTTTGGTGGTGGATCGGCGCGCTGCTCGTCTACGGACTCCTTCCCGTTCTCGACCGCTTCTTCGGACCCGACGGGCAGAACCCGCCCGACGAGGTGATGGAGCAGCTCGAGAACGACAAGTACTACCGCTACTGCACCTACGCCTACATCCCGTTCCAACTCACCTCCCTCGTGCTCGCGTGCTACCTGTGGACGGCGGACAACCTGAGCTGGCTCGGCATCGACGGTGGACTCGGCCTGATCTCGAAGATCGGGCTCGCCATCAGCGTCGGCGTCATGGGCGGCGTCGGCATCAACACCGCGCACGAGATGGGCCACAAGAAGGACAGTCTGGAGCGGTGGCTCTCGAAGGTCACTCTGGCCCAAACGTTCTACGGACACTTCTACATCGAGCACAACCGCGGCCACCACGTCCGCGTCGCGACGCCGGAGGACCCCGCCAGCGCAAAGTTCGGTGAGAGCTTCTGGACCTTCCTGCCGCGCAGCGTGTGGGGCAGCCTGAAGTCCTCGTGGGAACTCGAGCAGCAACGCATGCAGCGAGTCGGCAAGAGCACGTGGAGCATCCACAACGACGTACTCAACGCCTGGTTGATGTCCGTGGTTCTCTATGCGGTCCTGATCGCGGTCTTCGGTCCGGTCGTGTTGCCGTTCCTCATCATTCAGGCGATCTACGGATTCTCGCTGCTGGAGACGGTGAACTACCTCGAGCACTACGGCCTGCTGCGGCAGAAGAAGGACAACGGCCGGTACGAGCGCTGCGCGCCGGAACACAGCTGGAACTCCGATCACATCGTGACCAACATCTTCCTTTACCACCTGCAGCGTCACAGTGATCACCACGCCAATCCCACTCGGCGGTACCAGGTCCTGCGCAGTATGGAAGGCGCACCCAACCTGCCCAGTGGCTACGCGAGCATGATCTCGCTCGCCTACTTCCCACCGATCTGGCGCAAGGTGATGGATCACCGCGTCCTCGATCACTACGACGGCGACATCACCCGCGTGAACATCCAGCCGTCCAAGCGCGCGAAAATTCTGCGGAAGTACGGAGCACAGGTATGAACGAGTCGATGCCTGAATCGATCGCGATCATCGGTGCCGGCGCAACAGGTTTCACCGCAGCCAAGACGCTGCGCGAGAAGGGGTTCACTGGAATTGTCACCCTGATCGGTGACGAGCATGCGCAGCCGTACCGACGGCCGGCTGTGTCCAAGGAACTCCTCGCCGGCACCAAGACCATCGAGCAGGTTCTGCTCGGCGCGCTCGCGGACGAGATCGCCTTCCGTCACGGCGATACGGCGGTGTCGATCTCGGCGGGCGAGGTGGTCCTCGACAGCGGAGATCGCGTCCCCTTCGATGCCCTACTGCTCGCCACCGGTTCCCGTGCCCGGCAACTCGATCATCTCGACGGCGCGCCCGTCTTCACCCTGCGCACCGCGTCCGACATCGAACCGCTGCGCGCCGAGATCCGCCGGACCGGTTCGCTCCTGGTCATCGGCAGCGGACTGATCGGGTGCGAGGCGGCAGCGGTCGCCCGCGAACTCGGCGCCGAGGCAACGATTCTGTCCGCGGACATGCCGTTGAGTCGAATTGTGCCACCGGCTATTTCGGAGCTCTACCTGAACCTGCACGCAGAGAAGGGCGTCGCCATCCACACCGGCGTCACCGTGGCCGCGGTGGAAAAGCTGCCCGACGGCACCGTCCGCGCAATCGCCGAGGACGGCCGCAGCTGGGAGGCGGGCACGGTGCTGGTGGCCGTGGGGTCGGTAGCCAATGCCGAACTCGCCGTAGCCTCGGGCATCGAGACCCGCGCGGGCATCGTCGTCGACGCGCAGATGAGGACGTCGTCGTCGAACATCTACGCGGCCGGCGACGTCGCCGAGGTTCCCAACACGATTCTCGGTGGGACCTATCGCAGTGAACATTGGAACGGCGCGATCGATCAGGGCGCGGCTGCGGCGCGTTCGATGCTCGGCATCGGCACTGACGGTCTGGATGTTGTCGACGGCCTCGACGTTCCGTGGGGATGGTCCAACCAGTACGGAGTGAACCTGCAGTTCGCCGGTTGGACCGGAGCAGACGACGACTACGTGGTTCGCGGTTCGATCGCCGACCGGCGTTTCACCGCGTTCGCGTTGCGCGGCGACAAGCTGGTTGGAGCTGTCGGCATCGGCCGGCCCAAGGACATCAGAGCTGTGCGAGCACTGGTCGCGGACCAGCGCCCGGTCGACCGAGCGTTGTTGGCCGACGACAACGTGGACCTGACCGCGGTCACCGTGCCCCTCAGTGGCGTCAGAGAATGAACCCGATCGTGAGGAGCACGAGAGCCAGCAGGGGAGTTGTGCCCTGCACGATGGCTGCGCGTTTCTTGTCGGGCGAGGTCACCAAGAGCACGATCGCTGCCAGCAGCATCGAACCCGTACCCGCGAAAATGAGCGCGGCTCCGGCTGCGGTCGCGTCGATGAGCACGGCGACGATGCCCACTGCCGTGACGACCGCCAAGAAGAGGTTGTAGAAACCCTGGTTGAAGGCCATCTCTTTGGTGGCTTCAGCTTGTTTGACGCTGGTACCGAATGCCGTGCGGGTGCGCGGTGCGGTCCAGAGGAACGATTCGAGCACGAAGATGTACACGTGCAGCGCGCTAGCGAGTGCGGCGAAAATCAGACCGGCGGCGATCATGTGAAGCCCTTCTGCGGTGCGAACGGACACGTCACCGTATCGCAGGAGGTGCTCGGGGGAGGTCGACTCCTGTCGTGCGCGGCCGGGTGGGTGGGCGGATCTGCGGCTGAGCGGGTTGGAGCGTGCAGATTTAACCTCCTATTGTGCGCCTGAGCGGTCCGTAGACGCACAATAGGCGGTTAAATCCGCGGGCGGGGGCGACTATCGGCGCCGACGGATGGCCCACCCCGCCACACCGGCAGCCACCGCGGCGGCGACGCCGGCGCCTACCCAGATCGCGGTTGGGCCCGGAAGAAGCCCGTTGTCTGCCTCGGCGCGTTCAGCGGCGGTGACAACGTGTGGCTCCCCGAACGTGGAAGCACCCGCAGTCGGATCGACATGTCTCCTTCGGCTTTCATCGACCATTCACTTGCCGACTCACGCCGCAGATCTACAGATCCAACCCTGGCGCCGACGCGAGGTCGACGAGTGAGTCGACGTCGATTCCGTCACCGAAGCCGAACTGCACGACCGTGTTCGACGGCCGGAGCACCCTCAACCGCTCGGATGGTTGATCGCCACTCGCGAACTCGTCGGTCCAACCGGTGACGACGGTGCCGTCGGGCGGGGTTGTTCCGCTCACGCCAGGACTGTCCGACACCTCGGCGTCGCGCCACTCGGTGTTCTCCTCGACCGAGATTTCGACGGTCAACTCGGTTGTACCGGCGGGTGTTTCCACGTTCACTCTGTTGCAGGCACTTCCACTGCCGTACGACCCTGGGACCAGGTCTCCTATGGGCCGGTCGGTGCGCGCAGCAGGGAAGGAGATGGCCCACTGGTCCGCCAGTGCTGCGCCGAGGCGTTCGACCACATCCTTCGAAAGCGGAGGCACTGGGTTCTCCCGCGACGACCGGCAGTCGTGACGCGGCGGTGGCGTTCCATCGGGGACTTGTGCACTCACACGCAATTCGGGGTTCGAGACGATATCGCGGAGTTCGTCGACCTCCAGCGGAAGCGCCGAATCTTCTCCTTCGCTGGTCGTTCTCGCACTGACGAGAGTGTCCGCGAAGTACGCGATCGCTGTCCGGTGATGTGTCGACACCCCGTCGTATTCGGAGACCGCATCCAGCGTATCGACGACGGTGCCGTCGGGAAGCGTCGTTCGTTCGTCGACCCGCCCTTCGGTACACGGCGGTACCTCACCGTCCCACGCCTCGGCCGACACCCTCAGCGAAGCATCGGTACCGCCGCGACCGACGACGCCGGAGGCCGTACTGTCGCCGCCGATGTCCTCGACCGTGATTCCGTTCCCGATCGTGGCGTCTTTCGGGTAGATGTCCATCGGCTGGAACACCAAGGACTCCGAAGGGGCAGCGAACTCCAACTCCACATCGGTGGGCAATGATTCGATCAACGCATCCGACATCGCCGACGCCTTCGCTGCCGTCAGCCAGGGGTAATCGGGTTGTCGTATGTACCCATGTAGGAGCCGATAGTGAAGGAGAACCCCTCCCCGGCGGGGAAGACCACCTCGCAACCAGGTATGGCCTCGACGTCGGGCTGCGGATGGTTGGTCACACCGGCAACCACCATTCCGACGGCCACGACCGCCGCCACGACCGCGACGTCGATCCACACCCCACCGCGTCGCATCTTGGTTCGCACCAGAGGAGCCTATCGGTCAGCTGCGGTACTCCCACTGCAAGCGCCCCTCGACGATCTCGTGACGCCACCCACCAGCGAAGGGCGCTCCCGTCTCGAGGCTTTCGGCGAGGTTCGCGAGTAACGCGCTGATGGAGATCCACTGTGGCCCTCCGCCATCGGAATCCACTTTGTCGAAAATGGTCACACAGCCGTACAGCTCGCCCGGGCGGGTGTCGACGAACAGGAAGTTTCCGTCCAGTCCTGCGATCGGAATGAACTCGTCGAGGAAAGTCCACGCAGCTTTGCCTGCGGTGCCTTCGATCACCCGCGTCGGATCGTTCTGCGCGTCGCCGCTCTGCCATATGTCGGTCATCAGTGCCCGCTCGTCGAGCATCGCGTCGAGACCGAACAGCTCGTGCTGGGGGAACAGCGCCATCCACGGCTCACGCGGAAGCCCGTCGACGCATCGGAACAATTCGACGAGCTCGCTGGGCCACTCGACGCCGGTCTGCTGCGCGACCTCGGCGATGCGTTCGTCATCGGCGCCAGTGATGATGAAGTTCGGAATCGTCTTGCGAAACCACGCGGCAATTCGATCCCACTGCTGCCTCACATCGGACGACGGCGTCGAGTAGCGCACAGGCGGGCGCGCTGCGCGGGTGGCAGTAGCCGCTGCACGCTCTACTGCGGCGTGCCGTTCACCTTCGATCGCGTCGAGAACGAACTGCGTCAGGTCTGCCTTCGATGCCGCCGGGTCTCCGAAACCCCTGACCCAGGCAAACTCGGACCCCAATGCCACGAAGATGGGTGACAGCGGCCCGGCTTCGGCGGTCTCCCGATGCAGAAGGTCGAGGCCCGTATCGATGATCACGCGCAATGCATCGGCGCGCGTCGCCTCGCGCCCAATAATTGCAACGGACCGACCCGGTGTCGAGGTGGGGCACGCGACTTCCCATCGCACGGCATCGTCGGTATCGGTCGGCGTTTCCTCCGGTGCCACTATGCGGCGGGGGCGCCCTTGTTCGTCCAGCATCATCGCAGGAGTGAGCTCGAAGAGGTGCTGTTCCAGCCCGGTGTCTTCGCGGAAGCGTCGAAACACTCGATAGGTGACCTTGGAGGGCAGGATGATCTGCGCGAGGTCGACGAACTCCTCGTGCACCACCCCGTCGGGTGTCTCGACCCGCAACGGTGCCACTGCGTCGAATGTCCCCGACGCTTCGAGGGTCCACCCCTTCGGCACGTGGTCGGTGGGCGGACGGTAGGCCATATCGATGGTCACGGCGACCTGTCCGGGGCTCGACGCACTCACCGACACACCTGTGGGCGACGCCGACACCACCGACACCGGGCTCGGAACGGCGCGCACCCTCTCGCCCGTCGACACCAGCGTGTACCAACCTTTGGGGACCGCGATGTTCGCCGTGTTCACGATGTCCGAATCTACTTGCCAGCGGACCGACTCGCGGGTGGGGGCGGCTGTCCGCGCCACTGGGAGGTTGGCTCGGCGCACTACCACTCCGACCTCGTTCGATGCCCATGTCCGATTTATGTCGGTATCGTGGATTCATGGGCAGCAGCACCATCGACGACGGCTCGCACCAAGGTGGCGGCCGCCGACGTTGGCGTGCGGGCGACGGCATGACGGCCATCGGCGTGGTGTTGGGAATTCTGCTGCTCGTGGGCTTGCTGGTGCGATTCTGGGTGCTGATTCTCGCGGTCGTGATCATCGCTATCGCGGTGTGGCTGATTCACGACAGCAGGGTGCAGCGGCAGGTCCGCCGCGATCTGGAAGAGCAGCGGCGAGCCGATCTCCGATCACGCGCCGACGCCGAACATCAGGCCTTCCTGCGTGGCGAGCGCCGCGGGCTGTACGGGCAGTACGAACCGCCGGAGGTATGAGGGATCGACGCGTTGGTCGGGGGTTCGGCTCACTGCGGCCAGACGAAGATGACGAGCACCAACCACGGTTCGCTCGAGAGGCGACCACTCACTACGCACGCTAAAGTCCTGGGCATGTCACGAACGCTTCGTCGGTGGAAAACCCGCGCGCTGGCTGTTGCTGCGGCCGCTTGCCTTGCGGCAGGCTCCGGCCTCATCGTCGGCCCATCGGCCGTTGCGGCGCCCGGATCCGGATACGGCTTCGCCGCGGGCGGGACACTGCTCACGTTGCCGCAGGGTGAGTTGGACCGCGAGCTCGAAGCAGCCGCAGGCCTTGGCGCCCAGTGGCTACGCGTCGAGGTCAGTTGGCGAAACGTAGAACCGCAGCTCGGTGTCTTCGATTGGTCCAACGTCGACCGCGTGATCGACTCCGCGAACCGCCACGGTTTGCAGGTACTCGGACTCGTCAGTTACGCACCCTCGTGGGCTCAAGTACCCGGACCGTGGACGTTGACGCCGGGTGGTCGCCCGGCGGACCCGCAGGCATTCGGCAACTTCGCAGGTCGAGCGGCTGCTCGCTACGCGTCGACGGTCACCCACTGGGAAGTGTGGAACGAGCCGAATCTCCCCTTGTTCTTCTCACCCTTGCCTGACGTCGACGCCTACGCCGCAATCTTGCAGGCGTCGTACGGCGCGATCCATGCGGCGGTTCCCGGAGCGACCGTGATCAGTGGCGGGGTTGCAATCGGAAACAACACCGGCGTCACGGTAGCGCCGGAGACATTCGTCGAAGAACTGTACAAGCGTGGGGCGGCTGGCTACACCGACGCAATCGCAGTGCACCCCTACACATTCCCGTACACCCCGTACGATGACCAGCTCGGAAACTGGGACGATGTCGCGGCTGTGCGAGATGTCATGGTGCGCAATGGTGATGCTGGAAAGAAGATGTGGATCACCGAGTTCGGTGCGCCGACAGGGGTCGCACCTGATGCGGTGAGCGACGTTCATCAAGCCCGCATTCTCGCCGACGGAATCTCGGCGTCGGAGGGGCTCGACTTCACTGGCCCGGTCTTCCTCTATTCGATCCGAGACAACGGTCCCAACCTCGGTGATCGCGAGCAGAATTTCGGTGTGTTGAGAGGTGACTTTTCCGAGAAGCCGGCCGCGGACGCACTGCGCAACGCGAACTAGTACGCGACCACCTCCGTGCCGGTGGTGGGTGACCAGATGATCCGGCCGTTTTCGAAGTCGATTGCGCGACTAGCGGTTCCGTTGTAAGCGTATTCGTCGGTCGTCGGGAAACCGAGGTTTTCCGTATGCGCGGCAAGGATTGCTCCGTAGACAGCGTGAGTTCCTGTCGACGACTGACTGAAAATGCGGAAACCTCCAGGAATATCGAAGTCCTGGCGCCCGTTGACGAAGGGCCCCACCGGAACGTACTGCCAGTAGCGTGCAAGTCTGCCAACTTCTGGTGGCGAATTGAACCACCCGTTGTTGGTCAAGAATCGCGTGCCGTTCTCATGTTCCTGGCCGAAGCCGGCGGTGAGGGCGTACACGGGCAGTACCGGAGGCCCGAGCGCAGGGTCGGCGTTGGCGCTGAAAACCGAGCCCTCCTCCCGCTGAGGCATACCCATGCTCTGCAGTGCCTGGACGCCCCAGATCGCTGTTTTCGGAGTGTAGTCGGTGCGAACAACACCGAAGGTGTCCTCGGTGTGGTTGCTATCGGAGTTCGCATCGCGCACGGTATAGATGTAGAACGGCCCAGCATAAGAGACTTCCGTCCACTCCCTCAGTGAGGCCATCAGCAGGTCCGACTGGGCTTGTTCCGACAACACCGACGTTGGTGCTCCGTATTCGGTGATCCAGATCTTCTTGTCGCCCTCGTTATTTGCTTTCATCATTTCGTGCATCTGCAGCATTTGGCGCATTGGTGAGTTGTCGTACAGCGCCCCAAAAGAGAACGGGTGCTCGAACTCGTACGGATGGAAGGACAAAGCGTCGAAATGCCCTTTCAGTCCGGCGGCGTACATTTGGCCGAGAAAGTTGATGGCATGTACTGTTCCGTCTCCATCGAACGTGGGCCCGAGCGCACCGGCGACGACTATCGCGTTGGGATTCGCTCCCTTGATCGCTATGTAGGCTGCGCGCACCATCTGGGTATAGAAGGCAGCGTCCGGATCGGGCGAGAAGAACATACGACCGTTCGGCTCGTTCCAGATCTCGAACGACGAGATTCGACCGCTGTAGCGAGCCGCGGCGCTGGCCGCGAACGTTGCGTACAAGTCGGCAGTTCTTGGCCGAGCAGTAGGCAGTGGGTTGGACCCGTAGGCGGCCCACGGGGGGCATGACAGAAGGATTGCGAGAATCTGTAGGTTTCGGGCTCGAGCCGCGTCGACGATATAGTCCGTCATCGCCCAGTCGTAGGTCGATTGGGTGGGTTGCACGAAATACCACATGATGTCGATGCGAACGACAGTCCCTCCGGAGGCGAGAATGGCGTCGAGGGTCGCATCGATGTCGGCCTGGGTGCCGAAGAGCACGTTCGATCCGAGTGAGAAGCCCACAGGGAAGGTGTATCCAGCAGCGAGTTCGACCTCGGTCTCGGCGAGGCGCTCACGCTGATCGAAGCTGGCACCAGCGACCGCGAGCGCGCCGAGTCCGGCTACGGCAGCGGCAGCTCCGATGAATTGGCGACGGGAGGAAACGTGCATTGGTAATTCCTCTTGTTCTCTAGATCAGTGAAAGCCCTAGAAAAGCTATCAAACTACCAATTCGACCTTTTGCAAAATCGAAAGATAAGCGGAGAGATTCGTAGAATTCTTGGTGCGCGTTTCCAGTTGATTGCTTTGCATTCTTGGCTGATTGAATGGCCAATGGATACCTGCGAGCCGGTTGTTTACTATGGAAAGCTACGCCGATCAGCTGAGTGCATCGACGCACTCAGTGGTCGGTTTTATCTGCGGACAATTTCAGCCGGAAAGCCCGGGGACCACGCGATTCGACCGTATTCGAAGTCGACAACCGTCCGACCGGTCACGGGGTCCGTGTGCTCGCCTGTAACGGGGAAACCGACGGTCGAATCCCATGCCTCGAGGATCGCCCCAGCGACAACGTGCGTTCCGACGTCGGGTCGGCTGAAGACGCGGAGGCCACCTTCGGATCGCAGCTCTTGCATACCGTTTGCGAACAATCCATACGGTACGCGTTGAACAGCTCGTGCTGCCGCCGCAACCGCAGGCGGGGAGGTCGTGAACTCGCTTTGGCTGACGAATCGCGAGCCGTGCTCGAATTCCTGCCCCAAACCGTCGCCTATCCGGTACACCGGACTTACCGCGGAACCCAGATTCGGATCGGCATTCAACTGGAAGTACTCTGCTTCCGGTCTCAAGGGAATCCTCGCGGACATCAGCGCCGTCAATGCAGGCAGTGCCGGTTTGGGGCTGAAATCGCTGTGCACTACTCCGAAATTGTCTTCCGGGTCGCTCGACCCGGTATCGCCGTCGCGAACGGTATAGACGAAGAAGGGGCCGTGAAAGGCGACTTCCTGCCACTGTTGGACCGACTCGGTGATGAGTTCAGCGGCCCGCTGCTCATCGACAGCACTTGTCGGGGAGCCGTATTCGGTGATCCAGATCGGCACGGCGCCGTCGCCCCTGCTCGTCATCAACGCGTGCATCGTGATCATCTGACGCATGGGCGAATTCTCGAACAGAGTTCCATTCGCGAGCGGAGAGATGTAGTCGTACGGATGATACGAGAGCGCATCGAAGTGCCCCTGCGCACCGGCGTCGTACATCGCTTCGAGGAACTCGACCGGTGCGATGTTGATGTCGGATGTATCGGTGGCGCCCAAAGCGCCGGCGACGACGAAGGCCTCTGGGTCTGCCGCCTTGATCGCCCGGTACGCAGCAATCAGCATTGCCGTGTACAGAGCCGGGTCCGGTAGCGGCTCGAAGAAAAGTTTGCCGTTGGGTTCATTCCAGATCTCGTACTGGGTGATGGTGCCGCGGTAGCGGTCGGCGACCACGCCGGCGAAGGTCCCGTACCGCTGCGCGGACCGAGGGTGTGCCGTGTGCTTGTCGACGGCCCCCGCCCACTGGGGTGTATTGGTGATGGTTGCGAGAATCCTCAGACCGCGTGCGGCGGCGTGCTCCACGATCCGATCCATTGGGCGCCAGTCGAAATCGCCATCGAACGGTTCGGTGAACGTCCAGGAGACATCGACGCGTACCGAATCGACACCGGCGGACGCCGCGATATCGAATACGCGGGTGACGTCGGCATCCTCGGCCCACAGGATGGAAGAGCCGAGCGAGAATCCCACCACAAGAGTTGGCGTCGCGAAGCCGTCCGGCTCTTCCATGTCGGTCTCACCAGTTCGGGTGGCGCAAGCTGTGACGACGAGACCCGTCGCCGCAGCGCCGATGAATGCCCGACGGGACAGCCGTGTGTGTAGCGAACTCAGTGCCGTTCACCACCGATGCCGTCACGCACGGTCATGCGCGCCAATTCATGGCGGGCTTCTCGACGAAGTGGAACGTTGCGCTCGCGAGTACGAGTGTGATGAGCGAGACGGCTACAAGGCCCCATACGAGTCCGATGGGGGAATTCTGAACAGGTAGATGAAACCGCTCGGCCAAGATCATGACCGGGTAGTGCCAGAGGTACATCGACAGCGAGATGGTGCCGACGTATCGCAGTGGACGCCAGTCGGTGGCGACCGCGATCCAGGAGCGTTCACCTCGGGCCAGCGGGGCGATGATCAACAGGATGAGTGATGCCGCGGCGACCGAGAAGATCGTCGGTAGAAACCGCGGGTTGAGGACGAAAGCCGCGAGGCTTGCGAACGTGAACCCGAACATCGACGCGGCGAGCAACCACTGTATGCGGGCAGTGGACCAGGTCGCTGCCGCGCCGCGACCGAGGGCGACGAAGACTACCGCGGCGACCATCCCGATGGCGAAGTTGTCGGCCAGAGCGAGGAAGCTACGTGAGAGCACCGCTATCCAGTTGGGCCCCCAATACGCCTCGAGCGGTGAGTATTCGGGGTGTGCAGCTTGAAGCAGGCTCACAATGTAGTTGGTGACAACACCGATCACGAGCAGGACAGCAGGCCCGATCAGCGCCAGACGGTAAGCCGACAACTGTATACGTCCACGTAGGGCAAACGTTGCGAACCCGATGACCGGGAGCACGAGGTAGAAGCCCCATTCTGTGGTGAGTGACCACGCCGGGTTCAAACCTGTTTGCAGCGTCGAGGGAAAGAGTGACTGCGTCAGAGTGAACTGGGCCAGCAGGTTGAGCGGGTTGGTGATCATGCCGGTTCCTTCGTCGCCATCGGCCCATCCGACGGTGACAGGGCTGACGAGATACGACGCCTGCAGAACGAAGTTGCTGATTACGAAGATGAACAGGTAGCCAGGGAAGACTCGCCTCACCCTGCTGACGAAGTATTTCGCCGTGTCGGGCGCCGAAGATCCGGATTCGAGTCTCTTGATGAACGGCAGGTACAGCAGGAATCCGGACAAGACGAAGAAGAAGGTCAGTGCTTGTCCGAGAAAATCGAGGCGGGTCGCGTTGAGAATGCCCGGTGTGTAGTGCACCGCCACGTGCACGAGAATGACGCAGAGGCAGGCGAGGCCGCGTGGTCCCTCGAGTCCGGCCAGCCACATACGTTTCGCGCCCGGCGGTGTCGTGTCCCGTGGTGTCGCATCGTTGGCAGGGGGCGCCGCAACGGTGGGTTCGGTACGCCGGCGCCTAGCCATGAGCGACCTGTTCGGTTCGCACGAGCGTTTCATCCCGTTCGGGCACTATTCGATCCGCTGCGACGAAAACCAACAGCACGACGAATACCATCGTGACCGGGGCATGTGTGACGACGGGGAAGTCCAACTGCAGTGCGACGATGGCGAATCCGACAAAGGCCGCTCCCGTGACGCCCGATTCCCACGGGGACCTTCGTGCATTGCGGTGTGCGACAACGGCACCCGCGACGAGTACGAGCAGGAACGCGATGCCGACCAGAATTCCGCCGCGGTAGATCGACACGAGGGGCGAGTTGGCGACGTAGTTGGCGTTGTACCCGGCCACTTCGTCGGTGAACTCCGCGATACCCCAGCCTTTACCGAAGAGCCAGTGTCCGCTCATTGCCGCTGGGTAGTCGGCGAGAGCGGCGGCGCGATCGGTGGTGCCCTTGTCGTCCGATCCGAACGAGTTCAAGATCCGATCTCCCACGGCAGGGACGGTCAATGCGCCGGCGGCGAGCGCGATACCACCGGCGAGAATGCCGAAGCGGGCGTCGGTGCGAAGCCGCTGAAACGCGAGGTACACGAGAACTGCGACGACGACCGAGAACAATGCACTGCGGCTCAAGGTCACCACGAGCGCGCCACCGAGTACTGCGGAGAACATCAGGCGCGGCCAGCCGCGCAGCAGCGCCAGGGCAAGCGCCAGGCCGACGAAGGTGAAGATGCCGGCGACGTTGGGGTCGACGTACGTGCCGGTCAAACGAACCACCTGCGTCAGACCGTCCGAGTAGAACCGTAGATGAGTCCCTATGGTTCCCACCGTTCCGTACCCGATCGGAGACAGGTAGTTCATCCATGCGCCGGACTTGTCGAGGAAGAACATAGCGAGAGCGAATGCTGCGCCCAATCCGACGCCGTAGACGAATACCCGACCGAAGCGCTGTAGATCCGAGCGAGGAAGTCGCATGAGTGGGAAAACCACGGAGGTTGCCAGCAGCCACTTGACGAACTCTGTGTAGTCCGAGAACCCCACGGCCGTCGCGATTACGGACAGCAGCGAGGTGCCTATGAGTGCGTACAGGGCGAGTTCGATGGGGTCCGTTCTACCCAACTCGACGGGATGGAGCAGGGTCGATACCCAGATCATCAGAACGAGGATCAGCACGATCGGCAGAGGTAGACCCGGAACCACCGCGAACGGGGCGGCGCCGAGCACGAAAGCAAGCGCGAGAAAAGGCCATTGCGGCGAACAGATGGCGACTGCCAACGCACCCAGGCCACCGATCACCAGGACACCCAAGAACATCAGCGGCGGCTTCCCGCTGCCGAGAGCAATGCCGATGATCAATGGCAGTACGAGCACCAATAGCGCCGGCGTCAGAATCCGTGTCATGAGGCAGCCAGCCACTCGGCTACCGAGGTGTGGGGTTTGCGGTCGAACCACCTCGAGGAATTCGTTTGGAACAGCGCGTCTCCGATTGCCGTGGCTTTGTCTCGATCGAGCAGTAGTTCGCGGCACGCCGAGACGATTTCGGCCCTTTCGGGCAGTCCGGATACCCCCAGCACTGCTTCGAGCGAACCCACCGCAGCAGGTGTACCGACGACGGGCAGGCCGCGACTGGCAGCGTCGAGGATCTTCACGCGTACGCCCCCGCCGGTCATGATGGGTGCCACCAGGGCTCGGCAACTGTCGAGGAAGGCGTCGAGGTCGTCGACGAACCCGAGATCGCGCACGCCGTCGGGTAGGTCGCGTTGTTTCGCGGATGTATCCGGGCTCCCGACTATGCACAGCTCTGCACCGTCGATCCCGCGCGCGATATCGGGCCACCACTGGAGCAGTATCTCGAAAGCCTCCTGATTGGGCGGCCATTGGCGATCTCCGAGGAAGACCAGTCGGCGCGAGGATCCAGCTACGTCCACCTGCTTCTTCGGCGGGAGCGTGAGGTCGAGCCAGTGTGCGCGGGAAATTCCTGCGTTGCGGTAGAACTCGGCCTCCTCCTCGTCGTAGGTCCCGACGGTGTATGCGCCACGCGCCACCCGCAGTTCGTCCCGCAGGATCCGCCTCGAATCGAGCTTGCCGACGATTCCGCGGGTGGCTCCCCACACCAGTGTCTCGGACACGACGGTGTTGACGGCGAGTGGAACCGTACCGGCCTTGTCGGAGCGCAGGAACGGTTCGCCGAGGTACGTGTGATCTGCGACGAAGACATCGGACTCGGATTCGTTGATCGCGTCGACGAGTCCGTCGAGATCGAATCGGGTGTGCACCAGGGACCGGCGAGCCTTGACACTACGGAGTGCGAGTCCGGCGAGGTCGACCTCGCGCTTGGCTACGCGTCGGTGACCGTCCTTGGTCGATTCCGGTGTGGCGGACAGGCAGATGACACGAACATCGAACGACGAGCGGGCCATGTCCATCACAAGCTTTGCCATGGTCAGGTCACCGGTAGATTCGTGGCTTGGGTCCTTCGCCAGGAGAAACGTTGCTTTCTTCACTGTAGTGCCTCCTTTCGAGCGGACTTGCGAGGGCGACGGACCGGGCCGTAGATCGCGTGTCGGTAGAAGAGAACCATTGCGAATTCGCAATAGACACAGGCAATGGCGGCTCCGTACCCACCGAACTTGTATGCCAGTAGAATCACCGAGATCACTTTGACCACTGCGATTGCCGCGGTGGCCTTTACCCGCAGAGCGTCGCGGTGTTGAAGCGAAAGAATGACGGTGTAGACGTACGTGATCGAGCGGGCAAAGACGAACAACGCGAGAATCAGAGCAACGTAGCCGACGTCGTCGGCGCCGCCCCACACGAGGATGCCGACGCCGACCAGTGCCATCACCGCCGCCGTCGTCGATGCCACCCGAAGTATGTGCTTGGCGGGAGGTGCGGAATCGAGGTGCCCGTCCGCGACGCGCAGCGTGTTGACGAAGGTATTGGCGTAGTTCTGGCCGATCGAGGCGATGGCGAGCGCGGTGACGCTGGCGACCGAATAGTACCCGGCCACATCGTTTCCGGCGACAGCGCCGATGATCAAGACGTCACCCGACGCATAGGCCGCTGCGGCGAAGGCCTCGGCGGACAGCAGCAGGAATTCGCGTCGCGGACCGGGGAACTGGGGAGTGCGTCCGGGAACGTACCGCAGGGTGCTAGCCCAGATGGCGAGGTACGGGAGCAGATACAGGCTGCTCGAGACGAACAGGCTGGGAGACTCGGCGATGTACAGGTAGGAGCCGCCCAGCCCGATCGCGACGAGCTGGCGGATGGCGTCGAAACGCATGGTGATGTCCGGTCGGCTCGCACGCAGGTACTGAGATTTGAAGGTGTTGAACAGCAGTTCGCCCGCCGCGACGATCAGGGCGAAACCGGCTATGTACCAGTGTAGGTAGACGACTACACCGACGGCGCCGACGAGTGTCCCGAACAGCACTCGGGCGCAACGCTCGCGCTGGTAGTCCTCCTCGGAAATGCGCATCGACCGGATGTAGAACGCATTGTCCAGCGGAGCGTTGAGCAGTGCAGCACCGGCGAATCCCATTGCGTAGATGCCGTACTGATCGATGCCGAGGGAGTGAATCATCGCGGCGGTCCACACGAGCCCGAACACGCGGCCGCCGTAGCTCCAGAAGGATGCCAGTCCGGCTCGCACGAAGTTGTTCTCGGGCAGATACTTCATGGCTCTACAGCTTCGCCCATGCCGATACGAACGGCAGCACACACTTGTCGATGGTCCGTGCGCTGCGCAACTCGCGGACCTCGTCCTCGATCTTGTTCTGGGCGAACTCGTCTCGTAGCACGGTGTTGGCCTCGGTGGCGATGGCGTCGATACCTCCGTCGACGCCGATGGCGCCGCCCTCGGTCGCCATCTCCGCGAGCGAGCCGTCGAGAATGCAGATGATCGGTGTGTTGTAGGCGAAGGATCGGCTGACCGCACTCGATGCCGCGAACGCCTTGCCGTACGGGTTGTCTTTCGAGTAAGGGACTACGAGGAACCGAATGGAGCCGAAGAAGGCGTCCTCCTCCTCGTCGTTGACCTCGCCGAGAACTGTCACGCCGTCGATTGGGTCGAGTGACTCGGTGCCTCGCCCAGCGACGACGATGCCGATATCGTCGTCGAGTTGCTCGCGCAGCCGACCGATCAGGTCGAAGCCCTTGCCCTTGTAGACGTGACCGAACATGCCGACCGCACGTGGACGATCGATCAGCGCGGGCAACTCGTCCCTCGGCGGCACGAAGATGCGCGAGGCGATGGCCGTGGAGTCTTTCATCTTGATCTGCACGTTGTCGGCGCCGACGGTGGTGAGGGCAAAGAGGGTGCGACCCTTGGTGACTCGGCGCTGCAACCACGTCGTCAACGGCCGGGTGGGATAGTGCACAGCGTGGTGCAGGAGTCGGTACCGGTAGAGAAGCTTGGTCTTGAACGGCCACCACACCGGGTACGGAGCGTCGTGGATAGTGGAGGTCACGGGGATTCGGGCGGGCAGCCATGATCCCCAGAACGTCGCTTGCGAGCCGGCGCTCTGCTCGAAGTGGACGAGAATCGGCCCCTTCTTTTCGAGTTCGAGAACGACGCGGCGGATCTCACGGACGGCTGCGACTACCTCCGCCACCGATTCGTTCCCGTCGGCGGTAATGCGGTAGTCGGTCACTGATTCGAACTGAGGCGACACTGCTGCCACGAAGTCGTCGGCGTAGTCGCCCACGCCGCTCCTGCCCGCTGCAGGCGCAATGTAGATGAGATGTGTTCCGGAAAGATCCATGGTGGTTTCTACCGTTCAGTACAGCATCGGCCGGAAGATGGGGTGATAGTCGAGCGTCGAAACTCGTTGTCCCACAACTTTCGCAGGAATGCCGGCGACGATGCCCATGTCGTCCACTGAATCCCTCACCAAGGAGCACGCCCCGACGACGGCTCCGGCACCGATGGTCAACCCCTGCAACACTGTCGACCGACTCGCGACCCACGCATGGTGACCGATGTGAATGGGGGCGAGCTTGATGGCGAAATCATCGCTGTGTACAAGGTGGTGGCCGGAGATGATCTGTACATCGCTGGCGAGTACGACGTCGTCGTCGATGGTCAGGCCGCCGCGGCTGTCGAGTACACAATCGAAGCCGATGGAACAGTTGTTGCCGATGACCAGTCTATTCAGACCCAGCACCGTGGTGCCCATCATGATCGAGCTGTCGGTTCCGATGGTAGCCCCGAAGGCGCGCAGGAATCGCTGGCGGACCCAGTGTGACGGAACGTGGGTGATGGCCCAGTTGAACAGTCGCTCGCCGAACTGCAGTCGGCGGTTGGTGGTGTACCCGTCGATCATCGAAGAATCTTCCTCTCCATCAGCTTGACGTCGTGCTCGACCATGGCGGCCACGACGTCATGGAAGCGTTTGGTCGGTGACCATCCGAGCTCGCGGTTCGCCTTGGACGCGTCGCCGATCATTTCCGCGGAATCCGCAGGACGGTGCAAGGATTCGGCACTGGTGACGAGCTCGTCCCAGTCTTCGATGCCCGCCGCGCGGAACGCCGCATCGACGAAGTCGCGGACCGAGTGCGCCTCCCCGGTGGCGACAACGTAGTCGTCAGCGACAGGGTGCTCAGCCATGCGATATGCGGCGTCGACGTAATCAGGTGCCCAGCCCCAATCGCGGCGGGCATCCATATTGCCAAGCTCCAGACTTCGCTGACGTCCGGTGGCGATGGCGGCGACACCGGCGGTGATCTTTCGGGTGACGAATCGCTCCGGGCGGAGCGGAGACTCGTGGTTGTAGAAGATGGCGTTGCTCGCGTGCATACCGCGTGAGCGGTAGACCTGCACCATATGGTGACTGAATGCCTTTGTGGCTCCGTATGGAGACAGTGGGCTCACCGGGGTCTGCTCGTTCTGCGGTGACATGCCGGACCCGGCGAAGATCTCGGCGCTGGATGCGTTCACCAACACCCGCTTCGTTCCTGTCTTTTCTTGCAGCTCGTGCAGAGCGCCCAAGATCGCCACCACGGAAATGCCGTTGACGGCAGCAGTTTCGAGTGGCTCTTGCCACGAGTATCCCACCGAGGAGATGCCCGCAAAGTGGTACACGTAGTCCGGTTCGAGCGCAAGAACGGTGTCTTTGCATGCAGATGCATCGGACAATTCGACGGTGCGGAGCTCGAGCCCGTCGATGGCCGCGATAGCCGCATTGTGATGTGAGCCCGGTTGTATTGTTCCGGTGACCTGGTAACCATCGTCGACGAGTCGACGGGCGAGGTACGTGCCGTCTTGGCCGCCGACGCCGGTGATCAGCACCCGCGCAGTCATACGCCGGCTCGATGGGCCACGTCACCGGCTCCATTTCCCGCTGCTAGCTTGGACTGTTCGTCGACGTCGTTGCGGACCATCATCTGTACCAGCTCCGGGAATTCGACCTTGGGCTTCCATCCGAGTACGTCGCGGGCCTTGGCGGCATCACCGATCAGCAGATCTACCTCCGCCGGCCGCA
>Ga0208332_100048_pt1 | contig 37653 bp, 4 predicted proteins | sample DeeseametaMP1493_FD_184186 | JGI IMG/M metagenome (GOLD analysis project Ga0208332, IMG submission 184186) | Marine microbial communities from the Deep Pacific Ocean - MP1493 (SPAdes) | ecosystem: Environmental > Aquatic > Marine > Oceanic | place: South of Fiji, South Pacific Ocean | collected...
ATCGAGTCGGCGTTGTTGGCTGAGGGTGTGGTTGCGCAGGCGGTGGTGCTGGTTCGTCACGATCAGTTGGTGGCGTATGTTGTGCCGTCCGCCGGCTCCTCGGTGGATGTCGGGGTGTTGGAGTTGTCGGTTGCGGGGGTGCTTCCGGGGTATATGGTTCCGTCGGCGTTTGTGGTGTTGGATGGTTTTCCGTTGAGTGCGGCGGGGAAGTTGGATCGTCGGGCGTTGCCGGATCCGGTGTTTGTGGTGCGGGAGTTCCGTGAGCCGGTGTCGGAGGTGGAGTGTGTGGTGGCGGGGGTGTTTGCTGATGTTCTCGGGGTTTCGGGTGTGGGATTGGATGATGATTTCTTCGCTCTTGGTGGTAATTCGCTGATTGCTACGCAGGTCGTCTCACGCATCGGTGCCGCCCTGGACGCGTCGGTGCCTGTGCGTGCTCTGTTCGACGCGACCACAGTCGAGACTTTCGCGAACGCTGTTGCCGCACTTGCCGGTACCGGTGGTCGACCGGCGTTGGTCGCCGAGACGCGTCCCGACCGGATCCCGCTCTCGCTCGCCCAGCAGCGCATGTGGGTGCTCAACCACCTCGACCCGGAGTCGGGCGCCTACAACATCCCGTTGGCGGTGCGGCTGACCGGTGAACTCGATATCGCGGCGCTGCAGGCGGCTGTGTCCGATGTCGTCGCCCGACACGAATCGCTGCGCACGATCTACCCTTCCGACGCGGACGGCCCGCAGCAGCGAATTCTCTCGCCCGAAGAAGTGTCGTTCGATCTGACACCCGAGTCGGCCGAAGCCGAGACCGATGTGCGCCGAGCAATCGCCGAGGTGGTGCTCGGAGGCTTCGACGTCGCGGCAGCGGTACCGGTTCGGGTGTCCCTCGTCCGGCTGACGCCGACGGATCACGTGCTCGCCCTCGTGATTCACCACATCTCCGCCGACGGCGCATCCATCCCGCCTCTGGCGCGGGACGTGATGATCGCCTACGCGGCACGGCATTCGGGCACTGCACCCGAATGGGCAGACTTACCGGTCCAGTACGCGGATTTCGCGCTCTGGCAACACCGTGTCGTCGGGTCGACCGACCAACCAGGGTCGGTGGCCGCACAACAGCTCGAGTATTGGTCCGAGACACTGGCAGGCATTCCTGACGCCGTCGATCTCCCGACCGATCGTCCTCGTCCGCCAACACAGTCGATGCAGGGCCGATCGGTCGATTTCGAATTGGATCCCGAATCTCACGCCAAGTTGGTCGCGTTCTCGCGTGAGCGAGGTACCTCGCTGTTCATGCTGGTTCACGCCGCGTTGGCCATGTTGCTCGGACGCCTCAGCGGCAGCAGCGACATCGTCGTGGGCACGCCCATCGCGGGCAGGGGGGCCGCCGAACTCGACGATGTGGTCGGGATGTTCGTCAACACACTTCCCCTTCGGACTCGGGTCGAGTTGGGTGGGACGTTCTCCGGTTTGGTCGATGACGTACGCACCGCAGATCTCGGTGCGTTCGGCAACGCGGACGTTCCGTTCGAGAGCATCGTCGACGCCGTCGTGCCCAGCCGGTCGCAGGGGCGCCACCCCATCTTCCAGGTTGCGCTGTCCTTCCAGAACCTCGAACGGGTCACATTGGATCTCCCGGGATTGACGGTCGAGGGGCTCGACACCGGAGAGCTCGCCGCGAAGTTCGATCTTCAGTTCACGATCGAACCGCGCACGAGTGAAGAAGGCTCTGCGGCAGGGCTGTTCGGGTCGTTGCTGTACGCGACCGATCTGTTCGACGAGGACACCGCACGTTCCTTTGCCGACAGGTTCACGCGTATCCTGCGGGCCGTCGCCGAAGAGCCGTACGTCGTCGTCGGCGATGTCGACATCATGTCCGCGAGCGAACGGGCACGAAGTGAGTCCGGTGGATCGTCCAACGGCGGCTCCGGCGCCGTGACGCCGGTGCCGGACAGATCGGTGCCGCAGGTGTTCGGTGCGGTCGTCGAACTCGATCCCGAGGCGCCCGCAATTGCTCACGACGGTGAGGAGGTGACGTACCTGGACCTCGAGGGACGCTCGTCTCGTCTTGCACGGTTGCTGATCGCCCGAGGAATCGGACCCGGTGATCGTGTGGTCGTCGACCTCGAACCGTCCGTAGACTGGGCTGTGGCCGTGCTCGCCGTGCTGCTTTCCGGGGCCGCGATCGTCGTCGCCGACAAGTCGACCTCACTGGCCGACCGCATTCGAATCTCGGGTGCCGGCGCGGTCGTCGGGAGTACCGGTACCGGTACCGAAACCATCGCGCTCGACGACCCAGCGACGGTCGATGCACTCGGTTCCGGTTCACCGCGGCCCATCGCGTACTCGTCGCGAACGCGGTTGCTCGGAATCGATGACGCGGCTGTGGTGGTCCTCGACGACCACAGCGTGGTCGAGCACACGCAGGCGAAGCTCGTGGCGGATCTGATCGACTCCGGCCGTCGCTTCGACGTGACATTCGAGTCCCGCCTCACGGCCGAACCTGCCGCAGGTGAGGTATGGCAGATCACTGCGCTCCTCGGCGCGATGGTGGCAGGGGCCGTGTGGGTGGTGCCGACTCGGGACGAACAGGGCGAACTACTCGGGACCCTGCTCGACGAATGGGTCACCCACGCATTCGTGCCGACTGCTGTGGCCGAGGCGTTGGCCTCTGAACAATTCGAGGACCTGATCGCAGTCGTCGTCACCGAAATGGACGGCGGCGAACAGCAATTGGAGGTAGACGGGGTCTCGGTGCTGGTGAACGAAGGTGCTCTCGGGCAGGGCGGAGAGACCCGATGACGCGGGAGCGCAGCGAGGTACGCCTGGACACTGCAGAAAACGACACTGCAGAAAACGACGCGGGAGATAATACAGGCATGCACCACATGGATCGAGTCGCATGAGCGGCGATCGAACGACCGAAGGCCGCGAAGACGGGGGCGCCCGACGAGCGCGTCCCCGCCGTCCTCGTCGTAGGCGCGCCACTGCTCTGCTGCCCCAGATTCTCGGTGCGGCAGTCGAAATCGACCCGGACAGGGACGCGGTCTCGTTCGACGGCCGAGCGCTCTCGTACGCCGAGCTCGACAGTCGATCGTCGAGGATCGCGCGGGTGCTCATCGGACGAGGAATCGGACCGGAAGACGTCGTTGCGGTGGGGATCACGCGATCGATGGAGTCCGTTCTCGCGTTGTGGTCGATCACGAAAACCGGCGCGGCATTCGTGCCGGTGGACCCCACGTATCCCGTCGATCGCGTCCAGCACATGCTCTCGGACTCCGGTGCGAGGAACGGTCTGACCACCTCGGCCCATCGCGGCGGCCTGCCCGACACGTGTTCCTGGTCGATTCTCGGCGAGGCGGATTTCGAGGCCGCGATCGCTGCCGAGTCGGACGAGAAGATCTCGGTCTACGACCGAGTGCGACCTCTGCGGGCCGAGAACCCGGCGTACATCATCTACACATCGGGCTCGACCGGACGGCCCAAGGGGGTTGTCGTCACCCACACAGGCTTGGCCGACCTGGCCGCCGAGCAACTGGACCGCTACGGTCCGACATCGTCCTCGCGCACGTTGGCTTTCGCGTCTCCGAGTTTCGACGCGTCGATTCTGGAGTTGTTGCTCGCCGTTGTTGCGGGTTCGACGATGGTCATTACGCCGACCGACATCTACGGCGGTGACGAACTGGCCGAGTTCCTGCGGCGTGAGTCGATCACCCACGCCTTCGTCACTCCGGCCGCCTTGGCCTCGGTGGCTCCAGCCGGACTGGACGCTCTCGCCGTAGTAGTGGTCGGCGGTGAGGCCTGCCCACCCGAACTGCTCGACACCTGGGGCCGCGACCGCCGATTCTTCAACGCGTACGGTCCCACCGAATCGACGGTCGTCAGCAATATTTCTGGTGTGCTCTCTCCCGGGGATCCGATCTCGATCGGCGATGCCATTTCCGGGACGACGGCTCACATCCTGGACGGACGGTTGCGTCCGGTGCCGGGGGGTGTCGCCGGCGAGCTGTATCTCGCCGGTCACGGAATCGCCCGGGGATACCGTTCCAATCCGGCTCTGACATCGGACCGGTTCGTGGCCGACCCGTTCGCCGCCGACACACCCGCCAGAATGTACCGAACGGGTGACATCGTTCGCCGGAACTCGGCGGGCGCTCTGCAGTTCGTCGCCCGCAACGACTTTCAGGTCAAGGTTCGTGGATTCCGCATCGAACCAGGCGAGATCGACACCGCGCTCGCGGCACATCCGTCTGTGCAGTTCGCCGTCACCGTCGGCCACCCGGCAGCCAACCAAGCCGCCGTCGGTCAACCTGCAGCCGGCCAGGACATGTCCTTGGTGGCGTACGTGCGGCCGGTACTCGGAGATTCGGTGGATGCCGCGGAACTGGTGTCGTTCGTCGGCGCGAAACTGCCCAAGCACATGATCCCTTCGTCGATCATGATCATCGACGATATTCCGCTCACACCCGCGGGCAAGCTCGATCGAGACCGGTTACCGGAACCGGTGTTCGCGGCGCGCGAATACCGCGCGCCCGAGACCGAGGCCGATATCGCGGTCGCTTCGGTGTTCACCGAGATCCTCGGCGTCGAGAAGGTCGGCCTGGACGACGACTTCTTCGAGCTGGGCGGCAATTCGCTCTCGGCGACGCGTCTGGCCGCTCGGATCGGGGCATCGCTGGACGTCAATTTCGGAGCACGCGAGGTGTTCGAGGATTCGACGGTCGGTGGACTGGCCGTGGCGGCGGCAAAGAAGGTCGGTGGACAGCGACGCATCGTTCTCGGCGACGATCCGCGACCCGCCAGGATCCCGTTGTCGCTGGCACAGCAGCGCATGTGGTTCCTCAACCGCTTCGACATGGAGTCGGCCGCGTACAACATTCCGGTGGCGATCCGGTTGTCCGGCGGTCTGGACGTCGCTGCGCTGCGGGCCGCGGTAGGTGACGTGGTTGCACGCCACGAACCTCTGCGAACGGTGTATCCGCTCGACGGCGACGGACCGATCCAGCGCATCCTCTCCTCCGAGAACGTTGCCGACGTCGAGGGGGTCGACGTGACCGAAGACCGGATCGTCGCCGAGGTGAGTGCGCTGGCGAACACGTCGTTCGATGTCACCACCGAAGTGCCTATAAGGGTTCGGTTGTACCGGCTCTCGGAGTCGGATTACGTGCTGGCCTTCGTGGTGCAGCACATCTCGGCCGATGGCGGATCGATGGCACCGCTGACGCGAGATCTCATGGTTGCCTACTCGGCGAGAGTCGCAGGCGCCGCGCCTCAGTGGTCACCGCTCGAGGTTCAGTACGCCGATTTCGCGCTCTGGCAGCGTCGAGTCCTCGGACGCGAGGACGACCCCAGTTCCGTTGCATATCAGCAATTGTCGTTCTGGAAGTCCGAGTTGGCGGGGTTGCCCGATCAGATCGCTCTGCCCACCGACCGGCCGCGTCCAGCGATTCAGTCCTTCGACGGAGGCAGGGTCGACTTCAGCATCGACGCCGACGTGCAGGCTGCGCTCGCGTCCCTGGCGCGCGCGAAGAACGCGACGCTGTTCATGGCTGTGCATGCAGCGTGGGCGGCGGTGTTAACTCGGTTGTCCGGATCTTCCGACGTCGCGGTGGGTTCGCCCATCGCGGGCCGCGGTGAAGCAGCGCTTGACGATCTGATCGGCATGTTCGCCAACACGCTCGTTTTCCGCACCGAAGTCGATCCAGCGGTGAGTTACCAGGAGTTGGTAGCTGAGGTACGTGAGGCCGACGTGCGTGCCCTCGCCCACGCAGATGTGCCGTTCGAGCGTCTGGTGGAGGTGCTCAATCCCGCTCGGTCCACCGCCCGTCACCCCCTGTTCCAGGTGGGATTGTCGTTTCAGAATCTCGACACGTTCGAGTTCGAACTGCCAGGTCTCGCTGTCTCCGCCGTCGACGCCGACGCCGAGGTGGCGCAGTTCGATCTCCATCTGATCGTCTCGGATCAGTACGACGACAACGGTGACCCCACGGGCATCGGCGGGACGCTGAAATACTCCCGCGCGTTGTTCGACGAGTCTTCGGCGCGCAAGATCGTGGACCGGTTGGTTGCGTTTGTCGGTGCGGTGGCCGATGATCCGGGGCTTGCTGTCGGAGATGTCGAGATCATGGATGAGGGCGAGCGGGAGCGGGTCGTCCGGTCGTGGAACGAGACCGAGCGAGCGGTGGATACCGCGTCGACGTTGGTGTCGTTGTTCTACGCCTCCGTCGTGGCGTCGCCGCAGGCCGTTGCGTTGACGTTCGGGTCGGATTCGTGGACGTATGCCGAGTTCGGGTCTCGTGTGAATCGGCTTGCCCGGCATCTGGTTTCGTTGGGGGTGGGTCCGGAATCTCTGGTGGCCGTAGCGATGCGGCGTTCGGAGTCGATGGTGACTGCGATGTACGCGGTCGTCATGGCCGGTGGTGCGTACGTGCCGGTCGATCCTGATCAGCCTGCAGAGCGGACCGGCTACATTCTCGAGTCGGCGCAGCCGGTTGTGGTGTTGATCGACGGTCGTGACTCGAGTGTGGATCTACCCGAGACCGGGGCGCACGTGGTCGATGTCGAGGCGCTGGACCTGGCGTCGTATTCGAGCGCTGCGTTGTCGGATTCCGATCGGGTCGGGCTGCTGCGTCCGGACAACGCTGCCTACGTGATCTTCACCTCCGGGTCGACGGGTCGCCCGAAGGGCGTGAGCGTCTCGCATCGGGCGGTGGTGAACCAGCTCGAGTGGAAACGTTCGGAATATGGTCTCGACAGCTCGGATGTGTCGTTGCTCAAGACGGCTGCGACGTTCGATTTGTCGGTGTGGGAGTTGTGGTCGTGGGCCACTACCGGTGGGCGTCTGGTGATTGCGGCGGCCGAGGGGCACCGCGATCCCGCGTATCTGGTCGAGGTCATCGAGCGCGAATCGGTGACGACGTTGCATGTGGTGCCGTCGGTGCTGGGTGCGCTCGTGAGTGCGTCGGGTGGGTCGCTGCCAGGGAGTGTGCGCCGGGTGCTGGCGATCGGTGAGGCGTTGCCGGCGTCGACTGCGGAGTCGGTGCTGCAGGGCAGTGATGTGCGGTTGGACGGCGGGGATGTGCGGTTGGACAATGTGTACGGCCCTACCGAGGCCGCTGTGTCGGTGACCTCGACCCGGGTCGAGTTGCCGGTGGGATCGACGGTTCCGATCGGTCGGCCGGAGTGGAATTGCCGTGTGTATGTGCTCGATGCGCGTCTTCGTCCGGTGCCCGAGGGTGTGGTGGGTGAGTTGTATCTGGCGGGTGTGCAGTTGGCGCGGGGGTATCACGGCCGGGTGGATTTGACGTCGGATCGTTTCGTTGCCGATCCGTTCGGTAGGGGTGAGCGGTTGTATCGCACCGGTGATCTGGTGCGGTGGGCCGGTGATGGTGTGCTCGAGTATGTGGGGCGTGCGGATTTCCAGGTGAAGGTGCGGGGGTTCCGGATCGAGCTCGGTGAGATCGAGGCGGTGCTCGGTGCGGTCGAGGGTGTGCGTGATGCGGTGGTGATTGCCCGTAGTGACGAGCGGTTGGGTGATCGTCTGGTGGCCTATGTCGTCGCAGACGGTGCTGGGGCCGAGCGGTTGAAGGATGTTGTTGCGAAACGGCTTCCGTCGTACATGGTTCCTGCCGCATTCGTGGTGTTGGATGCGTTGCCGTTGACGGTGAACGGCAAGCTCGATCGGCGGGCGTTGCCGGACCCGGAGTTCGAGGCGAAGGTCTTTCGCGCCCCGACGACCGCGGCCGAAAAGATGGTGGCCGGCGTTGTGGCGGATGTGCTGGGCCTCGATCAGGTCGGGCTCGACGACGACTTCTTCGACCTGGGCGGCAATTCACTGATCGCTACCCAAGTGGTCGCACGGCTGTCCGACCTGGCGGGCTTCTCGGTTCCGCTGCTGTGGTTGTTCTCCGACGCCACCGTCAGCGACTTGGCCCGTCGTATCGAGGCCGGGCCAGTCGCGGCCGGTGGCGCAGACGCAGCTCTGGATGTCGTGCTGCGCATTCGCGAGCCGCGCGATGGACCGCGGCTCTGGTGCATACATCCCATCGTGGGAGTCTCCTGGTCGTTCGCAGGTCTTGCGAATGTGGTGGATCCGGATCGTGGGATCACGGCACTGCAATCGCCGGTCTTCACCGAGGACGACTGGTCACCGTCGTCGATCGAGGCGTGGGCACAGAGGTACGTTCACGAAATCCGACGTGTGCAGCCCGAGGGGCCGTACGAACTACTTGGCTGGTCCCTCGGCGGCGTGTTGGCGCATTCCATCGCGGTTCAGTTGCAGCAGATGGGGAGCACAGTGACGATGCTGGCGATGATGGACAGCCACCTTCCCGGGAAGAACGGGGAGGCAGCCACGAACGCAGCTCCGATGACCCTGTCGGACCTGTTCGGTGGCCTGCTGCCCGACTCGGTCGACGACACCGCCGACGTGTCGACCGAGTCGATAGCCAAGGTCCTCTCGGCGTTGCCGTCCCCGCTGGCGGATGTCTCGTCGGGGCGAATCGAGCAGGTCGTCGCCGAGGCCGGCCGCGCCCCAGGTCTGATCGAACGTTACGAGCCGGCCCAGTTCGCGGGCGACCTGCTGTACTTCACGGCTGGACTCGATGACACCTCGGGCGCGGTCGGTGCCACGGGATGGGACGCATTCGTAGCGGGAACGGTGGACAACCACGTCGTGGATGCCACGCACTGGTCGATGGCATCGCCGGACGCGCTTGCGGTCATCGCGGACATTCTCGATGCCCGAACATCATCCGATCAGTCACCAGCCGAAGGCGACGTGACGTAACGAGCAGTAGGGCTGCGTCGATTACTTACTGGCAGGTACGGTAACTCCGGGTGACTGGAGTCCAGCCGTCCCGGCAAACCATGGGGTACCGCAGAGAATGGTGAGAGTAGAACTTATGCGTCGAACGAAGCCACGCACGTTGTCCACCGTCGTCAGGGGGTTGGCGATCGCGTCTGTCGCAGTCGTCGTGCCGTTCACAGGTGTCACGGTGACCGCTGCCGCCGATCCCGTAGTGGACATGGCCGCTCCCCTTGCAGGCGCAACGTCGTCGAACGGTTCGAATATCACCCGGATCGAGGTCAAGAACGACCGCGAGCTCACCATGTACGTCTACTCCTCGTCCATGGACGAGGAGATCCCGCTCGACGTGCTTCGCCCGGGTGACACCAGCGTCCCGCGGCCCACCCTGTACATGCTCAACGGTGCAGGTGGCGGCGAGGACTCCGCCACGTGGCGAGCACGCACCGATGCCTACGAGTTCTTCGACGACAAGAACATCAACGTCGTCTCGCCGATCGGCGGCAAGTGGGCCTACTACACCGACTGGCGTCAGGAAGACCCGGTGCTCGGTGTGAACAAGTGGGAAACCTTCCTGACGGAAGAAATCCCACCGCTCGTCGATGCGGCCCTCGGCACCAACGGCGTCAACGCGCTCGCCGGTTTGTCCTCGTCCGGGACCTCGGTTCTCCAGCTGGCCATCTCCAAGCCCGGCCTGTACAGCGGCGTCGCCGCTTACAGTGGCTGCGCGCAGACGAGCGATCCCATCGGGCAGACATTCGTCAAGCAGGTCGTCGAGCTATACGGCGGCGGTAGCACTCTCAACATGTACGGTCCCGATGACGATCCGATGTGGGTCGAAAAGGATCCGTACGTCAACGCCGAAGGCCTACGCGGTGTGGACCTGTACATCTCCAATGGAACGGGCCTGCCGGGACCGTACGACAATCTGAATGGGCCCGATATCAACGACCGCGTCCCCACTCTGGCCAACCAGGTCATCGTCGGTGGCGTCATCGAAGCGGCGACGAACTACTGCGCGCACAACATGCAGAATCGGCTCAACGAGCTGGGCATCCCCGCGACATACAACTTTCGGCCAACCGGAACGCACTCGTGGGGTTACTGGGACGATGACCTGAAGGACTCGTGGCCTGTGTTGGCACGTTCGATGGGCATCTGACCGTCTCCAGCGCGCTGCGGTAGACGAGAGTTTTCACAAATGCTCCCCTCCACCCCTGGAGGGGAGCATTTCTCGCAGTAGCCTGCGCAGTGGGGAGGACGGTTTCACATGGTTTTCGGTGACGGCACAGAACGCGCGCTGACAGTTGACGACCTACCGCGGATTGTTGCGGACGTGTCCAGATCCGAACCTGAACGGGTGGCGTTTCGAACCGGCGATCAGCTGGTCACCTACGGGCAACTCGACGCCCTGCTGCAGCAACTCGATGCGGCCATGGGCGGGGCCCTCGGACCGGAATCACTGGTCCCGCTCGTGCTTGCAGATCTGGTTCCCGAGATGCTCGGGGCGGACGGTGCCCTCGACCGGATCGTGGCGGACGTCCTGTCCGACGCCACCGACACGGCCGAGACCACCCCAGCCGGGTCGCCAGAGACGCTGGTGGACGCTTTCGAAGCCAGTGTCGACCGCAACCCCGACGCCGTCGCTCTCATATTCGACGATCAGAGGCTGACGTACGCGGAACTTGACCGACGTGCCAATCGTGTCGCCCGGTACCTCGTCGCCGCGGGCGTCGGACCCGACCGCACAGTCGCACTTGCGCTCCGGCGGTCGATGAATCTCGTGGTGGGGATGTACGGCATCATCAAGGCTGGCGGTGCCTACGTCCCCTTGGATCCTGATCACCCGCGTGAGCGGCTGGCGTACATCATCGGGGTCGCCGATCCCGTACTCGTGCTCACCGACGCCGAGACCGGTGTGGCAGACGTTCTGCCCGGCACTGTTGCCGTCCGCGATATCGGTGCCATCGACGACGAGATCGACGACGCCCGACTCCATCCGACCGAGCGGGCAACACGACTCCGCCCAGGAAACACGGCCTACGTCATCTTCACCTCGGGATCGACGGGCAAGCCGAAGGGCGTCGCGGTGAGTCACTCCGCGGTCCAGGCCAATCTCGCATGGCGGCAACGCCAATACAGCCTCGGCGACTCAGATCTCGTGCTTCAGAAGACACCGTTCACCTTCGACGTGTCGGTGTGGGAGTTCTTCTGGCCGCTCCAAGTCGGCGCGAGGCTACTCATCGCGCGACCGGACGGCCATCACGATCCCGGTTACCTCGCCTGGTCGATCAGAACTGCCGGCGTCACCGTCGTGCATTTCGTTCCCTCGATGCTTGCTGTCTTCGTCGATGCTCCCGACACTCGGGGCCTGCCGTCCCTGCGGTACGTCTTCGCGTCCGGTGAGGAACTGACAGCAGCCACGACGGCTCGGTTCGCCGCCAACTCCGACGCACAGCTGCACAACCTCTACGGACCGACCGAAGCCGCGATCGATGTGACCCATCACCGCGCCGAACTCGATGGGGCAGAGCTGGGCTCGTCGATTCCCATCGGAACCGCAGTCGACGGGACCGAACTCTACGTGCTCGGTCACGCTCTCGAACCGGTCCCGCCGAACACGGTCGGCGAGCTGTACATCGCCGGAATCCAGTTGGCCCGCGAGTACGTACGCTCACCGGCCAGGACGGCCGAGCGGTTCGTTGCCGATCCCTACGCGGTCGGAACACGCATGTATCGCACCGGAGACTTGGTCAGACGATCCGACAACGGCGACCTGACCTATCTCGGGCGCTCCGATTTCCAGGTCAAGCTGCGCGGACTGCGCATCGAGCTGGGCGAGATCGAAACACTGCTGCGTCAACAGGACTCGGTATCGCAGAGTGCTGTCATCCTCCGCGATGACAGATTGCTCGGCTATGTCGTCCCCGTGCACGGCGCGTATCTCGACACCGAAACTCTGACGTCGGAGCTTCGACGCACGCTACCGACCTACATGGTGCCGTCGGCGCTGCTTGTGCTGGAGAAGATGCCGTTGGGTCACTCGGGGAAGCTGGATCGCGGCGGCCTACCCGATCCACCGGAGGCTCGGACCGAGTTCACCCCGCCTCGGTCGGCTACCGAAATCGCTGTGGCTGCAGAGTTCGCCGACGTGCTCGGTCTCGACCGAGTCGGCCGTGCCGACGACTTCTTCGAACTCGGCGGCAATTCTCTCAATGCGACGCGACTGGTTACGCGTCTGAACGCACGTTTCGGTGTCGAGACAGCTGTCCGTGACTTCTTCGACGTCTCGACCGTGGCGCGATGGGCCGCGGCCCTGGACGGCGCTCCGCACGGAAAGGCATCGCCGAGGCCTGCGCTCGACGCCCGACAATGGCCCGAACAAATCCCGCTGTCGTTGGCGCAGCAGCGTATGTGGTTTCTCAATCGACTCGAACCGACGTCCTCGGTCGACAACATCACCGTCGCGGTGCGGCTTTCCGGTGCACTCGACGCCACCGCCCTGCGTTCGGCGGTCGGTGATCTCGTTGCGCGTCATGCCTCGCTACGTACCTGCTACCCGGAGGTCGACGGCGTCGGATCGCAACAGATATCGCCGGTCGACGAAACCGAAATCGACTGGCTCGCAACCGCAACTGGCGAAAGCGAGCTGATCGAGCATATCTGGGCTGTCGTGGCGGCTCCCTTCGACGTTGCAGTGGCCCCGCCCTTCCGTGTCCGCCTGTTCGAACTCGAGGCCAACGAGCATGTGCTCGTCATCGTGGTCCACCACATTGCCGCCGACGGCTTCTCGATGGTGCCGTTGACGAGGGACATCATGCTTGCGTACTCCGTGCGAGCTGCAGGGGAGTCGCCGAAATGGCCGCCGCTGCGGGTGCAGTACGCCGACTACACGTTGTGGCAGCGGGAAGTGCTCGGTGTGCCCGAGGACCCGAACTCGCTGATCAGCATGCAGGAACAGTACTGGCGGGAAGCGCTGGCGGGCTTGCCGGACCACCTGGAGTTGCCGCTGGATCGAGCACGTCCGCCCCTGTGGTCCGGCCGTGGAGCCCGGCACTCTCTTTCGCTCGATGGCGAGTTGCACGCACGCATCACCGATCTGGCGCGCGCTCAGGGAAGCACGACCTTCATGGTGGTGCATGCGGCGTTGGCGGTGTTGTTGTCGCGGGTGTCGGGTAGTGCGGATGTTGCGGTGGGTACGCCGGTGGCGGGTCGTGGTGAGGCTGTTCTCGATGATGTGATCGGGATGTTCGTCAATACGTTGGTGTTGCGGACGTCGGTGGTGGGGTCGGCGCGTTTCGTCGATGTGTTGTCTGGTGTGCGTGAGGTGGATCTGTCGGCGTTTGCGCATGCCGATGTGCCGTTCGAACGCGTCGTGGAAGTCATCGACCCGCCACGCACGCAGGGGGTCCATCCCCTCGTGCAGGTACTGCTCACTTTCCAGAACTTCGCGGCCACCTCGTTCGACTTGCCAGGATTGACTGCCTCCTCCGTGGACTTCGATTCTGCGGTGGCGAAGATGGATCTCCAGTTCACTGTCACCGAACCGCACGAGCAGCCTGACGGCACTCGCACTAGAACAGTCGAGATCGTCTATGCCACCGATCTGTTCGATGCGGAGACGGTGGCGCGGTTGGGTGGTGGGTTGGTTGCGGTGTTGGGTGCGGTGACGTCGGATTCGTTTGTGGTGGTTGGTGATATTGATGTGTCGGGTCCGGGGGAGCGGGCGTTGGTGGCGGGGGTCAATGATACTGGTTTCGAGGTTGATGGTTCGGCGACGTTGGTGTCGTTGTTTGCTGCGCAGGTGGCGGTGTCTCCGGATGCGGTGGCGGTGACTTTCGAGGGTGTGTCGTTGACGTATGCGGAGTTCGATTCTCGGTCGAATGTGGTGGCGCGTGCGTTGATTGCGCGGGGTGTGGGTGTGGAGTCGTTGGTGGGGTTGGCTTGTCGGCGGTCGTTGGATTTGATGGTGGGGTTGTATGGGGTGGTGAAGGCTGGTGCGGGGTATGTGCCGGTGGATGTGGATCAGCCTGCGGATCGGGTGCAGTACATTCTCGAGTCTTCGGGTGTTGCGTTGGTGTTGACGACTTCTCGTGATGGTTTTGTTGTTGATGGCGGTGCCGATGATGTGTCGGTGTTGTGTGTGGATGAGATTTTGGGGGGTTCGTTTTCTGATGCTGCTGTTTCCGATGGTGATCGGATCGGTGTGTTGCGGCCGGGGAATGTGGCGTATGTGTTGTTCACGTCGGGGTCGACGGGTCGGCCGAAGGGGGTGTCGGTCTGTCATGGGGCGATTGTGAATCGGTTGGTGTGGATGCAGGAGCGGTATGGGCTGGATGCGCGGGATGTGGTGGTGCAGAAGACGCCGGTGACGTTCGATGTGTCGGTGTGGGAGTTGTTTTGGCCGTTGCAGGTGGGTGCGCGGTTGGTGGTGGCGAGGCCTGATGGTCATCGTGATCCGGTGTATTTGGCTGAGTTGATGGGTGTGGAGGGTGTGTCGGTGGCGCATTTTGTGCCGTCGATGTTGGCGGTGTTCGCGGCGGAGGAGGCTGCGGTTGGGGTGGGGTCGTTGCGGTGGGTGTTTGCTTCGGGTGAGGCGTTGCCGGTGTCGACGGCGCGGGCGACCCGGGTTGCGTTGCCGGGGGTTCGGTTGGTGAATTTGTATGGTCCGACTGAGGCTGCGGTGGATGTGACGTTCCATGAGTTCGATGGTGCGGTGGATGTTTCGTCTGTGCCGATTGGTCGGCCGGTGTTCAATACGCGGGTGTTTGTGTTGGATTCTCGGTTGGGTGTGGTGCCGGTGGGGATGGTGGGGGAGTTGTATTTGGCGGGTGTGCAGTTGGCGCGGGGGTATCACGGTCGTGCGGAGTTGACGGCGGATCGTTTTGTGGCGGATCCGTTCGATTCTGTTGGTGGTGGTCGGTTGTATCGGACGGGTGATGTGGTTCGGTGGTCGGCTGAGGGTGAGTTGGAGTACGTGGGTCGTTCGGATTTTCAGGTGAAGTTGCGTGGGTTGCGGATCGAGTTGGGTGAGATCGAGTCGGCGTTGTTGGCTGAGGGTGTGGTTGCGCAGGCGGTGGTGCTGGTTCGTCACGATCAGTTGGTGGCGTATGTTGTGCCGTCCGCCGGCTCCACGGTAGATATCGACGCGCTATTGCGGAGCGTGGCCGCGCTCGTGCCCGAATACATGGTGCCTGCAATGGTTCTGGTACTCGACGCACTTCCACTCGGACCCTCGGGCAAGCTGGATAGAAAAGCACTGCCCGAACCCGTCTTCGAAAGCTCTGCCGACTTCCGCGGCGCGGACAGTGACGTCGAGCAGATTCTCAGCGAGGTCTTCACCGAGGTGCTCGGCGTCGATCGAGTAGGCGTCGACGACTCGTTCTTCGCTCTCGGTGGCGACAGCATCGTCTCCATCCAGTTGGTTGCCCGTGCGCGTGCTCGTGGCGTGATCATCACACCACGAGATGTGTTCGAGCAGAAGACAGTTGCGCTCCTCGCTTCGGTATCGACAACCGAGGGCGACACCGCCGACAGGGTCGTGCTCGAGGAGCTCCCCGGCGGCGGCGTCGGGCGTATGCCGTTGACACCGTTCGCGCAGTCGATGATCGAGCGCGGCGGATCCTTCGACCGCTTCGTGCAATCGGTGACCCTCGACCTGCCCGTCGGCATCGACCGCCGCGGCATACTCCGCACGGTCACCGAAGTCGTCGACCGTCACGACGGCCTGCGCGCACGACTCGTGCATGACGACCAGGGGTGGGGTCTCGAGATTTCCGAGCCCGGCTCCGTGGACCTCGACTCCTCGATCGACCACATCGTGATCGACGCGGAGGCCAAGTCCGAGGACATCATGGCCGCGGCATCGGAGGCCGTCGATCTGTCGATGCGCCACCTCGATCCGCGCGCCGGCCACATGTTGCGTTTCGTCTGGGTCGACTTCGGCCGCGACGTGCCGGGCCGCCTCGTCGTGATCGCACACCACCTCGTGGTCGACGGTGTCTCGTGGCGCATCCTGGTGCCGGACTTCGTCTCCGCCTGGGCTCAGATCGCGCTCGGCACCACACCCGAGCTCCCGGACGTGGGTACGTCCGAGCGTCGCTGGGCGCACGCGCTCGAAGAAGAGGCCCGATCCGAGAAACGCTTGCTCGAACTGGATCTGTGGCGCCGCATCTCGGCCACCGAGGACCCGTTACTGGGCGAGCGGCCGTTCGATTCGGCCACCGACGTGCAGTCCACCGTCGAACGAATCTCCGTCACAGTGCCAGCCTCGGTGACCCGCTCCTTGCTCACCGCGGTGCCCGACGCCTTCCGCGGCGGGGTCAACGACGGTCTGCTCGCGGCCCTCGCCGTCGCCGTACGCCGTTGGCGCGCCCAACGGGGCGTCGAAGCCCCGGCCACACTGGTGCAACTCGAAGGCCACGGTAGGGAAGACGAGCTCGTTCCCGGCGCGGACCTCTCACGTACGGTCGGCTGGTTCACCAGTGTCTTTCCCGTCCGGCTCGACCTCGAGGGAATCGACCTCGACGGTGAAAACGCCATCGGCGCGGCAGTGAAGACCGTCAAAGAGCAGATGCTCGCCATTCCCGACAAGGGGATGGGTTACGGCTTGCTGCGCTACCTCAATGCCGAGACAGCAGCAGAGTTGTCGCAGCTCTCGTCCGGGCAGATCAGCTTCAACTACCTCGGCCGTCAGGAAACCGGTGACCTACCGGAAGGGATCGCGGGCTGGCTACCGGCCTCCGATTTCGAAAACCTGGCAGTCTTCGGCGATCCCGACATGCCCGCCAACAAGACGGTCGACATCAATGCCATCGTGAAGGGCTCGGGTGAGACGTCCGAACTGGTTGCGGCGTTTGCGTTCCCGACCGGAGTCATTGCACCGACGGACGCGCAGGACTTGGCCGATCTGTGGGTCGCGGCGCTGACCGAACTCGCAGATCACGTCACTGACCCAGCTGCCGGTGGCCTGACTCCGTCCGACGTCCCACTTCTCTCGCTGACGCAGCGCGACATCGACGCGGTCGAGACGCTGTACCCGAAGACCACCGACATCTGGTCGTTGGCACCGCTGCAGTCGGGCCTGCAATTCCACGCATTGTTGGCTGGATCCTCGCTCGACGTGTACACGATGCAGATGGTGCTCACTCTCGAAGGGACCGTCGACGCAGCACGTCTTCGCCGCTCCGCTCAGGCATTGCTCGACCGCTACGAGAACCTGCGAACGGCGTTCGTGACAGCAGCAGACGGATCCTCGGTTCAGGTCGTCGTGAACGACGTCGACGTGCCATGGTCCGAGCACGACCTCTCCGACCTGTCCGGCAGCGCTCGCGAGCAGGCATACCAAGCGCTTCGAGCCAATGAACAGTCGACGCAATTCGACCTCGCCGCAGCGCCGCTCGTTCGCTTCACGCTGGTGAAGCTGTCGACTGGTGAGTACCGGCTGCTCTTCGCCAACCACCACATCCTCATCGATGGCTGGTCGATGCCGCTGCTGATGAAGGACCTGCTCTTCCTCTACGCGGCCGGTGGCGACGGTTCCGTGCTACCGCGTGTGGCGTCATATCGGATGTTCCTGTCCTGGATCGCGCGGCAGGATCACGCCGAATCTGCTCGGGCGTGGGCACGTGCACTCGAGGATGCACCGGAGCCGACGATTCTGGCGCCGGCCTCGATCGATCGCGAGATCACCTCGCGTTCCGGTGCGATCGAGATATCGCTGTCCGCCGGACTCTCGCGGTCGCTCGCTGCCCTCGGTGCGCGGCTGGGAGTCACCGTCAACACTGTCGTTCAGGCCGCCTGGGGCATGTTGCTCGCCGCCTCCACGGGCCGCGACGACGTCGTGTTCGGCGCAACGGTGTCCGGCCGACCGGCCGGGCTTCCTGGCGTGGAGTCGATGGTCGGGTTGTTCATCAACACCCTGCCCGTTCGTGTTCGCCTCGATCCGGCGGAGACGCTGGAGTCTGCCCTCGTCCGACTCCAGGGTGAGCAAGCAGATCTGCTCGACCACCATTACCTCGGGTTGACCGAGGTACAGCGGGCTGCGGGCGTGGGAAATCTCTTCGACACGCTCACAGTCTTCGAGTCCTACCCGGTGGACGAAGCCGGGTTGGCCGCGCAGGCGTCGGACATCGACGGGATGGCCGTCACCGGCATCGAATCCAACGACAGCACGCACTACCCGCTGACCCTGTTGATCGTCTCCGACGATCGAATTCGATTGACACTGAAATACTTCGAGGACCTTTTCGACCGCGATCAGGTTGTAGCGATGGCTGCCCGGGTCGAACGCATCCTCACCGCGGTGGCCGAGGATCCGTCTCAGGCGGTCGGCGATCTCGACCTGCTCGACGAGGCCGAGCGGCGTGAACTGCTGGCCGAGCGGAACGCGACAGATCACGACGTCGAGGATGCATTGCTTCTCGACGAGTTCGACAGGCAGGTCGAACGCACCCCCGAGGCGACGGCGTTGACCTTCGAGGGGCAGTCGATCACCTACCGTGAATTCTCCGCGCGCACAAATGGATTGGCGCGACATCTGATCGGCAAGGGCGTAGGCCCCGACACGGCAGTTGCCATCGGCATACGCCGGTCTGTGGAGATGATGGTCGGAATCTACGCCGTGCTGCGGGCGGGCGGTGCGTACGTGCCACTCGATCCCGAGCAGCCGGCCGATCGCGTCGACTACATCCTGGAGACCTCTAACGCGGTTCTCGTGCTCACGACGGTGCGTGACGAGTTCGCCACGGGCGCTTCGACAGACGTCGTGTTCGTCGACGATGCAGCGCTCGAGCGCATTTCGGGCGATCCGCTGCCCGAGGCGGAGCGTGGCAGGACCAGGCCCGACAACGCTGCGTACGTGTTGTTCACCTCCGGATCGACCGGTAGGCCGAAGGGCGTGACGATCAGCCATCGTGCGATCGTCAACCGCCTCGAGTGGATGCAGGACGAGTACCGGTTGACCGAGTCCGATGCCGTCGCGCAGAAGACGCCTGTCACCTTCGACGTGTCGGTGTGGGAGCTGTTCTGGCCGTTGCGCGTCGGCGCGCGCATGGTGATCGCAAAGCCGGACGGTCACCGCGACCCGGCGTATCTCGCCGACCTTTTGGCCGCCGAAGCTATTTCGGTCGCGCACTTCGTCCCGTCGATGCTGGCGGTGTTCACCGCCGAACCGTCCGCTGCGGCCGCGTCGGCGTTGCGTTGGGTGTTCGCCTCCGGTGAAGCTCTACCGGTGGCGACTGCCGCACGCCTGGCCGAGCTGCTACCGGGCACCCGTCTCGTCAACCTCTACGGCCCCACCGAAGCCGCAGTCGACGTGACCTACCACGAGTACACCGCGCAGGACCGCTCCGGCGTACCCATTGGGCGACCGGTGTTCAACACTGCGGTCTACGTGCTCGACAGTGCGCTGCGGCCTGCGCCGGACGGCGCCGAGGGCGAGCTCTACCTCGGCGGCGTGCAGCTCGCGCGCGGCTACAGCTCGCGGCCCGATCTGACGGCGGACCGATTCGTCGCCAACCCGTTCGGACCGGGCAGGCTCTACCGCACCGGAGACGTTGTCCGGTGGAACCCCGCCGGCGAACTCGACTACATCGGCCGCTCCGATTTCCAGGTCAAGCTCCGTGGGCAGCGGATCGAACTGGGCGAGATCGAGAGCGCTCTGCTCGCCGACGATGACATCGCACAGGCTGTGGTCGCGGTCCGTGGTGATCGATTGGTCGCATGGGTCGTACTCGTCGCTGATGTTGCTGATGTTGCTGATACCGCTGATACTGCTGTCCCCGATCTGACGGCGGCAGTGGGAGAACGTCTTCCGGCTTATATGGTCCCGTCGGCCTTCGTGGTACTCCACGCTCTGCCTCTGACGAGTTCCGGCAAGCTCGATCGCAAGGCGTTGCCCGAACCGTCCATCGAATCGGCGGAGTTCCGGGCGCCGACCACGCCGATCGAACAGATCGTCGCGGAGGTCTTCACCAGTGTCCTCGGCGTCGACAGGGTCGGTCTGGACGACGACTTCTTCGCGCTCGGCGGCAACTCGCTCGTCGCGACGCAGGTTGCGGCCCGGCTGAGCGCAGCTTTGGACGCACAGGTGCCTGTGCGGGCCCTGTTCGATGCCTCGACGGTCGCCGCGCTTGCTCGTCGCGTGGAGGACCATGCCGATTCCGGTGGGCGGGCAGCGCTCGTTTCCGTGCCGCGCCGAACTGAGGACGGGCGGCCGAAGCAGATCCCGCTGTCCTCGGCGCAGCAACGGATGTGGTTCCTCAACCGGTTCGACACCGCGTCTGCCGTCAACAACATCCCGGTCGCTATTCGACTGACCGGTGCGCTCGACAGCGACGCGCTGAGCGCCGCGGTCGCCGATGTGGTGGCCAGGCACGAGACGATGCGGACCGTGTACCCGGAGATCGACGGGGTCGGACATCAGGTGGTGCTCGCACCCGGCGACGTTGCCGTCGACTTGTCACCGATCTCGGTGGCCGCGCAGGACGTGCTCGGCGCCGTGCTCGAGACCGTGTCCGAGGGATTCGACGTCACCAGCGAGGTACCGCTGCGGGTGCGTCTGCTCGCCGTCGACGAGTGCGATCACGTGCTGGTGTTCGTGGTACATCACATTGCTGCGGACGGTTTCTCGATGCGGCCGCTGACCACCGACGTGATGCTGGCCTACGCTGCGCGTGCACTCGGCGAGACCCCGGACTGGCGCCCGCTCGAGGTGCAGTATGCGGACTACACGTTGTGGCAGCGCGCTGTCCTCGGCAGTGAGGACGACCCGTCCTCGGAGGCGTCGGCGCAGGTGTCGTACTGGACGAGTCAGTTGTCGGGGCTCGCCGATCAGATCGAGCTCCCGTTCGATCACGCCCGACCGGCTGTGGCAACCAATCGTGGCCGTACTGCCCAGTTCTCGGTCTCGGCCGAGCTGCACCGCAGTCTGGACAGTCTTGCTCGACGCCACAACGCGTCGCTGTTCATGGTGGTTCACGCAGCGCTCGCGATTCTCATGTCCAGGCTGTCGGCCTCGGAGGACGTGGCGATCGGAACTCCGATCGCAGGGCGCGGCGACGCGAAGCTCGACGATCTGATCGGCATGTTCGTCAACACGTTGGTGCTGCGGACCGAAGTGTCCCCGGGAACCGCCTTCGACGAACTCCTTGCGCACGCACGGGAGGTCGACCTACAGGCGTTCGCCCACGCCGACGTTCCGTTCGAGCGTCTCGTCGAGGTGCTCGATCCGCAGCGTTCGCAGGCGCGGCACCCGCTCGTGCAGGTGGTGTTGGCGTTCCAGAACCTCGGGCACACGGCGCTGGAGCTACCAGGACTGTCCGCCGAGGCGCTGCAGTTCGACGCCGAGATCGCCAAGTTCGATGTGCAGTTCACCTTCGAGGAAGCCGCGCAGCAGGGTGGCCTGACGTGTTACGTCAGCTACGCGAAGGATCTGTTCGACGCCTCGACCATCGAGGCGATGGGTGAGCAGTTCCTCGCAGTACTGGACGCCATCGCCTCCGATCCCACCACTGCGGTGGGCGATATCGCGATCGTCGACGACTCGACCCGCGATCGCGTGCTGACGCAGTGGAGTTCCTCGGGCGCCGATGTGTCGGTGAACGCGGCGACGTTGGTCGAACGGTTCGACGCCGCGGTGGCGGCGCACCCGGACGGGGTCGCGGTTCGATTCGAGGGAGTCTCGCTCACCTTTTCCGAGCTCGACAGCCGCGCGAATCGCCTCGCGCGCACGCTCATCGGTGCCGGTGCAGGCCCGGATTCACTGGTCGCCGTGGCTCTACCACGTTCGGCCGAATTGGTCGTAGCGCTCGTCGCTGTCGTCAAGGCCGGTGCGGGATACCTGCCGGTGGATCCGTCGTACCCGCGTGAGCGCATCGAGTTCATGATCGCCGACGCAGCTCCGGTGGCTGTGGTCACCACGGCGGAGGTGGCAGCGCAGGAGTCGATGGCGAGCATCGGCGAGGCCGGCATTGCCGTCGTAGATCCCTTTGCTGCGCAATCGGCTGGTGTGGAGGAAGATTCGGCGCCGGTTACCGACGCCGATCGACTCGCACCGCTCCGGGCAGACAACCTGGCGTATGTGATCTACACCTCCGGTTCCACCGGGCGCCCGAAGGGCGTTCTGGTTCCGCACCGGACAGTCGTTCGGTTGATGGACAACACCGATTCGTCCTTCGGGTTCACCTCCGAGGACGTGTGGACGATGTTCCACTCGTACGCGTTCGACTTCTCGGTGTGGGAGCTGTGGGGCCCGTTGCTCTACGGCGGCACTCTGGTGATGGTGGACTACTTCACCTCCCGCTCACCCGAAGCATTCCGTGAGCTGCTGGTGACCGAGCGCGTGACGGTACTCAATCAGACACCGTCGGCGTTCTACCAGCTTGCCGAACTCGACCGTGCGCGCAGCGCCGATGCGGGTGAGCTGTCGTTGCGCTACGTCGTCTTCGGCGGCGAGGCGCTCGAACCGCGTCGCCTTTCGGGATGGTTCGACCGACACGGTGATGGCAGCTCGAACGGGCCGCTGCTGGTCAACATGTACGGCATCACCGAGACGACCGTGCACGTCTCGTTCCGCGCGCTGTCCTCGGATTCGATCGGATCGGCCTCGGTCATCGGTGCACCGATCTCGGGCCTCGGGGTCTACGTGCTGGACACCCGGCTGCAGCCGGTTCCGGTGGGTGTGGCAGGCGAGTTGTACGTCTCCGGTGGACAGTTGGCACGCGGATACCTCGGGCGTGCCGACCTGTCGGCGGTGCGCTTCGTGGCGAACCCCTTCGGTGGCGGGCGCCTCTACCGCACTGGCGACCTGGCCCGCTGGGTCGAGACTGGCTCAGAGACAGGTTCATCCACTCCTGCCACAGGGGAGTTGGTGTATCTCGGGCGCGCCGACGACCAGGTCAAGATCCGTGGCTTCCGTATCGAACTCGGCGAGATCGAAGCAGCAGTGTCGGCGCAGGACTCCGTCACTGCGGCGGCGGTGATCGTCCGCGAGGACTCGCCGGGCGCGCAGCGACTCGTCGCGTATGTCGTCGGCACAGTGGACACCGAGTCGGTTCGGGCCGGTGTCGCCGAGATGGTTCCCGAGTACATGGTTCCGTCGGCGTTCGTGTCGATGGACGAGATCCCGTTGACGGTCAACGGCAAACTCGATCGCAAGGCGCTGCCGGAGCCGGCGCAGACAACTGCCGGATTCCGGGCGCCCTCGACTCCGGTCGAGGAGATCGTCGCCGGCGTCTTCGCCGACGTCCTCGGCCTCGCTCGTGTCGGCGTCAACGACGACTTCTTCACCCTCGGCGGCAACTCGCTGATGGCGACCCAGGTGGTCTCACGGCTCGGCAGCGCCCTCGACACCTCCGTACCGGTGCGTCTGCTCTTCGAAGCGTCCTCGGTCGGTGACCTTGCGGGTCGTGTCGAGTCTGCTGTCGGACGCGGACGCGTGGAGTTGGTCGCTCGTGAGAGGCCACAGCAGATTCCGCTGTCGCTGGCGCAGCGACGCATGTGGTTCCTCAACAGGTTCGACAGTGCATCGACTGCCTACAACATCCCGATGGCACTGCGGTTGTCCGGGCATCTGGACACCGACGCGTTCGCAGCGGCCATCGGTGATCTCGTCGAACGCCACGAAACTCTGCGGACGATCTACCCCGACACCGAATCGGGTCCGGTGCAGCAGATCCTCTCGGCGGAGCGAGCCGATATCGCTCTGGCCGTGGAGGACACCGATGCCGATTCCGTGACGGGACGGGTGATGGCCCTGGCCGCCACCGCGTTCGATGTCACCTCCGAGGTGCCGGTCCGTGTGACGCTCTTCCGCATTACGCAGGACGAGTACGTCGTGGCGATGGTCGTCCATCACATCTCCGCCGACGGTTCGTCGATGGTGCCGTTGACGACCGACCTGATGACGGCGTATGCGGCCCGCACCAGCGGCCGGACACCGGACTGGGCTCCGCTGCCGGTGCAGTACGCCGATTACGCGCTCTGGCAGCGCGAGGTCCTCGGCCACGAGGACGACCCGGACTCCGTGGGCGCCGAGCAGCTCGGCTACTGGAGGTCCGCCCTCGCGGATCTGCCGGATCAGTTGACGTTGCCCATCGACAAGCCCCGGCCGGCCGATCAGAGCTTCCGCGGTGACCGCGTCGAGTTCACTGTCTCGGCGCATACTCATGCGGCACTTCAGGAACTGGCCCGCACGCACAACGCAACTGTCTTCATGGCTGTACACGCGGCGTTGTCCGTGCTGCTGTCGAAGTTGTCGGGCATGAACGATATCGCCGTCGGTACGCCGATCGCCGGTCGAGGCGAGGCAGTGCTCGACAATCTCGTCGGCATGTTCGTCAACACCCTGGTGTTCCGGCTCGACGTCGACGGTGGACGTGGTTTCACCGAGCTGCTCGCTGCGACTCGGGAGACGGATCTGCAGGCGTTCGCAAACGCCGACGTACCGTTCGAGCGTCTCGTCGAGGTGCTCAACCCGGCACGCTCGACTGCGCGGCATCCGCTGTTCCAGGTCGGTTTCTCGTTCCAGAACGTGGCGCAGACCGCCCTCGAACTGGGCGAGCTGACGGTGTCGGCGGTGGACGCCGATTCCGGGACATCGCAGTTCGATCTGCACCTGATCCTCGCGGACCGCTACGAGGACGACGGTGCGCCCGCCGGATTCGAAGCTCTCATGACGTACGCGACCGATCTGTTCGAGGAGTCGACCGTCCGGTCGATCGTGGACCGATTCGTTCGGGTGCTCGAGGCCGTGGTTGCCGATCCCGACGCGGCTGTCGGCGATCTGCCGATCCTCGACTCCTCGGAGCAGCGGGAGCTGGTCTCCGGTTGGAACGACACCGCCCACGAGATCGACGCCGCCGCAACGCTGGTCGATCTGTTCGACGATCAGGTGCAACGCAATCCCGACGCCACCGCACTCGTGTACGAGGGCCAGAGTCTGACCTACGCGGAGTTCGACGCACGGGTCAATCGTGTCGCTCGGTCGCTCATCGATCGGGGCGTCGGACCGGAGTCCCTGGTGGGTCTCGCGATTCGCCGATCGGTCGAGCTCATGGTGGGCATGTACGCCATCGTCAAGGCCGGCGGTGCCTACGTGCCCATCGACCCGGATCAACCGGCCGAGCGAACCCGGTACATCCTCGATGTCGCACAGCCTGTCTGCGTGATCACCACGTCGGCGGAAGCAGTCGACATCGACGGTGCAATCGATCTCGCCGATCTCGAGTACGCGGGGACCGACAGCGCGCCGATCAGTCCGAGCGAGCGGTTGTCACCGCTGCGCAGCGGCAACACCGCGTACGTGATCTTCACCTCCGGGTCCACCGGTAAGCCGAAGGGCGTGGCGGTCGCTCACGCTGCGATCGTCAATCAACTGCTGTGGAAGCACGCCGAATTCGGTATGGACGCAACTGATTCGGTGCTGCTCAAGACCGTAGCCACCTTCGACCTGTCCGTCTGGGAATTCTGGTCGGCTCTGACTGTCGGCGCGTCCGTCGTGATTGCCACAGCAGACGGGCATCGCGATCCGGACTACCTGTTGGCGTTGCTGCGCGAGCAGCGGATCACCACCTTGCACGTGGTTCCGTCGATGCTCTCGATGCTGAGCACGGTTGCCGCAGGCTCGATGCCGTCCACGCTGCGCCGCGTACTCGCCATCGGCGAGGCACTACCGGCCGAGACTGCGCGTGCCTTCCGCGAGAGCAACTCTGCGGAGCTGTTCAACCTCTACGGTCCGACCGAGGCGGCTGTGTCGATCACCTCGCACCGTGTCGGCGAGGAGGACACCCAGACGGTGCCGATCGGCCGGCCGGAGTGGAACTCCGAAGTGCTGGTTCTCGATTCGCGCCTGCACCCCGTGCCGGTGGGCGTCAGCGGTGAGCTCTACCTCGCGGGCGCGCAGTTGGCGCGTGGCTACCACGGACGGGCCGATCTGACGGCAGACCGCTTCGTCGCCAACCCGTTCGGCGAGCGTGGAACTCGTGCTTACCGGACCGGTGACATCGTCAAGTGGAACCGCGCGGGCGAGCTCGAGTACGTCGAACGCGCGGATTTCCAGGTCAAGGTGCGCGGCTACCGAATCGAGCTCGGTGAGATCGAAGCTGCGCTGCGTGCCCAGGATTCCGTGCGCGAGGCCGCGGTGACCGTGCACAACGACGGACGCACCGGTGACCAGTTGGTCGCGTACGTCGTTCCGTCCGCCACGCCTTCCGATGCGGCAGGCGATCTCGATACGGCGGCCATTCGGACGTCACTGACCTCGAGTCTGCCGTCGTACATGGTGCCGTCGGCATTCGTTGTCCTCGATGCGTTGCCGCTCAACACCAACGGCAAGCTGGACCGCAGGGCACTGCCGGCCCCGGACTTCGCGGTCGGTGAGTTCCGTGCCCCGACCAATCCAGTCGAGGAAGTGGTGGCAAGTACCCTCGCGGATGTTCTCGGTGTCGATCGAGTCGGGCTGGACGACGATTTCTTCGCTCTGGGCGGCAACTCGCTGATCGCCACGCAGGTCGTGTCGAGGCTCGGGGCAGCGCTGGACACCAAGGTGCCGGTTCGCACGATCTTCGAGGCCTCGACGGTTGCTGCGCTCGCAGCACGTATCCAACCGCTCGTGGGTGGGGGCGCCCAGGTGCCTCTCCTCGCGCGGGAGCGCCCTGCCACGGTGCCGCTTTCGCTCGCGCAGCAACGCATGTGGACGATCAACCAGGTGGATACCGAGTCCGGGGCGTACAACATTCCGGCAGCTGTTCGGTTCACCGGTGCGCTCGATGTGAGTGCATTCGCCGCGGCGATGGCAGATGTGATCGATCGGCACGAGGTGTTGCGCACCAGATACCCGGACAGCGCTGACGGCCCGATTCAGCTCATCGGAACGGTCGCCGATGCCCTGCCGGATCTGAGGCCGGTGCCCGTCACCGAAGCGGAGGTCTACCAGCGGGTCGGCGAGGTGCTTCGTGGTGGGTTCGACGTCACCTCGGAGGTGCCCGTCCGAGCGGGTCTGTTCCAACTGGACGAGACCGACCACGTGTTTGCTCTCGTCGCGCACCACATCACGGCCGACGGGTTCTCGATGCGCCCGCTGATCCGCGATGTGATGCTGGCGTACACCTCGCGGGCCGCCGGCGATGCTCCCCAGTGGGCACCGCTGCCGGTGCAGTACGCAGACTTCAGTCTGTGGCAGCGCGAGGTCCTCGGCAGCGAGGACGATCCGGACAGCGCACTGTCCTCGCAGCTGGAGTTCTGGACGCAGGAGCTCTCCGGGCTTCCGGACCTGTTGCCGCTGCCGACCGACCGACCGCGTCCGGCGCGGCAGTCGACCATCGGTGAGGCATACGAGTTCGCGCTGGGGCCGGAGATCTCGCAGAGGTTGGACAAGACTGCACGCGAACACAACGCGACGGTCTTCATGGTCGTTCACAGTGCTCTCGCGGTGCTGCTCGCCAGGCTCAGCGGTACCGACGACATCGCGATCGGGACTCCGACGGCGGGTCGTGGCGAGGAAGCGCTCGACGATCTGGTTGGGATGTTCGTCAACACCCTGGTACTGCGCACTCGCGTCGAGGGCGGTCTGACGTTCGCCGAACTGCTGGCGCGGACACGGGAGACCGACCTGGCCGCATTCGGTCATGCGGACGTACCGTTCGAGCGTCTCGTCGAGGCGATGGGGCGTACGCGTTCGAGCGCCTACTCGCCGCTGTTCCAGGTGATGCTCACCTTCCAGAACGCTGTCAGTGGAACCTTCGCGCTGCCGGGTCTCGAGGTGTCGACGCTCGCCGCCGACGAGGACCAGGCGAAGTTCGACCTGCAGCTGACTGCGATCGAGCAGTTCGACGAGTCGGGCACTCTGCAGGACGTACGTGCCCTGTTCAACTATGCGACGTCCATCTTCACCAGGTCGACAGTGGAGAAGTTCGCGGACAGGTTCCTACGCATACTCGACGCGGTGACGCAGGATCCATCGGTCACGCTTCGCTCGATCGATATCCTGTCCGAGGCCGAGCGCGCCGCGTTCGCACCCAAGCGGGTCGCGCGGACGGTGGACGACCTTCCGGCCCTGGTGTCCGAGGCAGCAGCGGTCGACCCGGCCGCCGTGGTGCTCACGCACGACGCAGCCGAGATCACCTTCGAGCAGTTGCATGCCAAGCTTGCCGCGGTATCGAAGGCGATGGGTGCCACGCTCAAGCCCGAGGCGCTCGTGACGGTCGCGCTCTCGCAACTGGTGCCGGGCATCCTGCCGGCGCTCGGTGCCGAAGGCTATGCAGCGGCGGTGGCGTCGATGATCGGCGCAGCCGAAGCGGTGATCGGACGCTGACCTCAGCTGCCGAGACATCGTGTCGGGTTCCCGCTGGGGGACGTGGGTCGGTGTCGGTGTGGGCAGGGATAATCGACGTGCGTGGGCAATGCAGGGTGAGCGGGAGGAAGAGTTGATGGTGTCTGGTGGATCCGGTTCGCATTCGACGGCGATCGACGATCTACCGGGACTGGTGGCCCGCGTTGCTCGGGCCGATGCGGATCGAACCGCACTCGATCTGGCCGGTACCACCGTCTCGTACGGGGATCTTCACCGAGAGTTGACCGATCTCGATACCGCGATGGGTGGGGTCCTCGGCGCCGACGCGCTGGTGCCGCTCGCCCTCTCATCCCTTGTGCCCGGAGCGGTCGAGTCGACCGACGGTGGTCTCGACTCCATCGTCGAACGTGTCCTCGCCGACGCGCGCGACGTGCTGGGCGAGTCGGGCAAAAAGGCCGCAGCACCTGCGGCCAACGTACTGCCTGCCCGGTTCCGTGCCCAGGTCGAACGCACCCCCGACGCCACCGCTCTCGTATTCGAGGACACCTCTCTCACCTACGCCGAGTTCGATGCGCGCGTCAACCAGCTCGCGCGCAAGCTCGTCGAACTCGGAGTGGGCCCGGATGCCCGCGTGGGTCTGTCCATCTCACGGTCGATCGAGATGCTCGTGGCGATGTACGCGGTGCTCGAAGCAGGCGGCGCCTACGTACCCGTCGATCCGGCTCACCCGGCCGACCGCATCGCGTACGTTCTCGATCTCGCCGAGCCACTCCTCGTGCTCACGACATCGACGGAGAACACCGCCTTCCCGTCGGGCATCAGGACGCTCTTCGTCGACACCGAGGACGTGAGCCACCTTTCGTCCGCGCCGATGACGGGGGACGAACGAGCGCAGTTGCGGCCCGAGAACACCGCGTACGTCATCTTCACCTCCGGCTCGACCGGTCGTCCCAAAGGCGTCGCTGTCTCGCACGAAGCGATCGTCGCGAACCTCGACTGGCGCCAGCGCGACTACCCGCTGACCGCCCCGGACGTCGTTCTGCAGAAGACGCCGTTCACGTTCGACGTGTCGGTGTGGGAGTTCTTCTGGCCGCTGCAGGTCGGTGCCAAGCTCGTCATCGCGGCGCCGGACGGGCATCGGGACCCCGCGTACATCGCCGAGGTCATGGCCTCGCATTCGGTGACGACCGCGCACTTCGTCCCGTCGATGCTGTCGGTGTTCCTCGGGCAGTTCGACACGGCTGACGAGGAACCGTCCATGTCGAGTCTGCGGCAGGTGTTCGCGTCCGGCGAGGCGCTTCCGGCCTCGACCACCACGCGCTTTCACGCCCTCTTCGAGGCCGAGTTGCACAACCTCTACGGTCCGACAGAAGCCGCAGTGGACGTCACCTACCACCGCACCGACGGCTCGGATACGGTCTCGGTTCCGATCGGTGTCGCGGTACCCCGCACCGGGTTGCACGTGCTCGACGAGGGCCTGCACCGCACACCGCCCGGCGTCGCCGGGGAGCTGTATCTCTCCGGCATCCAACTGGCTCGGGGGTACATCGCTCGCCCCGATCTCACCGCGGACCGGTTCGTCGCAGACGTCGCCGGGGCGCCGGGGGAGCGGATGTACCGCACCGGCGACCTGGTTCGGTGGAACAGTGCGGGAGCGTTGGAATATCTGGGCCGCACCGATTTCCAGGTCAAACTGCGAGGCCTTCGTATAGAGCTGGGCGAGATCGAGGCTGCACTTCTGGCGCAGGAGACGGTGCAGCAGGCCGTCGTTCTCGTGCTCTCGGATGAATCCGGAACAGGCGTGGACGACCGGCTCGTGGCGTACGTCGTCACCACCGGTGATGCCGACTCCGATGTGCTTGCAGCGGGAATTCGAGATCGTCTGCCCGACTACATGGTTCCCGCAGTATTCGTCCCACTGGATGAATTCCCGTTGAACGCGAGCGGCAAGCTGGACCGCAAGGCGCTGCCGAAACCGGCCGCTGCTGACTTCACAGCCGAGTACCGCGCACCCGAGACGGACGTCGAGCGGGCCGTGGTGGCGGTGTTCGAGGACATTCTCGGTGCCGACCGAATCGGAGTGGACGACGACTTCTTCGTTCTCGGTGGCAACTCGCTCAGTGCAACCCGTGCCATCGCACGCGTCAACGCCGACCTGAAAGTCAAGGTCGAGGTGCGGGGATTCTTCGACGCCTCGACGGCAGCGGGTCTGGCCGGCCTCGTCGAAGAAGCTCGATCGTCCGGGGCATCGGTTCGCGAGCCGCTCACCCGCCAGATACGACCCGACGTTGTCCCGCTGTCCATGTCGCAGCAGCGGATGTGGTTCCTCAACAGGCTCGACCCGGAGTCCGCGGTGAACAACATTCCCGTAGCGATCCGGCTCTCGGGCCTGCTCGACATCGATGCGCTGCGCGCCGCCGTCGACGATGTCGTCGAGCGTCACGAAGTGTTGCGGACGCTCTACCCACAGTCCGATGGAGTCGGCCACCAGGTCATCCTCGAGGTCGACGAGACTGCGCCTGCTCTGGTGACCGAGTCGGTCGACGAGAACGATCTGTACTCGCGCGTCTTCGACATCGTGACCCAGGGATTCGACGTCACCGAAGAGGTTCCAGTGCGGCTTCGGCTGCTCGAATTGTCGGGAACGGAGCACGTGCTCGTCGTCGTGGCGCACCACATCGCGGCCGACGGATACTCGATGGTTCCGCTCACGCGGGACGTCATGACCGCCTACGCCGCGCGCAGCGAAGGTACCGCTCCGGGCTGGGCACCGCTCGAAGTGCAGTACGCGGACTTCTCGCTGTGGCAGCGGGGCGTACTCGGGGCAGAGGACGATCCGGATTCGTTGATCTCCGCTCAGGAGCGATTCTGGAAACGGACTCTGTCCGAGCTGCCGGACCAACTCGACATTCCGTCGGACCGTCGTCGACCGGCCGTCGCCTCCGGGCGCGGAGCGACCACCAGGGCCGTCGTCGCGCCCTCGATTCGCCGACGCGTGGAGGACGTCGCGGCACGTCACCGCGCGACCCCGTTCATGGTGGTTCACGCGGCTCTGTCGGCACTGCTTGCACGTGTGTCCGGCACCAACGACATCCCCATCGGCACCCCCGTCGCCGGCCGCGGTGAGCAGGTGCTCGACGAACTCGTCGGCATGTTCGTCAACACTCTCGTGCTGCGCACAAGAGTGACTGCGGCCGAACCGTTCTCCGGACTCCTCGACTCTGTGCGAAAGATCGATCTCGACGCGTTCGGTAGTGCCGATGTGCCCTTCGAACGGCTCGTGGAAGTGCTCGACCCCGCCCGGTCCCAGGCTCGCCACCCGCTCTTCCAGGTGTTGCTCGTATTCCAGAACCTCGGCGACACCTCGCTCGAGCTTCCCGGACTCACCGTCTCCGGTGTCGAGTTCGACACGGCCGTGGCCAAGATGGATTTGCAGGTCACTGTCTCCGACCACGACCACGACCATGAGGGCAGCGAGTCCGGTCCGGGATGGGCACTGGACTTCACCTACGCCACCGACCTGTTCGACAAGGCCACGGTCGACACCTTGGCGGCGCGCCTGATGTCGGTTCTGGACGCCGCGAGCGCGGATCCGTCGATCACAGTCGGTGACATCGAGCTCATCGACGCGAGCGAACGTGCCCTCGTGGTCGAGACGTGGAACGCGACAGGCCACGACGTCACCGATCGGACACTGCTCGACGCGTTCCATCGCACGGCCTCGGCCACCCCGGACGCAGTGGCGCTGTCCTTCGAAGGCGAGCATCTTTCCTACCGTGAATTCGCCTCGCGCACAGCTCAACTCGCTCGGTTCCTGGTCGATCGCGGTGTCGGCCCGGACGTACTCGTCGCAGTGGCGATGCGTCGATCGATCGACATGGTGCTCGCGCTGTATGCGGTTGTCGAGGCAGGCGGCGGGTACGTGCAGATGGACCCCGACCAGCCGTCCGAGCGAAACCGATACATCCTCGACACCGCCGGAGCCGCGGTGGTGCTGACCACCTCGAAGGATCGCATCGACGCAGCGCTGGGCGAGGTAGTCGCCGTCGACGAGCTCGATCTGTCCGCGTACTCGGACTCCCCGGTGGTCGATGCCGAACGCCGCGTCCCACTGCGGCCGGAGCATCTCGCTTACGTGGTGTTCACCTCCGGCTCGACCGGTCGGCCCAAAGGTGTGGCCGTGCCGCACAGTGCGGTCGTCAACCAGGTTTCCTGGATCGTCTCCGAGTACGGGCTCAACCCCGAGGATGTCGTACTTCAGAAGACACCTTTCACGTTCGACGTTTCGGTCTGGGAGATCTTCGGGGCGCCGGCGGCAGGTGCTCGTATGGTGATCGCCCGCCCGGACGGGCACCGCGACGCGTCGTACCTCGCCGAAGTGGTCGAAGCCGAACGGGTGAGCGCCACATCGTTCGTACCGTCCATGGTTCCGGTGTTCTCCTCGGAGATCTCCGCACGCGACTCCTCGACGCTGCGGTTGATCCAATTGGCGGGCGAGGCCTTGCCGACATCCACTGTTGCCGCGCTGGCCCGGGCGACCGAGGCGCGCATAGACAACCTCTACGGACCGACCGAGTTCACCGTGCACGCCACCAGTCGGACCGTCGCAGGCATGAGCGGTATCGAGCTTTCCGATACGACGGCCCCGATGGGTGCGCCAGTGTGGAATACCGCTGCCTACGTGCTCGACGACCGTCTCGGTCCGGTCCCCGTCGAGGTCGCAGGTGAGTTGTACCTGTCCGGGGTGCAAATCGCCCGCGGATATCACGGCCGCCCAGCGCTGACTGCCGAACGCTTCGTCGCCAATCCGTTCGGTGGCGGACGCCTCTACCGCACCGGAGACCTCGTGCGCTGGAATGCTTCCGGCGAGCTCGAGTACATCGGACGCACCGACTTCCAGGTCAAACTGCGCGGACTGCGCATCGAACTCGGCGAAATCGAGTCGGTCGCCCGCGCCGATGCTTCCGTCGCAGACGCTGTGGCCGCAGTGAAGGACGAGCGGCTCGTTCTCTATGTGGTCCCGAAGCAGACCGATTCGGCAGCGTCGACCTCGCAGGTCGACATCGACGTGCTGCGCCGGGCAATGGCAGGCGAGCTGCCGTCCTACATGGTGCCCACGGCATTCGTGGTGCTCGATGCGTTGCCGACCAATGCGGCAGGCAAACTGGACCGCACGGCGCTACCCGAACCCGAAGTGCAGGCGCGCGCATTCCGGGCTCCGTCGACACCGGTGGAGGAGATCGTCGCCGGCGTGTTCGGTGAAGTGTTGGGCGTCGAACGTGTCGGTGCCGATGACGACTTCTTCGCGCTCGGCGGCAACTCGCTGATCGCGACCCAGGTCAGTTCGCGGCTGGGAGCAGCTCTCGACACCACCGTGCCCGTACGCCTGTTGTTCGAGGTCTCCACCGTGGCCGCGTTGGCCGTGCGGATCGAATCCGAGGTCGGGAAGGGCGCCCGCGTACCGTTGGCGGCGCGAACCCGCCCAGACCGCATCCCTCTGTCGATGGCTCAGCAACGGATGTGGTTTCTGAACAGGCTCGAGCCGGAGTCCGCGGTCAACAACATTCCCGTCGCAATTCGGTTGTCCGGATTGCTGGATCGCCATGCCCTGCACGTCGCGGTCGCGGACCTGTTGTCCCGGCACGAATCACTGCGCACGGTGTACCCGGAAGCAAACGGAGTGGGATACCAGGAAATAGTTCCCACCAGAGCGGTCATCCCCGACCTGGCACCGATTCCCGTCGAGGAGCATCGACTCGCCGCGTCGATAGAAGAGATGGTGCTCACCGGGTTCGACGTCACCGAGCGAGTTCCGTTCCGCGCCAGCCTGTACGAGGTGTCCTCGACCGAGCACGTCCTGGTGTTCGTGATCCACCACATCGCAGCCGACGGTTTCTCGCTCGGGCCGCTGACGCGCGATGTGGTGCGTGCCTACACCGCTCGCGCCGCCGGTCTCGACCTCACCTGGGAACCCCTGCCCGTGCACTACGCGGACTACACGCTCTGGCAGCGCGAGATCCTCGGCTCGGAGGACGATCCGAACTCGATCATCAGTGCTCAGAAGTCGTATTGGCAGCGCACACTGGATGGCCTGCCGGATCAGCTCGATCTTCCGTTCGACCGCGCGCGACCGGCGGTGGCGAGCAATCGAGGTCGGACTCATCGGTTCACGATCGAGGCCGAACTGCGATCGGCCGTGGAACAGGTCGCGGCAGAACATCGTTCGACGCCCTTCATGGTGGTCCACGCTGCGGTTGCGGTCCTCCTGGCGCGGCTGTCCGGAACCGACGACATCGCGGTCGGTGCGCCGATCGCGGGCCGCGGCGAAGCTGCCCTGGACGATCTCATCGGCATGTTCGTCAACACGCTGGTCCTGCGGACACGCGTCGATGCCCCTGCGCGCTTCGACGAACTCCTCGACCGGGTCCGCGAAAACGATCTGGCAGCGTTCGCGAATGCGGATATCCCTTTCGAGCGCGTTGTCGAGATTCTGGACCCGGCCCGGTCGACGGCACGCCATCCGCTGTTCCAGGTCGCGTTGTTCTTTCAGAACCTGGGGACCTCGCAACTCGAGCTACCGAACCTGTCCGTCTCCGCAGTGGATTTCGACGCAGGCATCGCGAAGTTCGACCTGCAGATCGCCGTGTCGGAAACCCAGGACGGCAATGGGTGGTCCATCGAATTCACTTACGCAACAGACCTGTTCGATGCATCCGGTATCGAACGGATCGAGGACAGGCTGCTGCGCGTGCTCGCGGCCGTCACGCAGGATCCGTCGGCGACTGTCGGCGACATCGATCTGCTGACCGAGGAGGAACACGAGCACCTCGTCCGGCGTTGGAACGAGACCGATCACGAACTGGCACCGGCGCTTCTACTCGACCGATTCGACACGATGGTGGACGAGGGCCCCAGTGAGACCGCCGTCGTCTACGGCGACCGTTCGCTGACCTACGGCGAGTTCGCGCACCGTGTCGACGAGCTGGCTCGGGTGCTCGTCGGTGCAGGTGCAGGCCCCGACACACTGGTGGCGCTGGCGATCAGGCGCTCCGTCGATCTGCTCGTCGGGATGTACGCGGTGCTCCGATCGGGTGCAGGGTTCGTTCCCATCGACCCGGACCACCCGATCGAGCGCATCGGATACATACTCGACGCCGCCGATCCCATCTGCGTTCTCACCAGGTCCGAGGACGATTTCACGCCGCCGCGCGCGACCGCAGTGATCGATGTACACGAGGTGCCTCGAGCAGGCGCCGATTCCGATTCGGCGGGGTCGGTTCGGGCAGAGTCAGGCACCGGTCCGTCACCGGATTCGATCGCGTACGTCATCTTCACCTCGGGTTCGACAGGTAAGCCCAAGGGGGTTGCGGTCAGCCACCGAGCGATCGTCAACCAGATGGAATGGATGCAGTCCGAGTACGACCTCCGACCCGATGATGTCTACCTGCAGAAGACCGCAACCACGTTCGACGTGTCGCTGTGGGGCTTCTTCTTGCCGCTGCGCGTCGGTGCCACGCTCGTCCTGGCCACCCCGGACGGACACCGAGATCCTGGATATCTCGCCGAGGTCATCGCGAAGCAATCGGTCACCGTCACCGATTTCGTCCCGACGATGCTCTCGGTGTTCGCCGGTGCCGTCACAGCCGCATCCATCGCGACGCTCCGTCAGATCTTCGTCATCGGCGAAGCCCTTCCGGGGGAAGCTGTCCGCGAGTTCGCGCGAGTGTCCGACGCGCGAGTGCACAACCTGTACGGCCCGACCGAAGCCGCCGTGTCGATCACCTACGCCGACGTCACCGACACCGCGGTGGGCTCCGCTGTCACCATCGGACGACCGGAATGGAACTCCGCGGTCTACGTTCTGGACTCCCGTCTCGCACCGGTACCGGCCGGCGTTCCCGGCGAGCTGTATCTGGCGGGTGTCCAACTCGCTCGTGGCTACCACGGACGGGTGGACCTGACGGCCGATCGCTTCGTCGCAAATCCGTTCTTCGTCGGAACATCCTCCGCCGCAGGAACATCCTCCGCCGCAGGAACATCGGCGAGCAGCCGTATGTATCGCACAGGCGACCTAGTCACGATGCGTCCCGACGGCCGACTGGACTACATCGGACGAACCGACTTCCAGGTCAAGTTCCGCGGTCAGCGGATCGAGCTCGGCGAGATCGAAGCGGCCTTGGCCGCGCAGCCCACCGTCGGATTGTCCGCAGTGTCGATCGTGTCAACCGATGCAGGGGATCAGCTCGTCGGTTACGTCGTACCGTCTGCCTCCTCTGTGATCGATGGTTCCTCTGTGATCGATGTCGACGAGCTGCGGGCTGCGCTCGGTAAAACATTGCCGCGCTATATGATTCCCGCTGCCATAGTCACGCTGTCGGAGTTCCCGCTCAACACATCCGGCAAGCTCGACCGCAAGGCGCTTCCCGCCCCCGAGTTCGCCACTACCGAATTCAGGGCACCGTCGACCCCGATCGAAGAGATCGTCGCCGCAGTCTTCGCCGAGGTGCTCGGCACCCCGCGAGTGGGCCTGGACGACGACTTCTTCGCGCTCGGTGGAAACTCCCTCGTCGCAACCCAATTGGTGTCGCGGCTCGGCGCTGCCCTCAACTCGCGGGTCGCGGTGCGTGAATTGTTCGAGGCGTCCACCGTCGAAGGACTGGCCGCACGGGTCGAATCCAACACCGGCGGACGCGTCGAGCTCACCGCGATGCCCCGACCGGAACGTATCCCTCTGTCGCTGGCGCAGCAGCGTATGTGGTTCCTCAACCGGCTCGAGCCCGAGTCTGCGGTCAACAACATTCCCGCCGCTGTGCGACTGACCGGGTCGCTCGATGAAGCGGCACTGACAGCAGCGATCGAGGACGTCGTGGCGCGCCACGAAATTCTGCGGACCGTGTATCCCGAATCGGCAGGAACCGGTATCCAGGTCATCCTGCCGGCGTCCGCGAGCCGAACGGACTTCGCCGTCGAGAACATCGACGAGGCCGAGGTGTTCGATCGGGTGGTATCGCTGGTGACCGAAGGATTCGACGTCACCAGGTCGACGCCGGTGCGAATTCGGCTGCTACGCCTCAGCGCTACCGAGCACGTGCTGGTCGTCGTCGCCTTCCATATCGCCGCGGACGGTTTCTCGATGATCCCGTTGATGCGCGACCTCATCACCGCATACATCGCTCGCGCGGTGGGCGAAGCTCCCGGTTGGGCGCCACTCGATGTGCAGTACGCCGACTACACGCTGTGGCAGCGACAGGTACTCGGGTCACCCGAGGACCCGAAGTCTCTGGTGAGTGTGCAGGAGAGATACTGGCGCGGAGCGCTCGTCGACCTGCCGGATCAGCTCGCGCTGCCTACCGACAGGCCTCGCCCGGCGACTGCATCGGGTCGCGGTGCGTCACACACCTTCGTGCTCGACGAAACCATCACCTCCGGAATCGATTCGGTTGCTACCGACACGGGCACCACCGCGTTCATGGTGGTGCATGCGGCGTTGGCGGTGTTGTTGTCGCGGGTGTCGGGTAGTGCGGATGTTGCGGTGGGTACGCCGGTGGCGGGTCGTGGTGAGGCT
>Ga0208332_100052_pt1 | contig 33741 bp, 32 predicted proteins | sample DeeseametaMP1493_FD_184186 | JGI IMG/M metagenome (GOLD analysis project Ga0208332, IMG submission 184186) | Marine microbial communities from the Deep Pacific Ocean - MP1493 (SPAdes) | ecosystem: Environmental > Aquatic > Marine > Oceanic | place: South of Fiji, South Pacific Ocean | collected...
CCGGAAGTACAACCACACGCAGTGGTTGATGATCTCGGCCGGGTATCTGTGGCCTTTGTACGACAGTAGTGCGGTGCTCACCCCACCGATTCTCCCAGTTCGCCGACTTCAACAACGTGACAGTGCCGTCGAGGGTTGTTCGACGAAGCGAATTGGGAATTCGATGACGTGACCGAGACTCGGCGGCACGATTTCGCCGTCCCCGATCGCGATTTCGTCGATCTGCACGGCAAGCGTGCGTCGGCGCGTCATGCGCCTTTCTGTGGAGTCATACTCACGACGGTACCAATTTGCGGCCACACATATTGCGGCACAGGGTGTCGGTGGTGGACCGTAGAGTGCACTGATGCCCGACATGCCGTCACTCGATGACCCATCTCTCCCGCTGGCATTCTCGCTCTATTCGAGTCCTGGTGCCTACGCAGTACTCGCCGGCGCTGGCGTGTCGCGGGGCGCAGGGCTACCGACAGCGTGGGATATTGTCGTCGATCTCATCGATCAGATTGCCCACCGCGACGGCGTCGCCGACACGCTCACTTCTGACACGGCCGAGCAATGGTACGAAGCCAAATACGGGCGCACACCAACATACAGCGATGTGGTCGAGCAACTGGCACTAACGCCACTCGAACGCCAATCTCTTCTGCGCAAGTACTTCGAGCAATCCGACGAGAGCCCAGACGAAGTTCCCCGAGCACCATCCGCTGCGCACCGCGCTATCGCGCGACTGATGCAGAGCGGCACCATTCGGGTGGTGGTCACAATGAACTTCGATCGACTCTTCGAACAGGCGTTACGCGAACTGCAGATCGAGCCGACCATCGTCGCAACGGACGCAGATGCCCAAGGGCTCGCACCGCTACATACTGTGCGGTACTGCATCATTCACCTGCACGGCGACTATCTCAATGCCGAGTCGATGCTCAACACCACCGCGGAGCTGAGCGGATACCAACCCCACATGACTAAACTCCTCGAGCGGGTATTGACCGACTACGGTTTGCTCGCCGCAGGTTGGTCAGTCCAACATGACACAGCTTTGCGCGAAGCTGTCGCTGCGCACTATCCATCGCGTTTCACCATGGGGTGGGTAGAACCGGGACCGTTGAATCCGGCGGCCCACACGCTCGCGGTAGCCAAGAAGGCCGCAATTCTTTCCACCACCGCCGACGATGCATTCGGGCATCTCGCTGACGAGGTCGAGGCAATGCGTGAGCGTCGAGCACGCCACCCGATGACCCTCGCAGTAGCGGCCAGTCGGCTCAAGCGAGAGCTCTCACAACAGAGGCCAGCGATCTCGGCACACGACATGCTCGCAGCGGAGTTCGCTCGCCTGCACGAACATTCCGCGTTCCATCTACCCGAACATAACGACTTCGACGACACTCGATACCTCTCCCTCGTGAAGGAAGTTGTCGAGGCCAGTCGAATCCCGATCGGAAGCGTTGCCGTGCTGGCTTACTGGGGAGATGCGGGCACCGATTCATGGTGGCTTCCTGAACTCGAACGGTTCGCACAGCCAATTCGCGGCAGCGGCTCAACTAGGCTCCTCACTTTGCCGTTGTTCGCCGGATCCATGATGTTCTACGCCGCTGGGGTATCGGCGGTGGCAGCGCGACGGTTTGATCTACTTGCGACCCTGTTCGATTTGAGAGGCACAAGCATCACGGGGAGGACATCATCCATTGTGAGGGTGCTTGATCCCAGTACTACATACGACGGCGGTTCAGTCCCGCAACAGCAGCAGGACATTGCAGCAGTTTTGCGTGAGGCGCTCGGGCTCGGTTCGGAACCCATCGATGCCGCTTGGCAAACCTTTGAGGTCTTGCGTCTGGTCGCTCAGATCATGAGTGCCCCCGAATTCGCAACGCGAGTTGAGGAGTATGCGCAGCGGGATCGCAGGCTCACTGCTTCCGCAGACATGGACCAAGCAACGAAGAGAGAGGCTTGGATCGACCGAGACAAGGTCCTCGGTCAGGTGGCATCCCAGTGCCATGTCTCCCAACAGCACATACTCGCCGCTGATGGTCATCTAACCGGCGCCGAGGCTGATCGGTGGGGAAGTCCCGTCGCGGAGAGACTTGCTGAGGATGTCGATCGCAGTGGCAATCGCCACCCGCTACTCGACGCGCTTGGTGTCACCAAGGAAGCGATGTGGTTGGCACTCAAAGGGGTCAGCGTCCAGGTCGGCAGGCGCGGCCATGACCGATCATGGGAAGCCTTACCTGCTGGCCAGGCAGGTTTTCTGGCACAAGAACTGTGGCTCGATGCCCATCCGTCTTCGGCCAAACTGACGTAAAGCGCTACGAAAGTTTGTCGAAGGCGTCGGGATACGGGCAACCTCGGTGACCCCGGTTTCCTGGGTTACCCGGGCTTCCAAGGTTCCCAGGATTTCCTGGACTACCGATGTTGCCGTAATTGCCGAGATGTTTGTCGACTATTTGCGAATCATGCAGTTCCCCGACGTAGTTGCCCGATAGACGATGCACACGCCCTGCCGAACTGATCTGTCCAATTGCCCGGCCAGCGAGGTCGTAAATGAAACGACTCCGAATAAATCCTGCTGGTCGGCCATCAACCCGATATAGATATTCAGTCATAGGTGCAGTATGGCCATCTGCACCGACAACTTACGAGCAATGGGGGCGGTCGGCCACGTATGTGATTTCGATGCTTCGCAAGTCAAGGTGTTGCCAACGGTGCAGCAATGTTGCATCGTTTACAACATGACCGATGCGGTCGATCTTCCCGGATCCGTGCGCCTCGTCCTCGCAGGCGGGGTCACCCATCTCGACCCGCAGACTGCGGTGTTCGAGGCGATGCTCGCCGGATGGGCGTTGCAGCAACGCACACGATTCCTCAAAGCCGCCACCATCGACTCTCGCCTGATTCTGGTCCGTCGGGTCATGGAATTCGTGAACGAATACCCGTGGCAGTGGACGTGCGCGGACGTCGAAGCGTTCATCGACCACTGCCGGGACAGGCCGCAGCCGATCGTCGTCACCACCGCCCGCCTGTACGAGAGCACCCTGCGGATGTTCCTGGCGTACCTGACCGATTCTCGCTACGGCTGGACCGCCGAATGTCTCGACCGGTTCGGTGTCGCTCCCGCGCAGGTGCTGCACGAATGGAACACCATCGTCCACGTCACTGACTACGAAGGCGACCCGCGCCGGCGACCGTTGACCTACGCCGAAATCCAAGCGCTCTTCGACGCCGCCGACGGCCGAGTCGACGACATCCGTGCCCGACGCCGCAAAGGATCGTTGGCCGCGATGCGCGATGCCGCGCTACTGAAAACGATCTATGCCTACGGGCTCCGCCGCCGCGAAGCCTGGGGACTCGATCTCGCGGACCTGCGGCACAATCCGAAAGCGCCCGAGTTCGGGCGCTGCGGCGCTCTGTTCGTGCGTTGGGGGAAGTCGTCCCGCGGGAGCGCCCCGAAACGCCGGACCGTGCTCACCGTCCCGGAAATGGACTGGATCGTGCCCGTCCTCGAGCAGTGGTGCGAGGAGATTCGGCCCGCGTTCGGTGTCGGCGCTCATCCCGCGGTGTGGGTGACCGAACGCGCCGGCAGGATCTCGCTGCGCCGGATCAACGAAGCGTTCACCACCGCCCGCGACGCTGCCGGCCTCGACCCGACGTTGGATCTGCATTGTCTGCGGCACTCCTACATCACCCATCTGGTCGAGTTCGACTACCCGGAAAAGTTCGTCTCCACCCAGGTCGGACACACCTACGCCGCCACAACCGCCATCTACACCGGAGTCTCCGACGAGTACCGCAACCGACTCCTCCGCCGTGCCCTCGATCGGCACCCCGACCTGTGGGAGCAGCCGTGAACAAGAAGATGACCTACCGGTGGAACCTGCGCCAACTCATGGCCACTCGTGGCATGTTCGCGACCACCGACCTCGTCCCGCTGTTGGCCGAACGCGGCATCCACCTCTCTCGCGAACAAGTCTTCCGCCTCGTCACCACCACCCCGCAGCGCCTGAGCTTGGACACCCTCGCCGCCCTGTGCGACATCCTCGACGTCGGCGTCGAGGATCTGATCGACATCACCGCCGCCGACCATCAGGTCCCCAAAACATCCGGAGATGCCCCAGCGCCGCGGCCGCAGCCGGTGGTGCGGCGCACCACCATCCGTCGCCCCGAAGGACTGTGACCGGCCGCCCGCCCCCGAATGCGGAAGACAGCTGCGCGGAGATCGCCGCACTCCTGAACCAGCGAATCCCCGGATCCGATCCTGATCGCCTCCACACCCTGATCGCCGCTCTGGGACTGTTACCGGTGCACGCTTACCGGTTGCTCACCTATCTGACCGAGCACCGCGATGCGCTCACCGCCGGTGATCCGGCCGGGCCGATGGCACTACGGAAACTTCTCGATCTGCTTGCCGCCGAGCACCCGGGGGTACGGCGCGTCCACTGCCATCACTGCGGCAAAGTACGGACGTTGCCGTACCGCGACGACGGAGCTGGCATCTGCCGAAGCTGCTACAACAAGACGCGGCTGACGATCTGCGTGCACTGCGGCGAACTCGGCATACCCGCAGTCCGCGAACCCGGCGGCACCATCTGCAGCCGCTGCGCAGCACGCGATCCGAGCCGAATACACACCTGTCACCTGTGCGGCAAGGCTGCGCGCGTCTACTACCGCGTCGGCGGAAACCCGGTGTGCCAGAACTGCGGTCCCCGAAAACTGCATACCTGCAGCTCGTGTGGACTCAAGAACACACCTGCACACGCTCTCACCGAACACGGGCCGCTCTGTGCACGCTGTTACCACCGCGGCCGAGTTCATCAGTGCTGCGAATGCGGGCAAGAAACCGCGTATGCCCGACAGGTCACCACGGCGATGGACGCGTGGATCTGTTACCGCTGTTGGGTACCGCCGACCCGCACCTGCAGCGTCTGCGGCATCGACAAACCGTGCGAGCGAAAAACATCCGGCAAGCCGATCTGCTCGACCTGCAGAGCCCGTCGCCAGCGGAAACGCCGCTGCGTCCAGTGCTCGCGGATCGTGAAAATTCAGACGACGCTACCAATCGGTGCCATCTGCGGGTCCTGTTACCGGCAACTGCGACGCACTCCCTCCCTCTGCGCCGGGTGCGGTCAGATCCGGCCGCTCATCGGATTCGACACCGACGGCGGCCGGATCTGCGGGCCGTGTTCCGGGGACGCCCGAAACTGGGGTTGCCGCCGTTGCGGGACCGTGGGCCTGTTGATCGAGAACACCTTCTGCCTGTCCTGCAGTGTCGAATCCCGCGTCCAGGATCTCCTCACCGGGCACGACGGGCGCGTTCATCCTCAACTCGCTGGTGTCGCCACATTTCTGCTCGACGAGAACCCGAGGGAACGCACTCACCAACTGCTCAACCGCGCGCAGTGGATTACCCTTCTGCGCTCACTGGTCGAGTCGGGTGATCTGATCACTCATGCCAGTCTCGACCGGCTCAAACAAGGCAACCACGTGCGCCATCTGCGCAGTGTTCTCGTCTACACCGGTGTTCTCGACGGCCGCAGCCACGACCTCGACACGGTAGATGCCTGGATCGACGAACTTCTCGACGGGCTGCCGCACGAGATCGCTCTGCTGCTGCGCCCCTACGCAGCCTGGTCCGTACTGCACCGAGCCCGGCACCGAGCCCGGCGCGGCGGGGCACACCCACCGCAGGCGGGGAGCGTTTCGCGTTACGCCCGTACCCGTATCAACGTCGCGGCACAGTTTTTGACCTGGCTCACCGAACACGATCTCGACCTGGCCGACGCACGCCAAGCCGATGTCGATCGCTGGCTCGACGACGGGACGACTACCCGGCGGCGACTGCGGGACTTCCTCCGTTGGGCGAACTCCCACCATCTCGCCGCCGACCTGCACGTCCCGGGACTCGGACGTGAAGGGTTACCGGAACATCTCCTCGGCGACGACCAACGCTGGGCATTGTTGCGGCGGTGCCTGCGCGACCCCGACCTGGACCTCATGCTTCGGGTCGCGGGAACCCTGGTGCTTTTGTACGCTCAAATCCCTACCCGCATCGTCGAACTCACCGAAGGCGATGTCGTCGCCGACGACACTGGCATGCGCCTGATATTGCATACGGTGCCGGTTCTGATTCCACCGCCGCTGGCCTCCCTGACGGCCGAACTCCTCGAAGAAAACGAGCACCGACCGCGGCAGCAACCGCCGGATCCGGTGTGGCTTTTCCCTGGATCCCGGCCCGGAACGCATTTTTCGGGGAGCAGGCTGTCCACCAACCTCAACCAGACAGCGGGAATTTTCGTGCGGCCGGCTCGCGGTGCGGCGTTGTGCGCACTGGCAGCCGATCTCCCCGCGTCTGTCCTTGCTGATCTACTCGGAGTGTCGGTGGCTGCGGCTACCCGTTGGTCCGCTCTCGCGGGCCGTGATCACCTCGACTATCTCGCCGCCCGCATCGACAACCCACCCGAGTGAAAACTTCGAGGCCTCAGCCCGGTTTCTGTCGGTCCCTGCCCCTACCCTCAATCCGGTAACAGCTCGAATCGGGTGTCAGGAGGCCGGGTGATGTCGTTCGTCAGCGACGCTCCGCTGCCGCTTCCCGGGATGCCCGACGCCACTCCCACACAGCCCGCGTTCCAGATGACGCTGATCGGACAGCCGCAACCGGTCCGGATCCCTGAACGTCTGTGGCGGTCCTGGCTCGACAATCCCGCTGCTCTCGCCCGGTTCGAATCCAAACGCTACCGACGACAACACAATCAGTGCTGGCCCTGGATCGGCGGGGTGTCCTCGACCGGTCACGGATCCTTCCGTGCGGCGAGCCTGCCCGGACCGTCCCGCCGCGGTACCGTCCCCGCACATCTGTTCGCCTACCAGCTCGAATACGGGGTAATCCCACGGTTGGGGTGGTCCAACACCGACGATGCTGTGCTCTGTCACCAGTGCGACTTCGCCGGGTGCGTCAATCCTGCCCACCTGCTACTTGGGACCAATCGCATCAACCGCAGCCAATACGATCTCCGGCGGCGCAACATCACCAGCCCACTCGCCGACGTCCGCGGACCTGCAGGGCGCACCCGCGCCATCGCCGCCGCCATCCGAACCGGTCTCGACCGCAACGAGAATCTCGACATGATCGAACAGAGAATTCACGAAGCTGAACAGTCCGGGATGCCGTTCACGCTGTGGTGATGCCCGAATGAACAAGGTTCGAACTGCCCGATGCAGAGTGTCCTTCTCCGATTGGGCATCAGGGTTGTGGGTCTCGTCAGCGGGTGCGATGTACCTGCGGTGGTTTCCAGGTGCCGTCGATGATGTCTTGCTTGGGCCAGTAGGCTCGGATGTAGAGGGAGAACTCGTCGGCTGGTGCGGGTAGCCAGTTGGTCGCAGCGGCCTCGTCGCCAGGTTGGTTGCCGATGTAGAACGTGAGCGACCCGTCGTCTCCGTACTGCAGGTCGGTGTTCTTGGTGCCCAAAGAGTATCGGCCCACATCGTTTTCGTAGTAGAAGTGGTGCTTGTTGTAGAGCGTGAGTGAGAAGAAACCGTTGACCGGTGGTAGCTCTCCGGCGGCGAAGGTGACGGTGTAGTGGTGTGAGCCGTCGAGTTGGTTTCCGTCGATGTCGGTGTCGGTGAAGATGTACTTCGTCTCGTGCGGAGCATTTTCGAACATGTTCGAGCGAGCCAGCGCGGTGCGGGTGAGGTAGTCGGTGCCGAACGCGGAGTTGTTTCTCGGCGAGTACCAGTTGTTTCCGGCGGCCGGGCCGTTGAATTCCCACCGCAGCAGCGGCGTGATGAGCTCATTCTCGGTTTCGCGGGCAACCTCGATCAGCGTCTGTTTCACCTCGGGTGATTCGTCGAAAGCGTCGAGGAGGGCGCGGAACTGCCCGTACATGGCTTCCTCGCCGGGCAGCGGCGGCACCGTGTCCACTACCTCGTGGAGTTGGTCGAAGAACGTATCCGGATCGACCCAGCGGATTTCTGCGCTCCCGGCCTCCTCTGGAACCGGGAAGCTGGGTACATCAGCCCAGTCGTACGTGCGGATCGTGCCGTCGAACTCGTCCAATGGATAGATGTTGACCTGGCGAATCAGATCCGACACGGCGGCGCGGTCTTGCGGGGTGTCTTCGATGAACACACGAGGGCAGAAAGCGGCGAGTGCTGTCGAGGAGCGGAAGCTGCCGGTGATTCCGTCGGGAAGGGTGCCGTTCCAGTTCGGGCCCACGACGGCATAGAAGCCCGGCTTGGTGCCGTACTGTTTGCCGAGTTGGGCGAAGGAATCGGTGCGGTGGTCCCATGCGGCGGCGACCCAGAATCGGTCGCCGAAGTCCGGAATCTGAAACACTGCGGGCTGTTCGTCCAGACTTCCGAAACCGAACCCGTACAACACGTCTTGGTTGGTACAGGCGACGAACCGCTGCGTCGGCGCGATGTAGTCGGTCATCATGCACACCCCACCGAGCGGGGCGTTCGGGAGCACACCGCCGCGCAGCCCGGGTTCGGGAACCGATGTCAGTCCGGTTCGCCGGTTGATCATCGACACCATCGGCCAACCCCACACGTAGGCGAATTGGCCGACTGTCTTGACGAAAGCGTCCGGCATTCGCATGCCCGCAACGGGTCCGGCAACATCTTTTGCCGTAGCCCCTGTTCCTGCACCGTTGTCGACGAGCTCGTTCTGCTGTCGGATGATGGACTCGGATGCCGCCTTCGATGTCGTAGCCATATCGACAGTCTGAAGCGCCGCAACCGTGTCCACCTCACCTTCAACGGGTGAATGATCCTGGAATCAACGAATCCGATCCACCAGCAGAAAAACCCGTACCTTCCGGTCGCGGCACCTCTATTCCTCGGTCTCGTTGGATCGATCGATGCCGTCGAGCGCTAGCGACCGTTTCGGGAGAGACCGCAAAACGGTGAGGTGTGGGAATAGAGCACCTTTCGTATACATTCCTTTTGCCAGTCTTTTGGCTGATGCGCGATGGCCGGCAGCGAGTCGTGCGCCCGCATCGGTACGCGTTGATGCTCGAACTAGGTCGGCCGTTGACCGATTCCGAGTTCGCGATCCACGAAGTGTGCGACAACCCGATCTGTGTCCGGGCCACGACGAGCATCGCCGGACGTCCGCATGTGGTTGCGGGTACGCAATCGCAAAATCTTGCAGGGATGAGCGCGAAGGGGCGCGGCGGCGGCCGGGGGCAGAGCTGGCATTGGTACGGCCCGGATCGCGCCGCACGGGCGGCGCGATCGAAGGCTCTGCGGGATGCGTTGCGCAATGGATGGGACGCAGACGCGGTGGAATCCGCGTTGCTTCGCACGGACACTCCGACACTCTTTTGACGAGCGAAAGGCACGAGAAAATGAGCGAGAACTTCACTCCGCGGGAGCGGTCCGCAGTGGAAGCGGCGGCATACCAGGCAACGAAGCACACGCAAAAGATCACCGACGCGGATCTCGTTGCGGTCGTCGAAGGTCTGACCGGAACGTCGGTTGCGCAGATTCCGCGTATCGACATCGCGTTTCCGGCGGCGGGCGATCCGGACGAGCTCTTCCACTGACCGACGCACGACGCGGCTCGGTTCGCCGGTCCGCGCAGTGCGGCGCAGTGGTTGTAAGGGCTCGATGCCCGAGCAACCACCACCACGTACGGGGGCGGCCCCGACTCTCTCGAGTTGAGTCGGGGCCGCGTTTTTGTCCGATCGGCTATTCGGTGTCGAGGTCGATTCCCATCGAACGCGCCACCTCGACGCCGATGGTGGCAAGTTCGGCGATCGCCTCCGGCTTGATTCCGGCCGTGCGGGACGCGTCGAGCAGCTTGAGCAACGTCGTGAGGCTGGGGTCGACGCCGATAGCGCCAGCAGCGTCGAGCGCAATTCCGGCGGCGACTCCGTCGCCGTCGACGTATGCGGCCAACCCGGCAAGGGTGAGGGCCTGGACTCGATAGTTTCCGCGTAGGTGCGCGGCGATGGTTCCGAAGGCGTCCGCTGCGGCTTGCGGGCTGATCGTGACGATTCCGATCATGGCATCGCGGTGATGCGGGTCCGCTGCCGCGCACAATCCGGCGCGGGCGGCGAGGTCGAGACTGGGAACCTCGAAATTGCGCACGACTGCGGCGATTTCCGTGATCGTGTTTCGTGCGAAGTCCTCGCCCTGCTCGGCTGCGGCGGCGCGGGCTGCGTCCATGTCGGCGGCCGTGTCCTCGCGGTAACGGGCTTCGATCTCGGCGCGGCTGCTCGACGTCTGACGTCCGCTCATGATTCGGTTCATGCTGACCTCCGACAGGATCGGGTCGGCGGTGCGGCCGCTCTCCTCGCCGTTGGTGTCGAACCACTCCGCTCCGATTTCGAGAGACTCGGCGACAAGGGTGCGGACGCTGCGGATTCCCCTGCTGTCGAGCTCGCGCTGGGCTGCCTCGATCTGATCGAGTCCGGCGGCGGCTACCGGACCGGCGCCGACGACAACCCAGATAACGGACGTGACTGCCGCTTGCTCGAGTGCAGTGCTGTAGTCGGCGCCAGCGTCGGCACCGATGACATCGGTGCGCGCAACGAACGCGAGCGTGGCCGGTGATCCGGTGAGAGCGATCATCACGACGGAATTGACGGGCACGAATCCGAGCAATGCCGGGATTGCGGCCAAAACGTCGGTGGCGGCCCTCAAACGGATGTTCTGCATGTTGTTCCCCTTGCTGTGAAAGTGACCGGGCCTCGTGCCCCGCCAATTTTTTCGCCTTCTGGCAAAGGAGAATCGCGTCGGCACGAGGGGGCCGGAGTGCCACCCCTGGGCCGAGAAAATTTTGACGGGAGCTTGCGAGTGGCGAAAATTTTCTCGGAGCCATCGGCCGGCGCTTGCGCCGCCAGGGGTTGCGCGCAGGTCACCGCCGACGAGAATCGGAAGGCCAGAAGTGAAAACAAATCAATGTTTTTCACAGAACGGAGCGCAGCGGAGTTCATTTCGGGGGACACCGACGGTGGCCGGCCGCCGGGCAGGCGCCCGGCCATTGAGCTGAGAGATGGCCTGACCCTGAGTCGGGCCATTTCTCTGTCTGGAGAGTTGTCAGTTGGATCGAGGTTGTGTTCGCGTTTCGGCGTGGCGGTTTGGGGTCTTCGGGAGCTGCAGTGTGGCTCCGGTATGTGGGTGCCGTGGGAGAGCATTCAACTTGGCTGAGAAACGGGACCGATCTCCGATACCGGAACGTACGGTATGCAATCATTCGTCTAAGTCACTGCAGCAAAGGGGTTGAGTTGAACGCGGACGGCTGTCGGCTTCCCATGCTGAATGCCGCGGGGAGGTTGCCGGAGGGAATTCACCGGGGTTCCGCGAAGGACCTCAGGCTGCGGTTCGTCGATGGGGCTCCTCACTCGACCCGCCGGGACACCCTCCTGCAAGCCTTCGAGCTTTACGCGGAGCAGGTCTGGGAGATCCTGCCGGAAGCGAGGTTGTGGGTGGATGGAGGTTTCGTGACCCACAAGGCCTGGGAGCCGAAGGACATCGATGTAGTCATCCTCGTGAGCCATAGTGACGTCGTCGGAGTAGACCAATCGAGGCTCTTCCCCCTTCTGACTCGGACGGCGGAGAATGGGATACGAATCCAACCCATGGGCGGGTTGGTCGACGGGTTCATCGCGGACAGGAACGACCCGGCTGTCACGCGCTATTGGAGCGACTTTTGGTCAACCGTGACGGATGAGTCGAAGGAGCCGGTTGAGGGTGTCCGGAAAGGCTACGTGGAGGTGATTGCACCATGAATCAACAACCACATGAGCAGTACCTTCGCGAAGCATGGAACGCGACATCCGGGGATTCGTTGCTATCGCAGTTGAGTCGGATGTCGTTGGCGACGTCTGCCGAGAGCCGACCTGACTTGGTGCCGGCCCTCCGTGCGCTCCAGTCCGGACGTCGGACGGAGCTTGATCTCCATCTCTCAGGCGAGGGAGTGGTAGGCCACGAGACCGGTGCCGAGTGGTTCGGGAAATTCATCTCGAGGACAGCCATCGCCGTCAAGGAGGTCGTGAAGTCTTCGACCAAGAGAGTGCAGTATTCCGCTAATTTGCAGGTGCTCGCACCCGCCCCGGGGTCGGTGCGCGTTGTTTTTCGATCGCCCATGCCGGTCGTCAAGAAGAAGAATGCGGCAATTGATCCAATGTCTGAAGCGGACACGGTTGAGGGCGATGCGCTGAATACGGTCGTGAAGGTTATAGCGCTCGCAGAGGCCGCCGGACCAGACGACGGCGCGCTCGATGACTCTCTTCAGCGGCTCCAGGGCGGCGCGAGGAATGCGCTGCGTCTCATGGCGCAAGCAGTTGTTGAGGGGCAGTGGTCAGTGGCCGGCGAGTTGCGACGCGGTGACGGGCGTCGTTCTGACGTCACGCTGACCGGAGCGGGCGCTCAGCGTCTCGTATCTGTGGCGAGCGCGACCAACGCCGACGTGACATATGGGCACGTGGTGATTGGCGTGGTTGACGGGTGGACCTGGTCCGAGGCCAAGATGACGTTCATCCCCGAAGAGGGCGATTCGTTCAAGGCCGCGGTACCCGAAACGATCCAGGCCAAGGTAGCGCGATTGCTCGACAACCAGAACCAAGCACGAGCTGTGTTCAAGGTTGTCACATCCTATCCACCCGGAGACGAGGGATACACCCGACACACCTACGAGCTCACGTCGATCGACGACGCGCCTGATCCGCTCGCGATCGACTACGAGGTGGACGACGACGACGAACGCGAAGACAACTATGAGGACTTCGACGAGGATGCGCACCGCGACTGGGTGCACCGAGACGAAGAGGACGACAGCGACGGCCTTGTTGGGTAGAGAGCTGCCGCTGACCTACCTCATGACCTGACAAATGACAATCTCCGTCCCGAGCGGCAGCCGACTCGATCTGACTACGCCCTTTACGCCGCAAACGAGGACCTGCTTCGTCACGTCTTTTGATTTGCCGGTCTTCTGCCAAATGCAGAAGAACCATTCCATCGCTACTGCGATGGGCCTCCGCCTTCGGCGCTGTGGTGCGGTTCAGCGGGTCTGCTGGAGCTGTTACCGGCGTTCATGCGATGCCGCTGCGCGGGACAGGTTCTGTCGGTGCACCTTCTTACAGTCAGCTCGGGTAACAGTCCGGATCGAGTGTCAGGAGCAGGCGATGACGTTCGTGAGCGATGCTTCATTGCCGTTGCCCGGCATGCCCGACAGCGCTCCCGCGCCACCGGCGTTCCAGATGATGTTGATCGGGCAGCCCCAGCCTGTACGCATTCCCGAACGTCTGTGGCGTTCTTGGCTCGTTGATCCTGCCGTCGTTTCTCGCTTCGAGTCCAAGCGTTACCGCCGTCGGAATCAGTGCTGGCCGTGGATCGGCGGGGTGTCGTCGACCGGGCACGGCTCCTTCCGTGCGGCGAGCCTGCCCGGGCCGTCTCGCCGCGGGACCGTGCCGGCACATTTGTTCGCCTACCAGCTCGAATACGGTGTCATCTCGAGGTTGGGCTGGTCCAACACCGACGACGCGGTGTTGTGTCATCAATGTGACTTCGCCGGCTGCACCAACCCGGCACACATGCAGTTGGGAACCAATCGCAGCAACCGCAGCGAATACGAGCTTCGGCGACGCAACATTGCCAGCCCCCTCGCCGACGTTCGAGGGCCCGCGGGCCGCACACGTGCCATCGCCGCCGCAGTCCGTAGCGGGGTCGAACAGAACGCAGGAAGCGACATCATCGAAGAGCGCATCACTGCGGCCGAGGCTGCAGGACGTCCGCTCTCACTCTGGTAGCGACACTGCGATACTGACGATGCACGTTCACCGCGAGTGTATTTCGTTGCTGTACAGCACCTTTCGCCATACGAATGACATAATATCTATTATCGGCGTAACTTACTGTGCTGCAGTACCTTTCGTCACCAGTGACGAAATGTAGAGCGGTCTTGCGGTAGTTGCCGAACGGTTCCTCCGGTTCGCCGCCGTGGCGGCGGTCAGGACTGTAGGAGTGTGACAATCGTTGTTCGCCAATGTTCGAGCGCCGGGGTGCTCGCGCCGGCGACTTTGCCGTGATCGTCCCATCGTCGCAATTGGACGGCCAGCTTGTGGTGGGGGCGTTTCTCGAAGGCGACTATTTCTTTGGCGTTCATCGGTCCGCCTTGGACCTCGAGGCTTCGGATTGAAGACTGTGAGAGCAGCGAGGTGTAGGTGGGGTCAATGGCGACAAGGTAGCGTTTGGCTGGAACGTGTAGTGCGACAGGTTCGCCCACTTCGGCCCCGAACCATCGGGTGAGCAGCCGAGCTCCGACGATTTCGTGGCGAAGGTCAGCGTCGAGAAAGTCGTCGTGTCCGGCATGTTCATCGAGTAGTAGGTGCCCGACGTCGTGCAGAAGTGCAGCGATCTGCGCGGCGGGGCGGAAGCCTGCCGTTTCGGCTAAGGCAGCGCATTGCAGTCCGTGTTCGAGCTGGGTGACCGATTCGTCGTACTGGCTATGCCCGGCCGTATCGAGAAACTCGAGGAGGCTATCGCAGAACCGTTGGATTCCGACTTTTGCGGGGTCGAGGTGCTGTATGTCGTTCGCAGTGGTGGTCACGGTTGAAGCTCCGAGTTGTTGGCGGGTTGGGCCGTCCCGGCGAAGTGGCCAATGAGGCTGAGTCTATCGGGATGTGCTGCGAGATCGCGAATTCTTCTGGCGTAGTACGCCTCTCGGAGGTCACCGTCTGATGCTGCGTTGTAGGTGAGGTAGATGGCGCGGCGGGTCGAGGTGGCGTTGTTCGGTCCGCTGCGATGCGGTACGTAACAGTGGAAGAAGACCAGGCTGCCGGCGGCGACGGGCAATGGTTCCCAGGGCAGTGTGTCGGCGACCGCGGGTTCTACGCAACCTCGGCTGTCCGTGGGCAGTTGTGCCGCGTGGTGACCGCGGGCTATCTCGAGGCAGCCGTTGTCGAGTGTGGAGTCGTCAACAGCGATCATGCAGGCGAGTGTGTTGGTGATGTAGGGGTAAGCGGGTGCGTCCTGGTGCGCCGCGAAGCCCGCGCCGCCGGGCGCTTTGTAGTTGATCTTTTCTTTGTAGAGCATTGCTGGTTCGCCGAGTAGTGCTGCAGCTACTCCGGGGATGTGTCCGGTGGTCAGCATGCTACGGAGCTCGTGGTGGTAGGGCACGAAATTCTCGGTGCGGCACCGTCGCCGTGTTCCGTCGGGGGTGGTTTCGTCGTATTGCAACAGCGTCTGTGGTGTTCCCGGCCGATGTTCGAGGTCCTGGACCCAGTCCTGGAGTCGGGTAAGATCTGCGTGACTGAGGGCGTGTTCGATCACCAGCAGTCCGTCTGTGGCCCAGGCCTGGAGGTCGAGTTGGTCGGGAAGCAATGCGGTGTTCCTCTTTCTTTTTGTGATGACCGGTGCGGGTGGTATGTCCACCACCCGCACCGGTCGATTGACTAGCAAGTCAGCTGACGAGGGGCCGGCCCATGGGTAGCGGGGATCCGCCGGTTTCCTCCCACATCGCTGCGACGTACAGATACATCGCGACGGCTACGAAGAGGAAGACGACCCAGCCGCCAACTTGCGTGGCCAGAGTGGAGGTTGCGAGTGTGCCGATCAGCAGCAACACCAGAGCGACGTCAACGATGGCCAGCAGGAATGGGAATGACCAGGGCAGCCGTACGACGAGGACGGTCAGCATGCCTATGGTGAGCAGCCAACTACCTGTCCAGAGCGCGGTCGTAGCTTGGACTTGATCTGCGGTGATCCCAAACCAGTTGTGAGTCAAGCCGAGTGAGAGTGCCGCATAGCTTCCGTAGAAGCCGAAGAACACCGCATAGAGGGTGGCATTGATGTTTTGTCGCAGTGACGCCGCCCAAATGGTGGCGATCAGCAGTCCGATGCTGGTCGCCGACATGACAATCGGCACAGACGCGGAGGCTGCGTCCACGATCCCGGTGTTGGTGAAGCCAAGCCCCAGGGCGCCGGCGATGGTCAGGGGTATACCGACGAGGCCGGGGTTGCCGTCGGGTAGCTGGCCGGGATGGGTGACGGGTCAGGAGTCGGTGGGATGGATGTGTGTTTCGGGCAAGTCGGCGATAGCTGTCATGATGAATCCTTATGTGGGGGTGTTGAAGTCAGTGTCAGTGGTTTGCTGCGATGAGATCGCTGTGATGGTGTTGCGCGACGTCGGGGTGTGCTCGCAGGCGCACTTTGAGGATGTTGTCGCCGTAGGTGGTCAGGATGGGGTTGGTGGGGTCGTCACTAGATCCGCCAGAGGCGTGCTTTGCCAGGTGATCGGGCAGTTGCACCGGGTCGACTGTGGCCGAAAGGCGCGGGTTGTAGAAGTAGATGGTGGAGAATCGTTCGACTCCTGGCGGCGGACTGACGACTCGGTGCACCGTGGCCTTGTAGTAGCCGTGGGTGGCTATTTGCAGCATTTCTCCGAGGTTGACGACGAATGAGCCCGGCAGATGCGGTACGGGAATGTATGTGCCGTCTTCACCTTCGACCTGCAACCCGTCAACCCCGTCTTGCAGAACGAAGGTCAGCAGGCCGAAGTCACGGTGGGTGCCCACTCCTTGCGGCTGTTCGTTACCGGTAGGTGCCGGGTAACGGATTGCTTTGATGGTCGCCTCGGGGTCGGGAGTGACCCAGTTGTTGAAGTGGTCGGGATTGATGCCGAGCCCTTCTGCGAGTGCGCGGAGCATCGTCCGCCCCAGATGGTCCATCTGGTCGGCCCAGTCGGTCATCGTGGCCTGGAACTGCGGTAGCTCCTCGGGCCACTGGTTAGGTCCGTGCAGACGCTGCCACGGTTGCTCGGGGTCCAGAACACTTGCGCGTTCGGGTCCTAGGTCGATTTCCTCACGCAGGTCGGCTCGTCCCCCAGTCAGTTCTCCGCCCAGAGGTGTGTAGCCACGAAAGTGCGGGCTGTTGACCATGGCGACCGCCCTCTTCTCGCTAGCTGGCAGCGCGAAGAAGGCCCGGGTTACCGCAGCAACGTCCGCGTTAAGCGTGTCGTCGACACCATGGCCGGTCAGGTATAAGAACCCGACGTGATGGCAGGCGTCGCGCAACGCCCGGACGAACCTCCCTTTTGTCGCGGGGTTGGCGTAGTCCTGCAGGTCCATGATGGGTACCGCCGAATGGTCGGGGGTGCTGAACCGCTGCGCTGTGTGCGCTGTCATGGCCACAGACGCTCGGTGGCCAGCCGTGCGCCTTCACTGAGCGTGTGGAGTTTGGCCCACGCGATTTCTGGGTCGACGGCAACCCAGGTCGCGAAGGAGGCGAACCCGCAGTCGCTGCCCGGGATGACCCTGTCGCGGCCGACGATGTCGGTGAAGCTCGTGATGCGCGCGGCCACAGCTTTGGGATGTTCGATGTAGACGCTAGAGGTATCGAGCACCCCTGGGATCAGAACTTTCTCTTCTGGAATGCGGGTCTGTCGCCACACCTCGACTTCGTGGCTATGGCGGTGATTGGCGGCCTCGAAGACCAGTCCGTGGGGGCTCAACCGAAGGATGCGGTCGATGATTTTCTCGAGCTCGATGTCGTGGTGGTGCGGGCCCTGGTAGTTGCCCCAGCACAAATGCACCCGCACCTTGGTCGGATCGATGTTGGCCACAGCGTGATTGATGGCCTCGACGTGTACTTCCACTCGTTGCAGGAACTCATCGTCGCTCAGATGGGCGTACTGGATATGGCGGCCCCCCGCCAGATCTGGAGCATCGATCTGCAGGGTCAAACCCGCGTTGACGATTGCCTCGTACTCGGTGCGCATTGCTTCGGCGAGCGCAAACAGGTACTCGTCCAGGGTGGGGTAATGCTTGTTAGGCAAGTACAACGCGATCACACCTGGTGATGCAGCGTTCATGAACCGCTGCTCCACCGACCGGCCCCGTGCGGCGGTGTCGAAGTTGTCGAGATCGAGCTGCAGCAGATCGGCGCCGGTGTACTGGATGTCGTCGACGCAGACCGGCGTCGATGTCTCGAGCCCTTCCAACGACTTCGCAGCCAACTCCGGGTAGTCGTCCAGGTCGGCAATGGTCAGTCCGCCGCCATCGGGAACTTCGGCGTTCACGTCGAACCCGGTCAGGCGCTCCTTGGCGTACGTGGCGTAGCCGATTTTAGACATCTCGCCGTCACTAATGATGTCGATGCCGGCCTCAACCTGGCGGCGGACCACCGTAGCGACGGCTTCTTCGACGACGGTGGGTAGGCGGCTGACGGTGGCGTCATCAAGCTCGCCGTTCTCCCGCTGCCGAATGAGCGTGGACAGATTGCCCGGACGCGGCAGGCTTCCGGTGTGAGTGGTGAGAATTCGATCTACCGAGGACATGGGATCTCCAATATGTGGCGGGTGACGAACACGTCACAGAGTCAGCCCTCAACCTCAACGCCGTCCCAATTCCCGGTTGCCAGTGGATGAAACTTTCATCTACAAACTACCGTGCGGATAAAAGTTTCATTCACGGTGGTGTGCAATGGGTTCATGAGCGAGACGACAACGGGAACCGTCCGGTGGGCAGACGGTGCGCCTGTGGAGGCGGTCGCAGTCAGCGACGGCGTGCATTGGACCCATACCGATCACCATGGCCGGTACGCCCTACCGAAGACACCGCACCCGATCTGGGTCCGCCGACCCGCAGATGGGCAGTGCGAACGATGGTGGCAGTTCGATGACGCCGAGGGTTCGGAGATCGACTTCACCCTCACTCGTCGCGCGGTGTCGATCAGCAAGATCGCCCACCTCTCCGATCCCCACCTGTCGTTGTCGAATGGCAACACGGCTGACGGAGTGGAGTTAGCAAACAGGTTCGGTGACAACACCAACGGCGCAGAGGGCTTGCGTGCCGCCTTGTCTGCGGCGCAGCAGGCCGGTGCCCAGCTCGCGGTGATCACCGGTGATCTCACCGATCACGGGACGCCCGACGAGTACGAACTGTTGCAAGCCGTGCTGGCAGGCTCACCGATCCAGGTCGAAGTCATCCCTGGCAATCACGACCACTACGGACACCGCCACGAACCCGCGAACGCAGACCAACCGGTCGGTGGCGGCTTCCTCGGAACCGCCACCACCTGGCGCTACGAACACGCCTTCGGTCCCCGGTGGTGGTCTGCAGACATCGGAACGTTCCATGTACTGGCCCTGGACTGGTTCAGCTACACCTGCGGCATCGACTGCAATGCCCAGAAGGAGTTCATCCGACATGATCTGGATGCCAGCGAGCGCCCGCTACTAGTCCTCACGCACGACGTGCCCGACCCTGGGCTGCAGGACCTTATTACCAGCTATGCAGGCCCGACGACCCGCATTTCGATCCTCTCCGGTCATTGGCACGTGAGCGTCGATCGACACATCGGACAGATCCACTACCTCACCGCACCACCGACCAGCTTCGGCGGCTTTGATTGGTCGGCCCCCTCCTGGCACCTCCTCGACGTCACCCAGGACCACTCACTGCGTCGCCAAACCCAGCACACCTGGACCCGTCACCAGTCCACACCCGCGCCGACGGTGCACTCGATGCTGTGGTCGGCACCCGACGGACATAATCAGCACGGCGGCAATCTCTCTCGCGTGGGACAGCACCACGTGGCGGTACCCACCACACGGCAAGGACAAGCGCACGTGACCCTTGTCAGTGGCCGAGACGGGCACGCTAAGTGGACGGTCCCCGTCGATGGTGATGCCGTCACATCGCTGACGGCGTGGGGTGACACACTGATCGCCACGGCCTTCTCCGGCACCCTCACGTGCCTCGACACCACTGACGGAACAATCCGATGGACGCACGCACTGCCCGCCGCAGACCAGATTCGCCTGCTCAACGCACCTGAACTGACCACAGACGGGACACTGATCACCGGCACCCTCGACCGACTGTCTGCACTATGCGCCGACACTGGCCAAGTACTATGGAGCACATCAGATCTCGCCCCCGTCGACACCCTCATGACCTACGGTCGCGGGCTCACACACGGACATCATGTCGTGTTTCCCTTCGGCGGCCCCTACCGAGGGTTGACCGCCCTCGACGCTCGTGATGGCACAGTGGTGTGGAGTCAGTTCACTCCCCCAGCAGCGCCGAGCACCGTGAGCGCGATCCCCGGAACAGGCGATGCACTGGTGGTCCGCACCGATACCCAAACCCTCGACCGCATCGCCTTGACCACGGGCAGCACCCTGTGGTCAACACCCATCGCCGGCGGCTTCACAACCACACCGCCGGTGTGTATAGGTGACCGCGTCGTCGCGATCACCGGCGATGGCACAATTTACCGTCTGAACCTGGCAACGGGTGCGCCAACGGCCGACCCCACGCACATACCGCAGCAGGGACACCAAGGGTGGGGGCCATACCGGTCTACCGGAATCGGAATAGCGACCGAGCCCCTGATCATCGGCGACCAGATCATCGCCGTGACTGTCACTGGTGAAGTCTGGGCAGTCGCCCCCTCAGGTTCGGAGGAACTCGCCGCAACGCTCGATCAGCATGTCACCACCCAGCCGGTCATCACCAGCGACAATCACCTCATCGCGCAAACAACAAACGCCCAACTTCACAGACTCAGCGCGATCGAGCCCGCCCTACTTGCCATCAGGACCCAAGGAGTACACCAGTGACGACAACGACCGGCCTGGCAGAAACCCACCCGCCGGTCGACTTCGAAAGTGTTCTACGTGCGCGGATGCCGAACCTGACCCGCAGCGCTCAAGCCATCGCCCACGTTATCCTCACTGACCCCCGCCGCAGTTATACACCTGACCATCTCAGACGTTGCTGAGGCGAGCCAGACATCACTAGCAAGTGTTGTCCGGTTCTGTAAAGATTTCGGCTACAAAGGTTTTGCGGACCTCAAGATCAACCTCGCCAAACATGCGGTACCAGCCCAGCAAGGCCTCCACGAAGACGTCACCGCAGACGACTCACCCAACACCATCCTGGACAAGATCGTTCGCAGCACCGCAGACGCGGTCCACACCGCGCTCGCAACCATCGACCCAGACAGCTTCGACAAAGCCGTTCAGACCCTGGTCCACACACGCAGACTGCTCATCGCTGGCGTCGGGACCTCATCGCCCCTCGTCCAAGACGCCAGCTACCGATTTCGCACAGCAGGGCTGCTCACCGAGGCGCCCATAGACAGCCACGGACAACACGTCAGCGCAAGCCTCCTTGACCCGCAAGACACTTGCCTCGCAATTAGCCATACCGGCCAAACACGCGAAACAATTATGACACTCACCGCCGCGAAAGAAGCGGGAGCTCAGACAATTACGCTCACCAGCTTCTACCGTTCACCAATAACCGCGCTCGCCGACATCAATCTGATCGCCGGCAGCAAAGAAACCAACTACCGCATCGAAGCCATGAGTAGCCGCATCGTCCATTCCACCGTCCTCGACGCAATATTCGTCGCCGTCAACGTCCAAATGCCCGAACGCGCGCGCAAAGCACAGGCACGAACCGCAGAGGCAGTCGCTAGCCACCGACTATAATCCGAACTTTTGACAAACCCCGGCCACACGAAACTAAGTTGACGTAATCTATATTATCGGCGTAATCGATTGTGCCACAAAATATTTCGTCACCAGTGACGAAACGTACCGGGTCTCACGGTCTGCGTTGCGGGCTCAGGGATTGCCGTCAGGCCCGGATGCGACCGACCGTTCCGGCGGCTTGGAGGCCGCGCGGCGTGATACGGATAACGCGGAGGTCGCCGTCGATATGCACTTCTGTGCCCGTGTCGCGATCGCACTCGACGGCTGCGTGTCGAGCGATCTTCATCAGGTCAGTGTCGGTGTTCGCCAGGCCGGTAATGTGCCATGCAGCCGGGAACGTCACCTCGGGAAATATTCCGAAACCCGTTCTGGCGTAGCGCTTTGAGTCGAAGTTGTTTCTTGACGAGAATGATTCCCGCACAGGCGATCTACGGTCCGCGTCGAACGAGTAGACGAATCCGGTGGTGTGGAATCGTGCGGCGTCCGGATGCTCGGCGATCAGCGTGGCGTGCCGGCCGGCGAGGTAGGCCGGTGTCATCTCCACGATGTCCGAGGCGGTGGTAGGGGCAGGCATTTGTTCGACGTGAGCGAGCCATGGACCGACGACGTCGAACAGGCCGGTGCCTGCAACGATGAATTGGCCAGACTTGGGCGCCCAACATTTCGTGTAGTGGGTGCCATCGCCGCCGGCAGCGTAGGTATCCATCGCGACTGCGATCTCCCGGTCGAACAACGCCGAGACGAGCAAGGTCACGGCCGGACCACCTCGTCGACTGGGTACAGACAGCCTTCAGGACACCGCAGTTGCTTGAGGGACCGCTTATAGGGCCGGTCTCGGCGATTCGATATGTAGTGGTTCACGTGGGTCACCCAGAGAGCCGATCCGCATTGTGCGCACTGCCGTTCAGGGTCTAGCTGGGTACTTTCGAGGCTCTTCATGGCGTGACGATAGGCCGTCCCACTGACACACCGGCACCGGTTCTAGTCACGCGCTTGATGCGCAGAACACCACTCCGTCCAGCAGCTCGGTCCGTCGAGGTCAGAGACTTCGAGCTCGCCGCTGGCGTTCTTCAGCTCGAACTCGTGATAGCTGATGGATCGTCCGCATTCGCTGCAGGTGCGGCCAGTCGGCCGGGTCGTGTAGGTCATGGTGACAACCGTATCTGCGCTGAACAGCGCAGCTGTGCACGCTAAGCGCACCTCGATATCGTTGAGTCGAGCGTCGAGCGTGACCGTCTAGATCGCAAGGTATTGCCGAGGTTGAGGTCGATCGCACTGCTCGTAGCTCCTGCCCGTCAGCTATTGGCGGCAGACTTGCCAGGTGGCGAGTAACTCTCATATGATGTGCATAATCGTTCGGCCCGCCCTAGAACTTCGGTTCTGGGAGTGGGCCGGATTTATATTTGTAGAGTGACCCCCACTCCCCTGCCGCCCAAGCCGTTTCTCGCCATCTCCGATCAGGTCGCACGCCTTCGGGGTCGGGGCATGGTGTGTGAGGACGCAGAGACCACACAGTGGCTCACCGCTGTTGGCTATTACCGGCTCAGTGGTTACTGGTATCCCTTCCGCGAGACCAACCCAGCTGATCGCCAGCGACCGTTGGACACATTCAGCACTGGCACGTCGTTCACTGAGGTGGCCAGGCTGTACGAGTTTGATCGTCACCTCAAAAGCAAGGTGCACAGCGGCGTCGAACGCATAGAAGTTGCGATGCGCAGCCAGCTAGGTCACCTCCTCGGCGAGATCGACCCGATGGCGCATGAGAATCCGGCCAACTTCCGCCCTGGTTTCGACCATTCCGGATGGCTCAAAACCGCTCGTGGTCGTATCGCCCGGAGTCGAGGGCGCGACGCATTCGTCGATCATCACTTCACCAAATACGGTGGACACCTGCCCATCTGGGTACTGACTGACATCTTGGACTTCGCCGACCTATCCAAGCTTTTCGCCGGAATGCGCAGCGCAGATCAACAGGAACTGAGTGGCTGGTTCGCGATTACTCCCCCACCGCCCGATCCGCGCGCCTCTGCGGCGTCCCAGCGCCGGCAACGACGCAAATGGCGGCAACACCCAGCACTGGAGAGTTGGTTGCTCCAACTCAGCGTTGTCCGCAACATTTGCGCTCATCACAGCCGACTATGGAATCGGCAACTTCCTCCAGCCACCACCGCCGCCCTGCGGGCCGTACCAGGATTTGATGGGCTACCGAAGGACCAGTCGGAGAGGATTTTCGGGACACTGTGCATGATCGGGGTCCTTTTGCGCACCACATCACCCGGAAGTACCTGGACACACCAGGTCAAAGAACTTGTCACCACCAGCTTCGACCAGCTCGATAACCACACTACCGCAGAGATGGGCTTCCCGCCGGGATGGGAAACCCTCCCCCTCTGGACCTGAACACCCCAGGACACTCATGCCCGGCCGGTCTCGGCGTGGTGACACCCAGAGTTCACTTGCCAGCCTGATTCGATAGCTGTCAAAATAGCGGGTATGTCTGATTCTTCGTCGTCGGTGCTGTTTGTCTGTGTTCACAACGCCGGGCGCTCGCAGATGGCCGCCGGGTTTCTCGCAGCCCTGTCCGGCGGTGCCGTAGAGGTCCGCTCAGCCGGGTCGATGCCCGCCGATCAAATTAATTCGGTCGCAGTGGAGGCCATGACTGAAGTGGGTATCGATATCCGCTCTGAGCAGCCCAAAGTGTTGACCACCGATGCGGTGGAGGCGTCGGATGTGGTGATCACGATGGGGTGTGGCGATGTGTGCCCGGTCTTTCCTGGTGTCCGATATGAGGACTGGCAGCTCGACGATCCGGCGGGGCAGGGCCTGGACTCGGTGCGTCCGATTCGCGAGGAAATCCGTACCCGGGTTCTGGCGCTGCTCGACCAACTGGGGGTGCAGCCGGTGCAGGTTGTGCCGTCACGATAGATCCGGGGCGGGCTAATCTTGTCTCATGGCATCGGCGACCGGCAGCGAATCGACACCTTCCGTCGATTCTGCTGTGGCGGGTACGGTCCATTCCCCGGTCCGTGCGGCGCTGAGCCGGGCCCAGGCCGAGGACACCGCAACGGTGTTGCGGGTGGTCTCGGATCCGACCAGGCTGCAGATTCTGAGCCTCATTCACACGAGCGCCAATCAGCGGGCCCGAGTCACCGAACTGACGGTGGCTCTGGGGTTGCGGCAGCCGACGGTCTCCCATCACCTCAAGGTGATGACCGAGGCAGGTGTGGTGGCGCGCGAGCCGATCGGGCGAGAGGTCTGGTATCACATCGTGCCTACCCGCCTGGATGCGATCGCCGATCTGCTGCGCTGATCCGGCCGTGCACGTCCACGTCGACGTTCGCTGAACGGCTCTAGATGGTGCGTTATGACGATCGTCGGCGCGCGCAGATCGCGGCCATGGCTGACCCTGACCGGCTTGAGTTGCTGGCGTTGATTTTGGGTTCGGACACCGAGGTGACCGCGGCCGGCCTCGCCGGCCCCGGCGGCGATGGTGATCGCTTCGCCGCTCACCTGACAGTGATGGCGCAGGTCGGTCTGTTGATTGTCGATGGCGAGCGTTATCGGCCGTCCGCGGATGCGTTGGCACGCTTTGGTGGATCGGCGGTCGGTCATATAACCGCGCCGGCCGCGGGGGTTGATCCGGGTGATCATCGTCGATTGTTGCGGCGGATCGCTGAGGACCTGGCGCGTGAGTATGCCGACCATTTTGCGCCGGAGACCATTGCGGAGTTCGTGATGGGTAGCTACCAGTTGCTGGCGTCGCGGGCAACGGTGCGTGTGCATTTGCCGGCGCTCACCGCCCGGTTCGCTGCCGAGCGGCTCACCGCGCTGGTGCAGGCGGCTGATGCTGATCATGATTTTCGCCGTGATGTGTTGTTCGTGTGTGTGCGCAATGCTGGTCGCTCGCAGATCGCGGCGGCGTTGATGCGGTCGGTCGCCGGGGATCGGTTGCGGGTGCGTACGGCGGGTTCGTTGCCGGCGGCGCGGGTTGATCCGGTGGTGCGTTCGGAGTTGGTGCGCCGAGGTGTGGCGGGGTTGACTGAGTTTCCCCGGCCGCTGACCAGCGAGGTGGTGCGGGCGTCGGGGGTGGTGGTGACGATGGGCTGCGGGGACGCCTGTCCGGTGGTCCCGGGCCGCCGGTACGTCGATTGGCAGGTCGCCGACCCGGTAGGGCGTCCGGCCGGTGAGGTCCGCCGCATCGTGGAGGACATCTCCACCCGCGTGCAGGGTTTGGTCCGCGAACTCGACGTCAGCTGACCTACGGGGTCAGCCGGTCATCGGTGCGCGCAAGGTGCTCGACACCAGCTGATAGCCGACGCCGCGCACGGTGCTGATGGCGTGCCCGATGCCGTGGGCGTCGAGTTTGCGGCGCAGGCGTTTGACCGCGGCCATGATGGTGCCGTCCGGGTCCGCCGAGTCCGGCCAGAATCGTTGGGCGAACCGTTCTCGGGTGATGACTGTGTCCGGGTGCGAGGCGAACTCGAGTAGCAGCTCGAACTCCAACGCGCTGAGCCCGATTCGGTGATCGTCGATCGAGGCGCTGTAGCCTGCCCGGTCCAGGACCAGTCCGGCGACGGTGATGACCGGCGGCGGCGGGGCCGGGGTGGCGCTTTGTTTGAGTGCTGCGACGAAACTGGCCGGGTCATAGGGCAACGCGAGCAGGGGGCGGGCGCCGGCCAGGACCGCGGGGCCGATGTCGGCGATCTGGCAGGGGCTGTAGGCCAACAGCACTGTCACATCGAGTTTTCCGTGCACGATCTCCACGAACCGGCGCATGGCCTCGGCGCCAATCGCGGCGTTGACAACCACCACGGCAATACCCTCGAACCCGAGGATCGCTGCGGCGTGGACCGGGTCCTGGCACAACCGGGGGTCGGGGAGCAGATCCGCCCAATCCGGCGCTAAGCACGGAAACATCGAGCGGTGCTGGGCTGTAGGTGATTTCATGTCGGCGTGACCGATGAGGGCGGCTACGGCCGGTTCGGGGCGTTGTCCCGTGTTGAGCTGGAACGGTTCTTCTACCTCGATGACGAAGACCGGAAGCTGGTCGCGGGTCGGCGGCGGGACTACAACCGGTTAGGGTTCGCGCTTCAGGTCGTGACGGTCCGGCAGCTCGGGATGTTCCTGGCCGATCCGCTCGACGTGCCCCCGGAGCTGGTCGAATATCTCGCCGAGCAGTTGGGTATCGAGGATTCCTCGTGTGTGAAGCAGTACACCGAGCGGGACAAGACCAAACTCGAACATGCCTGGGAGATCCAGCGCGAGTACGGGTTGACCTCGTACAGCGAGGTCGAGTCGGAGTTGGCGGCGTGGGTCTCCGACCAGGCGTGGGTGACCGGCGACGGACCGAAAGCGATGTTCGCCGGCGCGGTCGACTGGCTACGTAAACGCCAGGCGTTGCTGCCGGGTCTGCGCACGTTGGAACGTTTGGTCACCGAGGGTCGCCAGGCCGCTGATCAGCGGTTGTGGGGTCAGCTGACCGATCAACTGACCGCCGGTTCGGCTTCAGCGCTGCTGGCGTTGCTGACCGCGCCCGAGGGCAAGCGCCGTGTCAGCGAGCTGGAACGGCTTCGCCGGGGCGTGTTCCGGACCAGTTCCAAAGGGATGCTGGCGGCATTGGACCGCCTCGCCGAGCTTATCGCGGTGGGAGGGCAGTCCCTGGATGTGTCGATGGTTCCGCAGCGCCGGGTGATTGGTCTGGCCACCTATGGATTGTCGAGCAAGGCTCCTGCGTTGCGGCGCCTCGAGCCCCGCCAGCATCGGGTGGCGGTGATGGTGGCCACGGTGAAAGTGCTGTCGGGCCGAGCGACCGATGACGTGCTGGAGTTGTTCGACCTGTTGATGGTCACGGATCTGATGTCGAAGGCCGAGCGGGAATCGCGTGAGGAGAAGTTGCGCCGGTATCCGCGGGTGTCGCGTCATGCGGGCAAGCTCGCCGCGGCGGTGAAGGTGCTGTTGGAGATGACCGAGGTCGAACCGGACCTGAGCTTGGAGATGATGTGGGATCTGATCGAGAACACCGCGACCAAGAGCGAGCTCCGTGCCGCTGTCGCGGTGATCGACGAGCTGGTTCCGGTGGATGACGTCGAGTTGAACGAGCAGCGCCTGGAAGAGTTGGCGGGGCGCCTGGCCACGGTCCGGGTGTTCCTGCCACCGATGATGCGCACCGTGGTGTTCGGGGCCACCGCGGACGGTGCGGCGGTGCTGGCGGCGATGAAGACCCTCGCCGAGTTGATGTCGGCGAAGTCGAAACTGTCCGCGAGCTGGCTCGATGCTCGTCAGGTCGACCACGATCTCATCGGTGGCGGGTGGAAGCGGCTGGTCTATCGCGAGGGCCGCCCACCGGAAACTGTCGACCGGGCCGCCTACACGCTGTGCCTGCTCGAGCAGTTCCATCGACATCTCAAGCACCGCAACATCTTTGCCCCGCACTCGACGCGATGGCGTGACCCGCGAGCCCAGTTGCTGGCCGGGCCCGCGTGGGAACGTTCCCGTGAGGCCGGGATGAACGCGTTGAACCTGCCCGATGATCCGGGTTCGTTGCTCGGCGAGCATGCTGCCGCGGTGGACACCGCCTACCGTGAGGTCGTCGCGCGGCTCGATAGCGACGGTCCGGCGACGGTCGATGAGGATGGCCGTCTGCATGTCGCCTCGTTGAAGGCGGAGCCGGATCCGCCGTCGCTGGTGGATCTGCGCCGGCGGGTCCAGGCCATGGTGCCCGAGGTCGACCTGCCCGAGCTGGTCCTGGAAGTCATGTCGTGGGTGCCCGGGTTCGCCGAGTCGTTCACCCACGCCTCGGGAAATGGTGCCCGCGTCGCCGATCTGGGGTTGTCGGTCGCCGCGGTGCTGTGCGCGCATGCGATGAATGTGGGTTTCAAGCCGGTGACCAGCCCCGGTGTGGACGCGCTGACTCGTGACCGCCTGCACCACGTCGATCAGAATTATGTTCGTTTGGAGACGTTGACCGCGGCCAACGTGGAGTTGGTCAAGGCCCAAGCCGAGATCGAGTTGGCGCAGCTGTGGGGTGGTGGGCTGCTCGCCTCGGTCGATGGCATGCGGTTCGTGGTTCCGGTCCGCACGATCCATGCGAGACCGAACCCGAAGTACTTCGGCCGTAAACGGGGTATTACCTGGTTGAACATGCTCAACGACCAGTCCGCCGGGCTGGCGGCCAAGGTGGTGTCCGGCACGCCACGCGACTCGTTGAACTTCATCGATGTCGTGCAGCTTCAGCAGGGTGGCCGCCGGCCCGAGGCCATCATTACCGATACCGGTTCCTATTCCGACATCGTGTTCGGTTTGGTGCATTTGATCGGCAAGCGGTATCGGCCGCAGTTGGCGAACCTGCCCGATCAGCGGTTGTGGCGGTTCGACCAGGGCGCCGACTACGGCCCGCTCAACCAGGCCGCACGGGGGCGAATCGACACAGGAAAAATCGCCGCGCACTGGGAGGATATGTGCCGGGTCGCGGTGTCGATCCATGAGTGTGAGGTCTCCGCTCACGACGTCACCCGCATGATCTCCCGTGACGGGAACCCCACCCCGTTGGGCCAAGGGATCGCGCACTACGGGCGGATCTTCAAAACCCTGCACATCCTGCGCCTGGCCGACGACGAACCGTATCGGCGCGAAGGCAAGGCCCAGGCCAACCTGACCGAGGGCCGCCACGACCTGGGGCGTCGCATCTACCACGGGAAGAAAGGGGAGATGACCCGCACCTATTACGAGGGCATGGAAGATCAGCTCTCCGCGCTCGGGCTGGTGCTCAACTGCACGGTTCTGTGGAATACGTTCTACACCAACCGCGCTCTGGAACAGCTACGCGCCCAAGGCTATCCGGTGCTCGACACCGACGCGCAGCGGCTGTCGGCGTTCATCCGCGCCCACATCGGCATCGACGGCCACTATGCCTTCCACCTGCCCGACTTCGGCGACCGCCACCGGCCCCTGCGCGATCCCGATGCCCCCGACAAGGACGACTGAGCACGTTCGGAACTCACTGGACAGACCGACCCGTTCTGTCATGTCCAGGCTTTCGGGTGGCCGGCGGGTCGGGTCAGCAGCTGCAGCTGGGCGGGGTGTCGCCTGTCAACAGTTGCTGGGTCAGTGGGCGGCCCAGGGCGTAGGCGTCGACGACCGGCAGGACGGTGGCGCCCGGGTGCGTGTCGAGCCACCCTCGGGCGGCGTCGGCGCTGGCGAAGAAGTGGACCTGGTTGCAGAACGCGGTGCGGATGGAGTCCGGGGCGTCGGGGGTGACGACCGAGACGACGGCGGTGGCCGGGTCGAGGTGGGCGACCCGGTCGGGTTCGACGGTGAGCCGTACCGGGGTGCCGGAGGTGTGGCAGGGGGAGGTTACCTGGGCGGTGCGGCCGAGGACGGCGGGGAAGATCAGGGTGTCCAGGGCACACCAGGTGTACAGCGTCGCGCCGCCGGTCTCGAAGCGGTGCGGGGTGGGCTTCAGGGTGATGCCGCTGCCGATGATCCGGCCGTGCTCGTCGTATTCGGTGTCGGGCATGGCTTGTAGGGCGTGGCGGATCTCCTCGGCGCTGCGGCCGGTGGCGGTGGCGAGCTGGTCGAGGGTTACGGGTTCGCCGTGGGCGAGCAGCCGCAGCAGCGACGGCCACAGCCAGGGCTGGGTATGAGCGGTGCCGAGAGTGTCGTTGAGACGGTCGGCGAGTTGCTGGATCGGGCTGTTCATGAGTGTGGGCTCCTTGTCTGGTTCGGACCCGGGGCAGGCCGGTATCTGGGGGAAACGTCCAGGGCCACAGCGTTTTCGGTGGTGTGCGCCGGGTGACTTGGCGGGGTGGCTTCGACGGTAGGGTCTGTCCCCGGGGTGAGGGTCAAGCCCGCAGGTCGCATCCGCAGAGATCGCCCACTGAACACAGGTCGTCGGCGGTCACATGCGCGCTGTGTGTTGTTTCGAATTCGTCGATGCGGTCGAGGATCTGCTGGGCGTGGCCGATCCGCTCGTGGAGTCGTTGCCGGGAACGGTGCAGCAGCTCGGCCAGGTGCGTGCCGACCGACCGGCCGCTGGTGTCACCGCCGGCGGTGAGGAGGTGCTGGATTTCGGCGATGGTGAGCCCGAGCCCGCGGAGCTCGCCGATGAACCGCACGCACCACAGGGCGTCGTCGGTGTAGAGCCGGTACCCGGCCGGGCTGCGGCCCAGGGTGCAGATCAGCCCGAGGTCGGTATACTCGCGCAACGCTTTCACCGGCACCGCGGTGCGCGCGGACAATTCCCCGATCGTCATCGTCCGTGTTGTCGTGTCCATGGGTGTTCCCGGCTTCGCGTGGGGTGGGCGTGCGCGTTCAGCCTGCACAGCAGGAGAGTTTGGTGACGTCGGTGGTGAAGGTCTGGGCGGTGAGTTTCAATGCTTCGCCCATGGTCAGATACGGCGCCCAGGTGTGGGCGAGCTGGTGCACGGTCAAGCCCGCGGTCATGGCGTAGCCGGCGGCGGTGATCAGGTCTCCGGCATTGTCGGTGAGTGCGTGCACGCCCAGAATCCGGCCCGTGCCCTGCTCGGCGATGATTTTGACCAGGCCGCGGGTGTCGCGGTTGACCAGTGCCCGCGGCACGTACGCCAAGTCCAGGACCCGGCACTGGCAGGCCAGCCCGGCCTGGGCTGCTTGGGCGTCGGTCAGTCCGACCGAGGCGATCGCGGGGCTGGTGAACGTCACGCGCGGCACGGTGGTGTAGTCCAGGGTCCGGTCTGCGCCGGTGAGGGCGTTGTCGGCGACCAGGGTGCCCTGGGCGGCGGCCACGTACACGAACTGCGGGTCCCCGGTCACGTCCCCGGCGGCCCAGATCCGCGGATTGCTGCTGGCCTGGTGATCGTCGATGACGACCGCGCCGTCGGCGTCGACTGTGACACCGACCGACTCCAGGCCCAGGCCCGCGGTGTTGGGGCGGCGGCCGGTGGCGATGAGCACGTGCTCGGCCCGCAGCTCGGTGGAGTTGCCGCCGGGGGTGCGTACGGTCATCACCTTGTGCCCGTCGACGGCCAGAACTTTCTCGACGGTGGTGGCGGTGTGCACATCGATGTGCTCGTCGGTGAAGACGGCCTCGAGCGCGGCCGAGATTTCCGGTTCCTCACCGGAGGTCAGCCGAGTGCGAGCGATCACCGTCACCGTGCTGCCCAGGCGGGCGAACAGCTGGGCTTGTTCCAGTCCCACGTACCCCGCGCCCAGCACGATCAGCGACTCCGGCAGGGTGGTCAGGTCCATGGCTGTGGTCGAAGTCAGGTATCCGGCCTCGGCGAGCCCGGCCACGGGCGGTACCGAGGGCGAAGCGCCGGTGGCGATCAGATAGTGGTCGGCCTCGATGACCCGGGTGCCGCCCCCGGTCAACTCGACTCGCAGCGCTGGCGTCGCGGGCGCACCGTCGAATACTGCGGTGCCGGACACGATCTCCCACCCGTAATCGGTGGCCAGGTCGACGTACTTGTCGGTCCGCAGGTGCTCTACCAGCGCGTCCTTACCCGCAATCAGGTCGGCGAAGTCGACCGGCACGGTGGCGGCAGTGAGCCCGGGGAACCGGCCGGCCGCCGCGGCGGTGTGGCGGGCCTCGGCGGCGGCCAGCAGCGCCTTCGACGGCACGCACCCGACGTTGACGCAGGTGCCGCCGACGGTGCCGCGCTCCACCATCACGACACGTTTGCCGAGGTTTGTCGCCGCGATGGCGGCGGCGAACGCCGCCGATCCGGAACCGATGATCGCCAGATCGGCGCGGGAATCTGTCGGGGTCACAAGGGGCCTCCTGGTCGGGCAACCGGTGAACCATCCACGGCTGCTATTCGTATTGACGAATATCTACCGGCACCATACTATGCGTTTACACGAATAGTTCAACCCCATTTGTGGAGGCGATCCTTATGCCCCGGTCTACGACCGCCGACCTCACCGTCTCTGGTGGTGAGACGGCGTGTATGCATCTGGATACGACGGCGAAGTTCTTTCGCGCCCTGTCGGATCCGACGCGATTGAAACTGCTGGAGTTCATCCTGGCCGGTGAGCGCACCTCGGCTGACTGCGTCGAGCATGCGGGGATCTCGCAGCCACGGGTGTCGATACATCTGTCGTGCCTCGCCGACTGCGGGTATGTGGTCGCGCGCCGCGACGGCAAGAAGCTGCGGTACTCGGTCGGTGACCCACGGGTGGCGGACCTGGTAATGCTGGCCCGGTCGCTGGCTGCCGACAACGCCGCCGCCCTCGAGTGCTGCACCCGCATCCCCACGGGCGAGAACGGAGGCCAACGATGAACGCGCCCAAGCGTTCCGGCGGTGTCGCCGGGCCGCTCGCGGTCGCGGGGGGGGGCGCTGGCGGTGGTCGTGTGCTGTGCCGGTCCCGCCCTGATCGCCGGTGGTGTGCTCGCCGGTCTCGGTGGCGTCTTGACCAGCCCGTGGCTGCTCGGCGCCGGCTTGTTGGTCGTGGCCGCCGCCGTCGGCTACACCCTGCGGCGGCGCGCCGCAGGCAAGGCCGCCCGGTGTTGCCCGACACCACCGGGTGCGGACGGGCCCGCCGCCCCGGGCGATCACCACCTCGAGAGCGTGCGCCATGACCACCTCGAATACTGAGACCACGCCGACCGACACCCCGATGGGCGTGCGGGAGACCGTGTTGACGCTGCTCGCGCTGGCCGCAGGCGGCCTGTCGTCGCTGCTGATCGTGGCTGCGACCACCAGGGGCGGCCTGGCCTCGATGCAGGTGTTGTTCTGGGCGATCGGGCTGCCCGGCATGCTGCTGGTCTTCGCCATCGGCGGCTACGCCCATTTCGCGGAATACCCGCGGCTGGCCAACCGGATCGCGGTCGGCGTCCTCGGCGGGATCGCGCTGACCGCCGCCCTCGAGGTCGTCCGCTCTGCGGGCGTGCACCTGGGATACCTGTCGGACGATGAGCCGACGATGTTCGGTGCGATGATCACCGGCGCCGACCACATGGCCGCCCCGACCCTGGCTTCCTACACGCTGGGAATCGTCTACCACTTCTTCAATGGCATCTCTTTCGCGCTGGTGTATTCCATCGTGTTCGGCCGCACCCGCTGGTGGGGTCCGGTGGCGTTCTCGGTGTTCGTCGTGTGGGTCGGCATGATGCTGTTGCCCCCGATGGCACCCATGCTCGGCGCGTTCGGCACCGGCAAATACGCGAGCGCCTGGAACCCGTACGTGGCCGACACCCGGCACTGTCACGTTAATCGAAAAGTATAGCGGCACAGCTAGTTTGGGACGAACTGCTACGGAACATCTTCGGGCCGTTCACTTCAGGCGGCGTCGGTCACGGTGACTTCCTCCCAGACCGCGAATCG
>Ga0208332_100062_pt1 | contig 27694 bp, 26 predicted proteins | sample DeeseametaMP1493_FD_184186 | JGI IMG/M metagenome (GOLD analysis project Ga0208332, IMG submission 184186) | Marine microbial communities from the Deep Pacific Ocean - MP1493 (SPAdes) | ecosystem: Environmental > Aquatic > Marine > Oceanic | place: South of Fiji, South Pacific Ocean | collected...
GTTGCATCTGCGAGATGCCCTTCGTTGTGGCCGAATTTGATCCTCGAGAAATCTCATTCTTCCACTACGACAGGGCATTTCGTGTCTGCGACCCGCGCTTGGTCGCTACCGAATCGGTGCAACCAGGCTTAGTCATTCCCGACATGGTCGACCGTTCCGACCGGACCCGCGAATCTTGTGCTCCGAGGACAACACGGCCCGGAAAGTCTGGCCTCGTAGGCCGTATCGATCCATGACACAGGCAATTAGTGTTCTGGATCACAGCACCGACGAGGGGATCGCACATCGTGTCCGGCATTGACTACTTTCCATGGAACGCAGGATCTGAACGAGCTGCGAGGCCGTGTGTTCGAGACGACGAAGAAGCACTGACCTATGGCGAGTTCTCAACGCGCATAGACCTTTTCGCCTCGGCTCTGGTGGCAGACGGAATCAAAGCAGGCGATGTCATTGCGGTGAAGCTTCCCAACCGCGTCGAGTTACTGGTTGCCATCATGGCTGCGTGGAGGATCGGTGCAGTAGCGACGCCGGTCAACCCCACCTTCACAAGCATCGAGGCGAGCTACCAGGTGGGCGATGCGCGCGCGATTCTGACCATCGTCGAGGACGGGCAGCCGCCGATTGCGGGGGTAGTCACCCGGTCGATCAGTGACTTCGACTCCTCCACAACCGAACACGGCCAGCACGGAAACGACATTCCGCACCCGGACGACCTGGCTTTGTTGATCTACACCTCCGGGTCCACCGGACGCCCGAAGGGGGTCGAACTGACCCACTCCAATCTGCAATACATGGCCGGTGCGATGGCCACGCACTTCGAGCTGACCAGTGACGACCACAGCCTTCTCATCTTGCCGCTGTTCCATGTCAACGCGATCTGCGTGAGCGTGCTCGCCCCGCTGTCGGTAGGTGGGCAGGTCAGTATCACCGGCAGATTCTCACCCTCACGATTCTTCGACGACGTCGCACGGCTACGCCCAACGTACTTCTCGGCGGTCCCGACGATCTACGCGCTGCTGACCGCTCAACCAGACGACATCGTCTCCGACACCTCCTCACTTCGATTCGCCGTATGTGGAGCCGCACCCATCTCCAAGGAATTGCTCGACCGAGCCGAGTCTCGATTCGGATACGCCATCATCGAGGGCTACGGGCTCACGGAGGGGACGTGCGCGTCAGCCTGCAATCCTCCCAGCGGGGTGCGCAAATTGGGAACGGTCGGTCCTGCGCTGCCTGGCCAAACCATCGCAATCGCCGATGAGCTGGGAACACTCCTGCCAGTCGGTGCCGTCGGAGAGGTTCTCATTTCCGGCCCGAACGTCATGCGCGGCTATCTCGACCGACCCGAGGAGACCTCGCGCACAGTCGTCGAAGGATGGCTGCGCACCGGCGACGTGGGCCGCCTCGACGAGGACGGCTACCTCACTCTCGTCGACCGCATCAAAGACATGATCATCCGCGGCGGCGAGAACATTTATCCCAAAGAGATCGAGAACGCACTGACCACCCATTCCGAGGTTCTCGAAGCCGCCGTCGTAAGTGCGCCGGACGAGGTCTACGGGGAAGTCCCCGTCGCCTACGTCGTGACCTATCCGAACTCGAATGCAACGTCGGCGAGCTTGCTCGACCATCTGCGTGATCGGGTCGCGAAAGTGAAACTCCCCGTTGCCATCAACGTGGTCGACGCCTTGCCGCGCAACCCTGTCGGCAAGATCGACAAGCCCGGTCTTCGCCTGGCGCTCCGCACACCCACGGCCGAACCCGTGAGCTGAACACAGCCGACCACATCTCTGCAAGACCACTCACTGGGTGACCCAGTCGAGTCGATAGCTGCTGCCCAATTCCCTTTCTGAACAGGAGTACTCATGGGATTCAAAGAAGGAAACTTCCCGCAAGTCGACCCCGCCACGTTCCTCGATCTACCATTCCGCGAGCGTCTGCGGGCCATGTCGACCCACTGGGCCGACCACGGCTTCGGCACCCCGAAAATGGTCCACACGATCTACATCCTGAAACTGCTCGTCCTCTACATCGGTATTGGCGTTGCAGTAGCCACCCTCACTTCCGGCCACAGTCCACTCGACATCTCGGCCTGGTGGAATCAACCGATCGTCTACCAGAAGCTGTTGCTCTGGACCCTCCTACTCGAAACGATAGGGGTCGGCGGATCCTGGGGTCCTTTGGCCGGGCACTTCAAACCCATGATGGGCGGCGCGCTGTTCTGGCTTCGTCCGGGAACCATTCGCCTTCCACCATGGCCGGGCAAGGTTCCACTCACCGCAGGCGACACCCGCACCGTGTTCGACGTCATCGTATACGCCGCAGTTCTGGTGAATATCGTTGTTGCTTTGGCTCTTCCCGGCATTCACACGAGTTCGATCGACGCCGCTATCGCGGACAACAACGGTCTGGTACGTCCGGCGTTGATGATCTCGCTCGCGGCATTGCTGGTGGTGATCGGCCTGCGAGACAAGGTCATCTTCATCGCGGCCCGCGGCGAACAGTATTTCCCGGCGGTGGTGTTCTTCGGATTTTTACCCTTCGTCGATATGATCATCGCCCTCAAACTGCTCATCGTGACCGTGTGGGTCGGTGCCGGAATCTCCAAGCTCGGCCACCACTTCTCCATGGTGATCCCGCCGATGCTGTCGAACACGCCGTGGATTTCGTCGAAGGCGCTCAAGCGAGCCCACTACCGCAACTTCCCCCATGACCTTCGCCCATCCAAGGTCGCCGGCGGCGTCGGGCACGTCCTCGGAACTCTGGTCGAGGTCGCAACGCCTCTCGTGCTGCTCTTCACCACCAATGCTGTTGTTGCGCTGGCCGGTGTCGGACTGATGGTGGCATTCCACCTGTTCATCACCTCCACCTTCCCGCTTGCCGTTCCGCTCGAGTGGAACCTGCTCTTCGCATTCGCTTCGGTGTTCCTGTTCCTCGGGTTCCCCAACGCCGACGGCTACGCCGTGTGGGACTTCTCCTCCCCCGCATTGCTCGCACTCATCGTTGCCGCTCTGGTGTTCTTCCCCATCCTCGGAAATCTTCGACCCGATCTGGTCTCCTTCCTTCCGTCGATGCGGCAGTACGCCGGAAACTGGGCTTCTGCGACATGGGCATTCGCCCCTGGCTGCGAGGAGAAGCTCGATCAGTTCATCAAGCGTCCCAGCCAGAACACTCGCACGCAGCTCCTGGCGAGCTATCCACCCGAGGTCGCCGATGTGGTGATGCACCAGCTCCTCGGCTGGCGTTCGCTGCACAGCCAGGGACGTGCCCTGTTCTCGCTGATGATGAATCACCTCGGGGACGACATCGATACCTACACCCTGCGCGAGGGCGAATTCTCGTGCAATTCGATCGTCGCGTTCAACTTCGGAGACGGACATCTGCACGACGACAAGCTCATCGCAGCAATTCAGCGCCGATGCAACTTCGCTCCGGGCGAGTTCCTGGTGGTGTGGATCGAATCGCAACCGATTCACAAGAACTACCAGGAGTACCAGGTCATAGACGCCGCACTGGGCGTCATCGAACGCGGTACGTACAAGGTTGCCGATGCCATCAACGAGCAGCCTTGGTTGCCGAACGGCCCGATCCCGGTGAACGTAACATGGACGCTGGACATCGACGCCAACCGCGCCGCGACCGACCCTGGCACCGTGGAGGAACCGAAGATGCGCGACACCACCGCAACCGAGTCCGGAGAATCCGTTGTCGCACCCACGTCGCAGCGCGGGAATCGAGTATGAGCACAGCCGTCGTCGTCGGCAGCGGGCCCAACGGGCTCGCTGCCGCGGTACGCCTCGCCCGCGCAGGCGTGGACGTTCAGGTGCTCGAGGCAGCCGACACGATCGGTGGTGGAACGCGCAGCGGCGAGCTGACGGTACCGGGCGTGATCCACGACCTGTGTTCAGCGTTTCACCCGATGGGCATAGGGTCTCCGTACCTCGCCACTCTCGACCTCGAACGCTACGGCCTCAACTGGAAATGGGCCGACGTCGATTGCGCACATCCCCTCGACGGTGGTGACGCCGGGCTCATTCATCGCTCGATCGATGACACCGCCGAGGGCCTCGGCCCCGACGGGCGTCGCTGGAAAGCGATGTTCGGAGACATCGCTCGTAATTACGACGTCCTCGCGGCAGACCTCATGCGACCCATCGCAAACGTGCCCCGGCACCCTTTGCCTCTCGTAGCTTTCGGCCCTCGAGCCCTACTGCCGGCGACGGTGGCTGCGCGGTGGTGGCGGACCGAGAAGGCGAAGGCCCTGTTCGGGGGCGTTGCCGCGCACGCGTACTACCGGCTGGACCGGCCCGCCACCTCGGCCGTCGGGCTGATGCTGACCGCATCCGGGCATCGCTACGGGTGGCCGGTGGCAGAGGGCGGTTCGCAATCGATCTCACAGTCGCTGGCCTCGATGCTGCTCGACTGGGGCGGCAAGATCGACACCGGAGTCACCGTTCGCACAGCCTCCGACATCCCACAGTCCGATATCGTTCTTCTCGATACCTCACCCGGTGCCGCGCTGGGTATCTACGGCGACGCCGTACCGAGTCGTGTTGCAAAGGCCTACAGGAAGTTTCGACGGGCGCCGGCAGCCTTCAAGGTCGACTTCGCGATCGACGGTGATGTTCCGTGGACCAACTCCGAATGTGCCCGTGCCGGCACCGTTCACCTCGGTGGATCGTTCGAAGAGATCGCGGCAAACGAGAAGGACGTGACTCAGGGAAGAATGCCGTCGCACCCGTTCGTTCTGGTCGGTCAGCAGTATGTAGCCGACCCGACGCGGTCCGCGGGAACGATCAATCCGCTGTATGCCTACGCGCATGTGCCCAACGGGTACACGGGGGATGCAACCGAAGCCGTAACAGCCCAGATCGAGCGATTCGCACCGGGCTTCCGCGACATCATCGTCGCAACGGCCGTGACATCACCAGCGGATCTGCAAAAGTCCAATCCCAACTACCTCGGCGGCGACATAATCGGAGGTGCGAACACCGAGCTGCAGGTGGTACTCAGACCCCGAATTGCCCTCGATCCATACAGTATCGGCATCCCCGGGGTCTATCTCTGCTCGGCGTCGAGCCCACCTGGAGCCGGCGCACACGGCATGTGCGGCTTCAACGCCGCCGAATCCGCGCTGCGATACCTGCAGAAGTCCGCAGGGGCCTTTCGATGACAAGCCCAGGTCCCCAGGACCGCCGAGCCGTGGCACGTCGACGACTGGCCAATGTACCGGAAACAGCGGCCGACGACGTCCTTGTCGCTGTCGCCGGCATCGCTCGGTCGTTGGCGGCCCGCGAAACCGAGATCGTGCGCTCCATGACCAGCCTTCTCGCGCACGACATCGACCAGCTCGACGAAGATCCGGTCCTGGTCGAACTGCTCGAAGCGTCCGTACACGGGAACATATCCACCATCATTCATGTACTGGCCAACGACATCCCCGTCGACCATCTGCAGCCCACGACAGCTGCGGTCGAGTACGCCCTGCGCCTTGCCCAGCGGGATGTCCCGTCGAATTCACTGGTGCGGGCCTACCACATGGGGCAGAACGAGATGATGCGCCAGTGTTTCGCTGAAATACACAAACTCGAACTGGATGTCAGCCTCGACCTTCCTGTCCTGGAACATATTTCCGATGTCATCTACAACTACATCGACTGGATAACCCTGTTCGTCTTCGATGCCTACGAGAACGAACGTAGGCGGTGGATCGGCGCCCAGGGCAACGTGCATTCCTCCACAATTCACGCACTGCTGGCTGACAAGGGCGAAAGCTCCACGGCGTTCGAGAATCAGACCCGATATCGGCTCGATCAGAACCACCTGGCGCTCGTCGTATGGAACAGCGCACCCGACGCGACAACCACCCTCGGCTCGATAGATGCAATTGCCCGCCGCACGGCTTCTTTCGTCAAGTCCGATGGGCCACCGATCATCACCGCGATCGACCGACGGACAGTGTGGGCATGGATTCCGCTCGGCTCGCGAACGTCCGCACTCGACACCACGGAATTGTCTGCGGTACTGGACCTCGACGAATCGACCAGGCTCGCCGCAGGGCTACCTGCACATGGAATTGGGGGGTTTCGTCGCTCGCACGAGCAGGCCCGTGCGGCGTACTCGGTCGCGACCGTCCCGGGTACCCCCACCCGCTCCGTCGTGGGGTTCGGCGACAAGGGCGTTGCGATTGTGTCCTTGCTCGCCGAGAATCTCGACTCGACCCGCGCATGGGTGTGGGAGAGACTCGGGGTACTGGCCGAAGACACACCCGGCGCTGCCGTGCTACGGCTGACCCTGAACGCATACTTCTCGCACGATGAAAGCCATCTGCGCGCGGCTCAATATCTCAATCTGCACCGCAACACCGTGAAGTATCGGATCAACAAGGCGCTGGACCAGCACACCGTGAGCACCGACAAACTGGACCTGGCATTGGCCCTGCAAGTGTGCGAGTTCCTCGGCCCCTCGGTGCTCAAACCAGCCTGACCTCACCCGCCTACGACTGCCCTCATCACCACATAGAACAGGGACGGGCCGAGCAGGCAGCCGACTCCGGTGTAGAAGGTTGCGGTCATGGCACCGTAGGGCACCAGACGCTTGTCGGTGGCTGCGAGTCCGCCGGCCACACCGGATGTGGTTCCCATGAGCCCGCCGTACGCCATCGCCGATTTCGGGTTGTTCAGACCGATCAGTCGCGCGATCATCGGGGTACCGACCATCACGAAGACCGACTTCACCAAACCTGCAGCCACGGACAGCGCGATCACCTCTGAGCTCGCACCCACCGCCGTTCCTGTCACCGGACCCACGATGTAGGTCGCAGCACCGGCACCGATGGTCACCAAGGACGCCGCGTCCCGGTAGCCGAACGCTGCGGCGATGGCCGCACCGACGACGAAGGACACCGTCACGCCCAACACGATCGACAGCACGCCCGTCACGCCGGCCCGCTTGATCTCCTGCAGGTCGACGCCGTAGGCGGTGGACACGATGGCCAGATCGCGGAGCATCGAGCCGCCCATCAACGCCAGCCCGGAGAATATAGCGATATCGGCCAGCCCATTGTCTCCGCCGGTCGACACACCGCCCCAATAGGCCAGTGCGAGGCCGAGAATGATCGCAATGGCGGAGCCGTGCAGTCTGCCCCGCGTCAGCGTCTTGGACATCCAGCCCGACAGCAACATCAAGGCTCCGACCACCACGAAGGCCAGCAGCAGGCTGTTCTTCTCGAAGACTGAAGTGAACAGTTCCATCTCAGGCCTCCTGCATTTCTTCTTCGGTCATCGGAGGCAACGGTTCGGCACGTTCGCCGATCCGCGCCAGCAACGGAACCAGTGCGGCACCTGCGGCCAGTGCTCCGAGTCCTGCCAGGAGCGCCATCGGCCCGCCAGTGATCGCCGCCGCGACGTTTTGGATGGATGCCATCGCGACCACGATCGGAATGTACATCGCACTCCAGAACAGGATTCCCTGCTCACTTGCTTTCGGAAACTTGCCTTTTCGGCGCAACCAGTCGGTGGCGAAGATCAACATGATCATCGCGAATCCGACTCCGCCGACGTTGGCGTCCACACCCAGCGTCACGCCGAGCAGTTCGCCGACGATAGTGCCGGACAACATGCAGAGCGCCAGCGCTGCCACTCCATAGAGAACCATCATGTACTCCTGAGGATGAGAAGGGATTTAGGCGTCTACGCCGTCGAACAGACCGGCGTAGCTCTTGCGAAGTTCCGCCTTTTGCACCTTGCCCATGACATTGCGCGGCAAGGCGTCGACTACGCGCACCGCGCGTGGGTGTTTGAAACGGGCGAGATCACCGGCGATATGGTCCATCAATTCGCGGTCCTGCGGCAGCTCACCGGGACTCGGAACGACCAAGGCGACGACGGTTTCACCGAACTCGGGGTGCGGCACGCCGATGACAGCGGACTCGAGCACCATGGGATGGCTGTCGAGCAGTTCCTCGATCTCCTTGGGGTAGATGTTGTATCCCCCCGAGATCACCAGGTCCTTGTCTCGTCCGACGATGCAGAGGTAGCCGTCGTCGTCGATGAGGCCGAGGTCGCCGGTGATGAAGAAGCCGTCCGAACGAAACTCCGAGGCCGTCTTCTCCGGCATCTGCCAGTACCCGGTGAAGACATTGGCACCGCGAACTTCCACGATTCCGACACCGCCGTCGGGCAGCACATTCCCGGTCTCACGGTCGACGATCCGGATCTCCGTGCCGGCCAGTGGTTTACCCACGGTTCCCGGCTTGCGCGGTCCACCGTCGTACGGGTTGGTGCTGTTCATACCGGTTTCGGTCATGCCGTAGCGCTCGAGGATGGCGTGGCCGGTGCGAGCGGCGAAGGCCTCGTGGTCGCTGGCCAGCAGTGGCGCGGACCCCGACACGAACAACCGCATCGACGCGCAGAGCTCCGGTGTGAGCCTCTCGCTCTTCGCCATCCGGGTGTAGAAGGTGGGCACGCCCATCAGTACGGTGGCCTGCGGAAGCAGGTCGATGATCGCCTCGGCGTCGAACTTGGGCAGGAAATGCATGGAGGCACCGGCCGCCAGCGTCATGTTCGCCGCGACGAACAGTCCGTGGATGTGGAATATCGGCAGGGCGTGAATCAGCTTGTCGGCGGCGGTAAACTGCCAGGCATCGAGCAATGCCTCGCAGTTGGAGGCCAGGTTGCCGTGGGTGAGCACCGCTCCCTTCGAGCGCCCTGTGGTGCCGGAGGTGTACAGGATTGCAGCAGGATCGGCGGCCGCGGCCTCGACGACATGCGTGTCCCGGTCCTCCCCACTCAGTAGCGTGCCGTCTGCGGACTCCCCGAGGGTCTCGAGGACGAGGTCGTCCTGATATTCGGCGTACCCACTGTGCCGATCGGGCGCGCAGACGAGGACCCGCGGTTGCGCGTCGCCGAGGAAGTACCGCATTTCCGCGCCGGTGTACGCGGTGTTCAGCGGGAGAAAGACTCCGCCGATCTGAAGTGTCGCCAGGTACAACGCAATAGCCTCGGGCGACTTCGGCACCTGCATCGCAACTCGGTCTCCCGGCTCGACGCCGTCGGCGCGCAGGCGGGCAGCGATCCGATGGACAATGTCGGCGGTGTCGCGGTAGCTGATCGAGCGTCCGTCGGGTAGTTCGAACAGCGGTGCGTCCGGCCGGAGCCGCACCTGTTCGGTGAACAGTCGGTAGATGGTTGTGTCATGTGTCATCGGTGGTATCTCTCTCTTGTCGGTGGGGGTATCTGAGTCGGTGAGTGCTTGGATTTCGGTGAGGGCGTCTGCGAGCATCTCGAGCGGCCCACCGACTGCGACGTTGCGACGTCGGACGAAATCCTCGTGACGGTGTTCGAGCTGGTCCGGTTCGTACTGGTAATTGACCATGGCTCCGTAGGACTGGCGCCATGCCTGCGGGGACGGGTTGGCCGGCCAGTTCAGTCGCCAGGCCCTCGCCCCGTTTCCCAGATGGAAGCGGGCCACAGCGTCGACCGGGCGGCCATCGGCACGTCGTTCGACGGTCAAATAGGTGAGCAAGGCTGGAAACAACATGCTCCGAAGCTCTTCGATGCGGTCGTCGTCGAGCTGCGCCGGATCCTGCAGCGCCGAACCTTGGATGGCATCGAGCTGCTCGACGAGCGAACGCAGCTCTGCGTCGCCGGTCGCCTTGACGTCGAGCCAGCCGCGAAACCCCGGAATCGGTGAGAGCGTTACGAACTCACGCAGATGCGGAAGCTGCTGACTCACCTGTTCGATGACCTGCTTGATCAGCAAACTCCCGAACGAGACGCCGGCCAGCCCGTCGAGCGCGTTGTTGATCGAGTAGAGCGCGGCCGTGTCCGCCATCGACGGATCGAGTTCCTCGCCCGGCTCCAGCAGCGGACCGATCCGGCTGGGGGTGCCGCGAACGAGAGCGACCTCGACGAAGATCAAGGGGACGTCTCCCGTCGCAGGATGGAAGAACGCGTAGACGCGTCGGTCTGCGGGTTGCAGCCGCCGACGAAGCTCGGTTTCGGTCGCCATCGGGTGGACCGTTTCGTAATGCAGCAAATACCGGTGCAGCTCGGGAGGCGAGTCCCAGGTGACCTCCGTCATCCGAAGAAATCCACGGTTGAACCAAGACGTCAGCAGATGGTGGAAGTCGTGATCGAGGGGCCGCAGGCCAGGGTGGCCGCGCATCAGTCGGCGCAAGTCCGCGCGCATCTCGACCAAGGCGAGAGTTGCGCCGGGCGCGTGGTTGATGCGGCGAAGCAACTGCTGACGGGCGGGTTCGACGGCGCTGAACAGTTCGATCACCTCCTCACCGGCGTCGGCGTCGGCTGCGTTGCTGCGCGCGCTTTCCCACCGATGGAACGCGGACCGGACCCTGTCGTCATCGATGCCGTAGACCGAGGTGACGTGTTCGAAGAAGCTCAACTTGCCGGAGTCGTCGAGGTCTGCATATGCACTCAGCGCCCTGGTCGCGACAGCGCGTATGGATGCCTCACCCACATCACCCATCAGAATTTCGCACGCGGCGAGCAGCCTGTTCAGCGATCGACCGTCTTCGGATCCCATGTCGAACCCTTTCGTGGGGCTGTGACTGTGACTCCCGGATGCGTGAGCCATGCCATATACATATGCGTTGGTGATATATATAACAGCGACCCTAGCGGATAGATGTGAGCCACACCACCCCCTGCGTCGGATAATCTTGGCGGAGGAGGCACACATGATTCGAGTTCCCGAGTCTCAGCGAGTGCGGGACGCGCTGGAGAACGCCGTTGTAGACGGCCACTACCGGCCTGGTGAACGCCTGGATCCAGCTCAGCTGGAGAAGGAGTTCGGCTGCTCCCGCACCCCGATTCGCGAGGCATTGCAAGCGCTCGAGCGCTCCGGTTTGGTGCAGATCCGCCCGAAACAGGGCACGTACGTCACCGAGCTGGGCATTTCGGAAGTGGCCGAACGATTCGAGGTCATGGCCGAGCTGGAAGGGATGGCGGCGCGACTCGCGGCCGGCCGCATCGAACGCGAGGCCTTGGCCGAACTCGACCTCGCGCTTCAGGAGTGCGAGGAACACGCGATCAGTGGAGATGCAGACGCCTACTACTACGCCAATGCACGCTTCCACGGCATCATCAACGACTCCTGCGGAAACGACTACCTCAGGCAACAGGCACATGCACTGAAGCGAGTTCTCCAGCCGTACCGGCGATTACAGCTGCGAGTTCCCGACAGGATGCGGCGCTCGATGGCCGAACACAGGACCATCGCCGACGCTATCTCCAGCGGCGATGCGGGTGCCGCCGAGACCGCCGCTCGCGACCATGTACTGGTGCAGATCAAGGAATTCAGCAATCTGGTGCGGACGTGGCGTCAGCTCTCGGCGAGCTGAGGGGACCAACGCCTGCGCCAACCCGCCCTCCGTCTCGCGTTTAAATCGACTCGGCTTCAAGTATTTTGAGCAAACCCTCAACTTCGATGGTGCCTGTTTGGCGGGGTCTTGTAGCGGAGTTTGCCCCAATCCAATTAGTCGCGGCCATCGAGATCCTCCCCCGACGTCATGACTGTCATGAACCTGTCCATGTCTTCGCGCAGCGTGGCCAACAGGTCAGTGAACGCTGGCGGGGGTGCAGGTGTCTTCATAGACTCATCTAACTTTCAACGAAATTCAAACGCGCTGGGCTTTGATGTTTCGATATGGCGCGTCGTCGATAGTGCAGCGAAAGTCCAATTTCCGTTGAGTTTGGCTTTGACAGGAGTGGCCACAGCTTGTCACCATCGCGGGGACACACACATCAAGTATGTAGCACGGTGCTACAATCTAGAACATGACCAGAACCAGTCAACCGACTCGTCTACCCGCCGACGTGTACGACTCTGCCGCTGCGGCGACGCTCACCACCTCGCGTACGGTGCCGCAGCAGATTGCACACTGGGCACGAATCGGGCGCGAGATCGAAATGTCGCCGCGAGTGAATCACCGAGCGATCACAGAGGTCCTCACAGGCACTGGTTCCTATGATGCGCTCAGCGAACAAGAGCAGGCAATCATCCGAGAAGAATGGGCCGATCGCGCCACGTCGCTTCGAAGCCAGCAGAACTATGCCGAGCAGTTCGCAGCCGCAGGTGAGTCGTACTCGGAAGTCGACGAGGACGGCAACCTCATCGTTCATCCCGCTCACGGCTGATGCCATTACTGCATCTCCTTGCTGGATCCAACGGTGCAGGTAAATCCACCTACGCGCGCGATGTGCTGATTCCGGCCACCGGACTGCCATTCATCAACGCCGACGAAATAGCCCTCGAACGCTGGCCCGACGCGCAGACCGAACACGCCTACGAGGCTGCACGGATCGCCGAAACCCAACGCAGGGAACGGATCGCCCAGCAGCGTTCCTTCATCACCGAAACCGTGTTCTCGCACCCGAGCAAAGTGAAGCTAGTCTCCGACGCCGTCGGTGCCGGCTACCTCGTACATCTGCACATCATCATTGTTCCCGTCGAACTCACGGTGCAGCGCGTCACCGAACGTGTCCGCCGCGGTGGACACGCTGTACCCGAAGAGAAGATCCGAGCCCGCTACGAACGCGTATGGGCCCTTCTCGGCACCGCAGTCGGCTTCGCCGACGTGGTCGACGTATACGACAACGGCAGCGCACAGATCCCGTTCCGCCCGTGTGCAAGATTTACCCACGGCACGCTCATCGGGCCCGCAAGCTGGCCGAAATGGACACCCGCTGCGCTGAAGAACGCCGGACACACCACACCGACCCGACCCAACCGGTAGTCCGTCCGGTCGCGTCGGGCAGGACCCCGAAGTCACCCACATTCTCGGACCATCCGGTCAGCCTGGGGTTGTACGGGCGCCAGTACCCAGCTCGGCAGTGTTAAGTGCGACGAGTGTGCATGCTGTACCAGCTACATATGACTCGATGAGCCGTGGGCGTCACCGGAAGGCGCCCGATGAGATACGGCGTGGACAAGTTCGTCGATCACCGCTCGTGAGGCTTCGGGTGACGGTGCGTGAGTGAGCAGACCCTCGACGACGAATGTGCCGATGCGGATCATGGCGTCGGCGGCCTGCCCGGACAGCCCCGACGCCGCCACATCCGCAGTGAAGAGCGATTCGGCGAAGGCGTGAAATCCGTTGTGCCACTCGTCTATAACCGCCGACTTGGCTGCGCGGTCGTGGACTGTGGACACCAATGGCCCGACCCGCTGTAGGCGATCCACGAGCCAGGCCAATCGTTCACCGAGGGGGCGATCGGCCACTGCGGCATAGTCCGTCGCGTCCTCGGCGGCGATCAAGGCCAGAACGGCGACCAAGATGTCGTCTTTGTCCTTGAAATACCAGTACAACGTGTTGGGGGTGATTCCTACAGCTTTGGCCAAACGACTGATCGACGTGCGTTCGAAGCCGTCGGAGACGAACATCTCACGAGCGACACCGACGATATCCGCACGCTTGGCGTCCCTGTCGTGCAATCCGCGGTTCCTGGGCATGTTCGACACCATATCTTGAATGGTCATCAAGACCCTGCTATCGTTCTTGAGGAACGTTCAAGAGACTGGAGGCCGTGACATGTCGAACACCGGACGAACAGCGTTGATCACTGGCGCCTCAGCTGGAATAGGCGCAGCATTCGCACACCACCTCGCCGCAGAGGGTCACAACCTCGTTCTCGTGGCACGCCGAGAAGAACGCCTCACCGCGCTCGCCGGCGAACTCACGAACCGCCATGGCGTGCGCTGCGACGTGCAGGTCGCCGACCTCGCCGACAGAGACGCTCCTCAGGCGATCCTGAAACGAACGCAATCCCTCGGCATCGACGTCGACATCCTCATCAACAACGCGGGTATGTCCGGCAACTCGACGTTCGCGGACGCTCCGTTCGAAGATCTTGCCGCCGAGATACAGGTGATGATCACCGCCGTCACCGAACTCGCGCACCTCGTGGTTCCCGGAATGAAAGAACGGCGATACGGACGGATCGTCAACCTGTCTTCGTTGGCTGCGTTCATGCCGCCGGCAGAGAGCCTGCTCTACACCGGGATCAAGTCCTACGTCCTGAACGTCTCGCAAGCACTCGACATGGAGTTGCGCCCCTACGGGATCAATGTCACCGCGCTCTGCCCGGGCTTCACGCGTAGCGAGTTTCATGACGTCATGGGAACCCGAGATGCCACATCGGCACTCCCCTCGTTCATGTGGCAAAGCTCCGAAGATGTTGTCCGGGCGGGCTGGCGCGCCGTCAACGACGGAAAGCCGGTATGTGTACCCGGGGTCGTGAACAAGGTGTCTGCGGCCGCCATCAAGCCGGTTCCGACCCGCATCGGATATCACCTGGGCAAAACCCTCAACCCGTTCAAGCACTGACACACCAATCACAACTACAGCCGAGTACGAGACTCGAATTCGTCGTACTTCGATACAGGGGTGGCGCAACGCGCAGCCGCCAAGATCCGCCGAGCCGCTGCCTGACAGCCCAAGTTACCGCACCCATCGCCCCGGATTGGATCACCATGTTCGACGGCTCGAACGGTTCCGAACTGTGGCTCGTGCGAACCTGTTTCGACGACGATTCCACCTGGAACGCTCTCGAAGTCGACGCTACGCAGACCCGCGCACGCCTGCCCGAGGCGTCCTTGGTCGTCTCTTCCGACCAGACGCAGTGTCATCAGCGAATTCGTAGAATCATGACGCGCCTGGCCACCCGGGCCCAGGCCAACAGTCGACTGTTCGTCGCGATCGCCGACAGACGAACTTTCGATCACCCTGATCGACTGCTCCTGACGATCAACTGTTCCCCCCCGAGCAGCACATCCCCGTGCAGCACACCCCCGCGCAGCTGCCCATCCGCCGTCTCGCCCCGCGGCACGCATTCCTCCTGGGCACCACCGACCGGCAACAGAACTCGGCACACAGCATCGAGCAGGTCCCGCTGTCGCTGCGGCGGCTGGATTCACCTGTGCTTCAATCTCGTCCGCTGGCCTCCGGCACCGCCGATGTTGCCGCGCTCGTCTCCGACGATATCCACAGCAGTCAATCGTGGAAGAGAGCGATGACACGAGAGATATCTCGTGGGTAGGCACCGAGAGAAACGAGTCGCGGTGGACATCCTCGTCGTCAACAGTGCTGTCATATCGCTGTCGACGTTCTCGACTGCAGTCTTGAAATCGAACAGGGTCTATCTTTCGGACTCCGTGACCGACCCTCTGACTGGGGTGTTGAACCGACGCCGACGAAGCCCTGTGCCGCGCCAAACACGACGGATCCAACCGCACATGCCTCGCGCGCCCTACACCCGATCTGCAAGGAGCCTGAAATGACTGACCCCGCAGCCGTCCTGTCCAGCGCTACCACCTCGGAGTTGATGGACATATTCACGACCCTCGAAGCGCCGTCGGTAGCCGCGATGGAAGGCGAGTTCCGCGCCACCCTGCTGCGGCAGCCGTCTATCACCGCGGTCGTGGGCGGCTACGTCGCGGTGCACAACCCGGCGATTCCGTGGTTGAGCAAAGCATTTCGTCCGATCGACGCAGTCAGCGGGCGGGGTTACAACACGTTCACACAATTCGGTTCAGTGGTCCAGCGGTACCCGATGCTCACGCAGATTGCGCCCTCACGCTATGACGGCAAGCCGACCTTCTGCCTGATCTACCGCGCTTATCATTCGCTGTGCGCAACGATCCACATGGTCGACGAGGTGAGGCAATACGCGCCCGACGTCTACCTGGGAATCGGTACTTGCGGGTTTACCACGAAGGCACGCGAACTGCCTCGACCATTCATGCTCGAAGGACCGCCCGGCAGCTATCGTGGCGATATCGGCAAGCCCAGAGCGGGTTTCTCGCCCGGGCGCAGAGAATTGCCAGGCGCGTTTTCAGCTCGCTGAATGTGAGGCTCCTACTCGGCTCGCTTCAACCACCCGTCACTATCGCGGCGCTGATTGTGGGGCGGTATTACAAGGCCATAATCGTCCGCGGCTGAAGAATTGCCACTCCCTGCGCATCCACCTACATCCACAACCTGCCTCGAACGTGGTGGGCTTTCTTCTGGGAGGCGAACGCGGTGAACGGTATCTCGGCGACCTCGGCGACCGAGACCCACTGCTCGGCGGTGTCGTCGTAGATCGCGTTGGTGTAGCGGATGAGTGTCCATGCGCCCTTCGTAGTGGCCGAATCTTTCCCTAGACAAGGTCAATTGTCCGACCACGACAGGGCATTTCGCTTCTACGACTCGATCATGTTCACGGCCCGATCGGTGCATTCACGCTCAAGCCGGCCCTGTGCACGGCACCACCGGCAAGCCCCGGGTCGTTGTGCTCCGGAGACAACGGAGTCCGAAAAATCTGGCCTCGCGGGCCGTATCGCCCTATGGCGGGGATCACTAGTGTCTTGAATCACAGCACTAGCGAGGGGATCGGACCTGCACCGAAACGCCGACAAGTACCGGATCAACGAAGCCCTGGACCAACACACTCGACCCCTCGGTGCTTGAAGAGGCGTAACCCGTTGCTGGCTAACATAATTCGAAAGACTGAGCGGGGCAGCCAAGTCCACCGATTCTCCGAGCCGCAGAACGCTCGAACCGAATGGGCAAAAGGGCATTCTCGAACCTACCTCTGTCCTCCCAGGTGGTGGGCTGGGCGAGTGCTCTATATCGACCTGCGCGTCACCCACACCCACCACGACAACGATTACTGGAAAAGAGCGACATGAGTGAACTCGACGGCAAGCGATTTTTCATCACCGGATCAGCAGCTGGCATCGGAAGAGGAATAGCAGAACTCGCCATCAGCCGCGGTGCGCGAGTGGTGATCAGTGACCTGGACGGAGATGCCGCTCGTCGCACTGCCGACGAGATAGGCGCGACCGGAGTGTCGAATTGCGATGTGACGAACGAAGACGAGGTCGTCAATGCCGTCAACACAGCCGAGGAACTGCTCGGCGGAATCGATGTTCTGGTCAACAATGCCGGCATCGAGATCGCGGCACCACTGGCCGAACAAACCACCGAGAGCTTCGACCGAATCTTCGCTGTGAACGTGCGTGGTCCATTCGTCGCGACCAAAGCGGCCGTCCCAGCCCTCTCCCGTAGCGCAGGCAATATCGTCAACATCCCGTCGATCGCCGGAATAGGAGGTAGCCCGCTACTAGGCTCGTATTGTGCGTCCAAAGCAGCCCTCATTCAGCTGACCCGAGTCGCCGCTGTCGAACTCCGCAGCGTGGGCATTCGTGTGAATGCAGTCTGCCCTGGATTCGCCGATACCACCATGGTCGACCGGCTGAGACCCGAGTTCGAGGCTGCGACTGCGGTCCCCTTCGCCGATCTCGTTGCCGCACAGCAGGGCCGACTCGGCACCGCGCAGGACATCGCCGAAGTCGCCTGCTTTCTCGCCTCCGACCGCGCAAGCTGGGTCACCGGAAGCCACTACGTCCTCGACGGCGGCCTGACCGCCTCACTGATCTGATCCTGCCCTCGAGAACAGTAAAGGAAACGATTCTGATGCCAATTCACCACTCGCTCGAGGACCGCATAGCACTGGTCACCGGCGCAGGTGCCGGTCTCGGGGCCGCCATCGCGCGCCGACTGAGCTCGGACGGCGCTACAGTCGTGATCTCCGACATCGACTACTCCGCAGCACAATACGTTGCCGACTCGATCGAGGGGGCCGTCGCGATCGCGGCGGATGTCACCGAGGAAGACCAAGTTCGTTCACTGGTGGAACAGACCGTGGACCGCTTCGGTGCGCTACACATTGCGGTCCCCAACGCCGGTGTCGGCGCGGTACAGCCCATCGCGGAAATGTCGTACGCCGACTGGCGCAAGATCACGGCGGTCGATCTCGACGGAGTCTTCCTCACCATCCGATACGCGGCCCCTGCGATTGCCGCGTCCGGAGGCGGGACGATCGTCACCATCAGCTCGATCACCGCGACCGCGGGGTCCGCCCTGATAGCGCCTTACGCCGCGAGCAAGGCCGCGGTGAAGAATCTGACCGAAACTGCAGCCGTCGAGTTTCGTGATCACGGAGTTCGCGTCAACGCGGTACTGCCCGGATTCATCGACACCGAACTGGTCACCACGGCCCGTCCGCACTTCGAGACGGCATTGGGGCTGCCCGCCGGCGGGTTCGACGACCTCATTGCATCCAAACAGGGACGCTACGGAACGCCCGAAGAAGTCGCCGCAGCCGTCGCCTTCTTCGCCTCATCGGAGTCATCGTGGTGCACAGGCAGCAGCCTCGTCCTCGACGGCGGTCTCGTCGCGTCGTTGTTTTAGACACGACTTCTGTCGGGGCCGCGTGTAGACGTGACCGCGGTCCCGACAGACCTCATCGTTCGACACACGAACCACGGTGTTCCGATGCACTTCACGCCCGACACGACCAGATCCACGTAAACCATTGTGAGACAACGCTGAGAGGAACTCACGCGACAGGAACTGCTACCAGGGTCCGAAATGTGCGATGACGCCGGCCGTCCGCGTCGCGCGAAAGCGTTGTTCAACACGGACACCACCAGTGACGCTTTCATCCTGGAGTCGATCGAGTCACAAGCCCCACAGATCACCCGACACCTGCTGATCACATTGGGTCGCAGTCTCACACGCGACGAATACACCCCGAGCGTGCACGGTCAACAGACCTGAAAGAACCTCTCGTCGGGGCTGTCAGCCGCGCGAGCTCTGCGCGCGCGTGCGCCTAGATATCTGCGGCCGTCGCGGCCCGCGCCATCCGCATCGAAAGGCGAGCGAACTCGGTGATCCTGTTCTATGGCGAATTCAAGCTGGCCGACGTTGACACAATGTGCACCGCACCAAGGGCCGACGGTGGCGTCGGTGAGCATGATGCGTGTGGTTGGGTCGACGACGATGCCGATCAACGCGAGTAATTCGTGCACGATGGTTTGGGCCTGACCAGGCGTGTGGATGAAGTCGGCGTCGTTCGGGGTCAATGCGTTCGCCTGGTTGTACTGGTGTACCGCGTCGTTGCGAGTGAGTCCGCGAGCTCCGGGTGACAGGTGGCCGGCGGTGATCTGACGCTCGATCCACGGGTCTGTAATGGTGATAGTCATGGTGCTCCTTCGGGTCGGCGGCGGTGGGAATGCGTTGCGGCGGAGTGCTACTCGATGCGTTTCTTGAAGATCGCTCTTGCGGACGACGGCGTTGAGTTCTGAAACCCCGCTTACATGACGGAATCGCGCGCGACTGGCTTTCAACGGTGAAGCTGATCAACTCGAAACCGTTGGCTCCGCACCAATTAAGGAACGAATCGAGCGTGATGTAGCCGTCGTTGTCCTTTTTCACGGCCCACGTCCGACCGACGCCCGGGACGTCGTGGACCTGGAACAACTGATGCAGGTATGCGGATCGCATGAAGTCTCCTTGATCGGGATCAAGGAGGCGACCAGGCGGCGGCGGTGCCGTCGCTGCTCTCGTGGAAACAGAACATCCCGACGACCATGACGGTCATCGGGGTGCCTGTCGGGGATGGCAATCGCCTTTCTACCCGTCCTCCTGCAGGAGCATCCGTGCGAATCGACGGCCCAATTCCTTGAGGGTTTCGGTGCTCGGAAGGTGCCAGGTCAGCAGCTCGACCGGCTCGCCAGGGAAGATCGGCACGAAGGCCGGGACCACCCGCCAGAGGTGCTGCACGGCGAGCAGGCACAGGTCGTGGCTGACGTCACTGTCGGGAGGGCCACCGGTGACGGTGAGGAGCATCTGGCCGATCTCGATGGTGGTGAAGTGGTACCGCTCGACGGTCTCGTTGCCATCGACCACGCGGCGCAGCGGTATCGGCACGTATCCGCGGTGCACGTGGTGGCGCCAGCTCGGGTCAAGCCTGGTCACGGTGATGACCCAGGCGTCGGGGACCTCACCTCGGCGAATGGCCGCGCGGTCGGCCTCGGCTACCGGCGGGGCATCCTGGCCGCGAGCGGCCATCTCGATCACCGCGGCTGTCTTGGCGGCCCACAGTCGGACGGTGTCGACCTCGTCGGCGGTAAGCAAGTCAGCGCCGTCGATGAGCCGTCGCAGGATCGGATTGGCGCACACCTCCAGTGCGCTCATCCAGCCGTTGTTGCACTCGGTGCAGACGGTGCGGACGGCGACGTCCATGAGGCTGGTTGGGCGGCTGTCCTCGTCGTACGTGAGGGAGGCGATCTGTGGACCGGTCCCCTCGGTATAGGTGTGGTCGCGCGATTCCTCGACAGTGTCGCGCAACGACTGCGGCAGGACATGCTCTCGACTGAGCCGGACCTCGGATGCCGACCGCCCGCACATGTCGCACGATCGGGGCGTCATGCGGTCGCTCCCGCCCGTGCGACGGCGCGGTGCACGGTGGCCCGGCTGACGCCGAAGTCGGCGGCCAGATCCGTGATGGTGTGCTCGCCCGTGGCGTGCAGTTCGACCAGTCGCTTCTCCTGGTTGGGCGGCAGCTTGGGCTTCTTACCCTTGAGCCGGCCGCGCGCCTTCGCCACGGCCATGCCCTCCTTGGTGCGCTGGCGGATGAGGTCGGCCTCGAACTCGGCGAAGGTCGCCATGATGTTGAACATCATCTTGCCCATCGCGTCACCGGGGTCGTAGGCGCTGCGACCGATCTGCAGGACCGCGCCGCTGGCGACGAGCTGGTCGGCGATGACCTTGGCGTCACGGATCGAGCGGGCCAGCCGGTCGAGCTTGGTGACGACGAACTCTGCACCGGGGTGGCTGGCAGCGGCTAGCGCCTGGGCGAGCCCGGGCCGCTGTCGGTTGATCCCAGTGAATCCGGGGTCGCTGTAGATGTTCTTGGGATCGACGCCGAGGGACTTCAGCTCGTTGATTTGCGCCGTGAGGTCCTGGCGGTCAGTGCTCACGCGTGCGTAACCGATCTTCATGTCTCAATCGTACGTTAGAGGTACCCTCAATGCGACTAACTCCGTACAGGTCTTACGAACACTTGTTGAGCCTGCTGGAGCACTGCTCAAGTGTCGGTTTCAGAAGACGACTGCACGATGTCAGCAATGCACTGCACTCGCGACCCTGCTCAGTGGCAACCCGGTCACTGCGGCACACATTTGTCAGTTCTAATTCGCCCACGGAGTCCGGGTTTGCTAGCCGGACATAAGGTCAGTTCACCTGTGTCGGGCAGGCGTCGACGCCTACATTGAAGGTGAGTTCGCCCGCCCGCGCGAAGGTGAAGGTGACAGGGACGCTCTTGCCGGGCTCCACATCGTCGGTCAGACCTTCTAGAACGGCCAGGTAGGGCTGATCGGGTGCGTCGGGTTGGTTGATGTTCTCGACGGGCTGGCCGACGGCTACGCGTGCCTGCGGCGCGATTTCAAGTCCCCCATCCGGTCCCGTGAGGGTCACCGTTTCGGCTGCGGGGGTCGATATGTCTAGCAGTCTTTCGGTTTCGAGTTCGTTGTTGTTCGTTACAGTGAACGTAAGCGGTGCAGGCGCGTCCACCTGTAAAACGCACGATCCCAGATACGCCGGGATGATGAAAGCGTTTTCGATGGATGTTTCGCCTGCAACACCGTCGCCGCCGCGGTTGCTTGAGTCCAGGTCGTTGTCTTCGTTGTCACCACATCCGACGAGCGCTACCGACAGTGCTGCAACGCAGGTCAACAACGACAAACGTGTGAAAGAGACACTCATGTCCATGAGGATACCGAGATCGCAGGTGGTCCAAACCTGACCGCGTGGGGTCTCGCGAATAGTCGAATCGGTTATCGTCGCCCCACTGCGAACACGCGTGCTGAGGGCGAACTACGAACCGACGGACAATAGATGACTTCTTTCAAAACCCGGATACTGCGTGCCCGGGATTCGTTCTGGTTTCTGCCCGCGCTGCTCGGTGTCGCCGCGTTGATAGTGGCGCAAACGTTGGTGATGCTGGATCGATACCTCGACGGCACGGCGCTTGGTTCTTGGGGATTTCTTCTGTATCGGGTGGGGGCCAGTGGCAGTCGTGACATCCTCGGCGCGATCGGCGGGTCGATGCTCGCAGTGGCTGCGACGTCGTTCTCGATTACGATTTCGGTTCTTGCGACGGCGAGTTCGACGTACGGGCCCCGGTTGGTTCGTAATTTCATGTCGGATAGGGGAAATCAGTTCGTACTCGGTATCTTCGGATCCACGTTCCTGTACAGCCTGATGGTGCTGCGATCGATTCGCTCGGACACCGACGCGGCGACCTTCGTCCCCGACATCGCCGTCAATGTCGCCGTCCTTCTCGCGGTGGTCGACGTCGCTGTCCTGGTTTACTTCATCCATCACATCGCCGATTCCATTCAGGTGTCCACTTTGTCGGCACGGGTACGCGGCGAGCTCGTCGCCGTCACCGACGCGCTGTATCCGAAGGAACTCCCAGACGAGGCCACCGGGGCACGAACACTGCCCGCGACAGCTCTCGCCGTCGGCTCCGATGCGTCGGGGTTCGTCGTGGGGGTCGACGAGAAGGCGTTGATCGTCGCAGCACGTAAGGCGGGGAGCGTGGTGGAGATGCACGTGCGCGCTGGGAGTCACGTGATCGAAGGAGAACGTATTGCATCTGTGACCGGCAATGCCAGCGACGCCATGGCGAAGCAGATCCGTGGCGCGGTGGTTCTGGGTGATACGCGTACGCCGAATCAGGACATCGAATTCGCGGTTCAGCAGCTCACCGAGATGGCCGTTCGGGCGATGTCGCCGAGCACCAACGACCCGTATACGGCCCGCAACGCGCTCGCCGAGCTCGCCTTGGGCATGGTGCCGCTCGCAATGCGGCCTGCTTTACTGCTCGGTCGTAACGACGCGGATGGGCACTATCGTCTGACGATCGCGCGCCCCTCTGTTCCCGAATTGATCGACCAGGTATTCGACGCCATCCGCCAGTACGGACTTGGTAACCCGCCTGCAGTGATCGCAGCCGTCGACCTCGCCCGACGGATCGGAACTGCCACGATCCACGAAGAGATCCGCCTCGCGGTGGTGCGACAACTGACGGCTCTGCGTAGTGCATTCGGTGGCGGCGACGCGCACCCGATCGACGTCGACACGGTTTGCAAGCACATCGACGAGGCCACGTCGGCGATCAGCGCGAAAGCCTGAATCGCGTCACGCACAGATGTCACACTGCGGAATCGACACCCCGCCCTCCGTGCGGACGCCACGACGACTGGGGTTAGTACCGGCCGACAATTGCACCCGAATCCAGAAGGGCATCTCATGACCGACCCGTTGACCGTGACGATAGGAGGAGAGGAGTTGGTGATCCGCCAACGCTGGGAAGTGGTCAGCATCGTCAACGACATCCTCATCGCAGTGTGGTTCATCATCGGCAGCATCCTGTTCTTCGGCGAATCGACGACCACGGCGGGAACGTGGCTCTTCCTCGCAGGCAGTATCGAACTACTCATCCGACCCGCCATCCGGCTCTCACGCCGACTGCACATCCGACGAGTGCGTTCGGCGACGACACCGAACGATTCCGATGACGACTACTGACACGTCGCCGCGTAGACGTCCCTCCATCGAGGACTGCTCGCGGGTGTAACCGCATACCCCCGCGTCACCTCTGATCGGCAGCGGCGTGTTCGAGATCTTCCATGTCGGGGCGCGCCAATAGGTGACCATGCGGCGGTCGGCCCGGGTCCGCGGGTGGTAAAGACGTAGTAGCATCGCCGCCTGCGTACGCGTCAGTGTCGCGCAAGGGCCGAGGGACAGCGTCGGATCGAACGGCAGCTGCGACGAGAGACCGGCAGCTGACAACTACCGAACACCGAGAACGCCCGCGGTTTGCGGCGGCGGAGAGCAATTCCATGTGTTCTCGGTACCCGGAATGCGCCAGTCGGTAGCCATTGCCTTTCTTCGCGGAGCTGGGGAACTTTGCCGCAGAAGCTGCTCCTCACTCGCGACAACGGTTCACGCTCGGGCCTCCTCCGATTCGAGGAACTCGAGAAGATCTTCCAGCAAACTGTCCGCGCGACTTTCGACGTCGGCGAGGGCGGAATCGACGTCACCGAGAAAGTCGTGAGCATGTCTGCGTGCACGTGTTCCGCGTTCGTAGTAACCGGGGTCGAGTTCGATAGCCGACGCAGGCTCCGCTGCAATGTCCGCTTCTGGGTGCTGTGTCCGCGCACGGGGTTGTCGGTGGGTTGGCGCTCGACCGTTCAGATGCATTCGAACGATGTCGGCTATCGCCCGCGCGGTGAGCGGGGTCGCTACCAGCGGGGTATGGCCCCACCGGTCGATCGGAGTCAACAGTGGCTGGTCACTGCCTGGTTCGAGATGCCGGTCGTATTCGGCGAGATCGGCGCCGCCGTCCACCGCTTCGATGGACTCGGCGAGCATTCGGGTGCTCGGATAACGCTCGTGGTGGCCCAGCACCTCGCACCAGCGTCGAAAGACAGTCGTCGGGAACACAGCAGCTCTGACGAGTTCCTGCGAGGTGGTGACGTGAACGTCTTCGGGTGTCTTGACTCGAAGAGCATCGATCTCTCCGCTCGACGGGGTGACATCGCATACCCGTAGGGCTGCGATCTGCACGTACGGCAGACCTGCCGAGGCAAGAGTGAGGATCAGAGCGTCTCTGCGCGCGAACAGTGCTGATGGCCAGCCGGATTCGGGTAGGCGCGCGATGATGCCTCCGATGAGGGCAGTGAGATCGCGCAGGCGCGCCGTGCGGGCTGCGTCGAGAGCAGCACGAACGGTCTCTGCGCGCCCCGGAGGCGGTAGGGCGTGCCGGCCGTGAGCGGCGTCGATGACCGCGATACGGCGGTATTGGGTCGCGGGCGCTGCGGGGTGAGCTCGAAGGAAGTGCGCCAGTGAGCCCGGTGCGGCCGGTAGAGCCGATTCGTCCTGGGCGGTGCACCAGTCCTCGAACAGAGACCAGGTGTGCCGATCCCGCTCCGGCACAGATGCTTTCAGGGTGCATATCGGACGGGCGACGTCGTGGTCAGTTTCTGCCACCGGCATTGTCGTCTCACCGGTTGTCCTGTTGAGGCTGGTGGTCATAAACCGAGGTCCTTGACTGCGTTGCCGATCAGCGGCGCGTTCTCGCGGGCGTAGATCTCGACCATGCCGGGTGTGGTGTGCTCGGTCTGCCGCATGATCGCGTGTGCATCGGCGCCGTTACGGAAGGCTTGGGTGACGAATCCTGCACGCAGGGAATGGCCGCCGAGCTGGGCGACGGTGTCGGGGTCGTAGCCAGCGTGAGTAGCGCGGCGGCGGATCGTCGCGTGTACCGCAGCTCCCGACAACGGCGTCGCAGAGAGGTTGCCGTTCTTGCGAACAGACCGGAACAGCGGCGACCGTTTCTCCGCGACAGACAGGGTGCCTCGGCAGATGTGGGAGTCGAATGCTACTGCGCGCGAGAGTAACCGGATGACGGCGACCCTACCGCCGGCGTCGAACGCGGCGACGATCTGCAGCCATCGCACCCACGCGCACACCGGGCATGACTCGTGGCGGTCGGTGAACGGTAGCGCTTTTACAGTTCCCGAACCGTCCTGGTCGGTCTTGGACTTCCGGATCCGGACGTGTGCGCCATCGAGGCGGTCGCGGCGGACGTCGCGGCATTCGAGGGTCACGAGTTCGCCGCGCCGAAACGCACCGGTGTAGCCCATCAGCAGCAGCGCGGAGTCCCGGCGTTCGAGCACCTCCGACGCCCACCCGGTCGCACTGCGACGGGCGTGATCGACGATCGTGGTGATGTCTGAGGTCAGCAGCGGTGCGCGCGGGTTGCGGGGCCGCTCCCCCGCTGACGCGTAATCCCTTCGGATCCCGGCGAGGGTGGCGCGCACCATTTCGTGGCCGCACGGGCTGTCGTGACCGGTAGCGCGGTGGCGGTCGGTGATCGCCGCAATCCATTTGCCCAGCGTCGGCGGTGCGTACGCCCGCGTACCGTCGATGGTAAGCGTGTCGGCTGCGGTCACGAGATAGGCCGCAACCGTGGCAGGGTGCGCCGGCAGCGGAATATGCCCGGTGGTCGCGCACCAGGTCTCGAATCGACTCCACGCCGAGGCATACGCGCGGTGAGTTCCGGCAGAACGAGATGCCGCCATCGACCGCTCGATCCGAGCGGCGACCTCAGGCTGCAGATCCGGGAATACCGCCGCACCACCTGACAAGGCAGCTGCAATCGTGTTCGCGTCATCGCTGAGCTGCCGTTCCGTCATGGTCTGGACTGTAGCGAGTACCTCCGACATGCCTTCGCGACCGAAACCACGCTGAGCAGGTGTTGTTGAGTGAGATGGTGCGGGAAGGAAAATTCTCGTCGGTCACCGCACAAATAGCGTTGGTGACTAGGCGGATTCAACCCGTCGTCGCAACACCGCGTCGTGGGACCGAGTATAACTGCTCTGCAAGCACTTCCGCTGGTGTTCTCCACCCGAGTGTCTTCCGAGGCCGATCGTTGAGCGCGGCGGCGACAGCTCGAACTTCGCGAATGTCGTACCGCGCCAAATCGGTTCCCTTCGGGAAATACTGTCGCAGCAGCCCATTGGTGTTCTCGTTCGTGCCTCGCTGCCACGGACTGTACGGGTCGCAGAAGTACACCTTGATTCCGGTCGCCGCGGTCAGCTCGGCGTGGCGAGCCAGTTCCTTGCCTCGGTCCCAGGTCACGGACCTGCGCAGATGCTCCGGCAGTGGTGTCATCGCCGCAGCCAGAGCATCACGGACCGACTCGGACCCGTACCCGGACAGGGCCGGCCCGTTCTTCACCGGCGGCGCTTCACCGTACCCGTCCTTGCGTGGAAGATGCAGCAGCGTAGTGAATCTGCTGGTCCGTTCGACCAGCGTGCCCACAGCGGACCGATTGAGTCCGATGATCAGGTCCCCTTCCCAATGGCCAGGTGTCGTTCGGTTGTCGACCTCGTCCGGGCGGGCGGCGATGGTGACGTCGTCGGTGATAAACCCTGTTCGAAGCTTCTTCGCTCGCGCCCGTGGTTTGCGCAGTGCCCGGCCGGTGCGCAGACACGCCACCAACTCTCGTTCCAACGCGCCACGGCCTTCGATGTAGAGAGCTTGATATATCGCTTCGTGAGAGATGCGCATCGACTCGTCGTCGGGAAAATCGATCGGCAACCGGTTTGCGATCTGCTCAGGACTCCACGCGCTCGCCCACCGCCGGTCCGCCCGCCGCGGCTTGTTGCGGCCCTTCCACGACGCGAACGGACCCACAACGTCGCCATTCTCATCGCGGAGTACACCAGACAGCTTCTCCTGCACATACTCTCGAAGGCGTTCGTGCTCAAGAAGTTTGGCTACCTTCGGTCGCCTCGCCGCGAGATCGGCCTTCCACTGGGCCACCGAGGCACGGTACTCGAGCTTCCCGCTGCGAGTCGCCGCGTTCCGGCGGATCTCGCGTGAGATGGTCGACGGTGATCGCCCGATGCGATCTGCGATAGTGCGCATGCTCAACCCTTCGGCCACCATGACAGCGATATCCTCACGTTCAGAAAAGGACAGGTACCTCCCCGACTCCGGGGCCAACGAAATAGGTGGCATTCCCCCAGCGTGCCGGAACCACCGTGATCCCACCGGTCCCGACACGCCGACCGCAATCGCCGCATCCTCACTGGTGAGGCCTTCGGCGATCCTCCCCCAAAACGCTCGTTCGAGATCCCGACGTACAGGTGGCCGTCCTGGCGAGCGCATCACCGCTCGCCCGGTCAATGCTGCGGCCCAATCCGGCACTCGTCCCATCAAAACCCCTTTTCCCCTTGGGGTGTTGCGTCGACCGCTTGAACCTGGTCA
>Ga0208332_100068_pt1 | contig 26008 bp, 29 predicted proteins | sample DeeseametaMP1493_FD_184186 | JGI IMG/M metagenome (GOLD analysis project Ga0208332, IMG submission 184186) | Marine microbial communities from the Deep Pacific Ocean - MP1493 (SPAdes) | ecosystem: Environmental > Aquatic > Marine > Oceanic | place: South of Fiji, South Pacific Ocean | collected...
CGGGAAGAGATGAAGCGGATTCTGCCGGACGAACACTAGCCAATCGGCGAGCTTTCTGTTCCGGTGCAAGGCCCAAGGCCTTCAAGAAGTGGCGGCACTCGCTGGGAAAGATGTTTTTACTGCCGGGATCTAGCGAAGCGGTTGTTGAACCGTCCCAGATCGGATGCAGAACTGAGTCCTCGAAGTATGATTTCAGCCAATATCGCGCGATTTATAGCGACCTCGTTCGTAGCGATTGCACCTTGCGGTTTTTTGTAGTGTTGCATTTCCCAGTAGCGCATATCGCCATCGCGTCGGCGGAATGCGGCTAACAGTTCTACGTCGGAGAGTCCTTTCACTTGGTCAGAAGTTAGCACTGTGAGTACTACAACAGTTTCCCTCCGACATCCTGTTGGCGTGGAGCAGCAGGGAGTCTCTTATGTAACGTTTCTGTTCCGTTGCAAGGCAGACCCCGAGCCCTCGAGAAAGTGGCGGCACTCGCTGGGACGGTTCCTGCCCGATGAGTTAACCGGGTGGTTGTATCTCCTCATAGAGGCGAATTCCAATGAGACCATGCTTGAAGACGAAGATTTCCCTGCCGTTTGAGTCGGGGACCTTAAGAAGAATGCTGAAGGTGCTTTCTTTGACGGGGACGCCGACGAGGATGGTTCCGTTCAAAAGCATGATGGCTAGTTGTTTGTCTTCGGCGATGGCCTTTTCGATCAAACCTTCCGGGACCGGGGCCTTGTTGGCCGCTCCTTCCTGAGGGACCTGACCCTTGGCTCGGGTGGCCTGGTGAACCTTGATGTGGTCTTTTAAGTACTCCTGATCCTCCGCGGCCGAGATGGTGAAGGTTTTGATCTTGGGGAGCTTGAGTGGTTCGCGCCGGCCACGAATGGAAATGTCGAAGTCGAAGATCCGAAAGCTTTTTATCTTGGCCTGAGCCTGGCCGACGACGGTTTCGAAGATCAGGTGAGTTCTGCTCTTGCGATGGTGCTGAAACCAATTTATCTCGAAACCAGAGCGCTCTCGCGCCTTCTTGAAAAACTCAGCTCGACTTTTCTTCTTCATGGGCTTGGGCTCAGCCGGGCTCGAGTCCAGAGGGGCCGAGGGGGGTGTTGAGGTCTGTATGGCCTACCACAAACATAGCTGCGGAATCGTGCCACAGCTTCCGCAACACTTAAAACCCGGAACTATGTAGAAACTAGTCCTCCGGTACCGGCGTCGCGGTCGAAGTAGAGCGGCGCTCCCATTCCGGTGTGCTTTCAGCTCGAAATCCTACTCCGGCAGTAAAGGCTGAGTCGGCCGAGAATCGGAGGGATTCCAAGTTCGTGAGTTCCTCCTTAGAGTCGACCCCCATAAAAGAGAACAGGCGCCAGCGCCCATCAGGATAGTGCGTCGCCAGCAGAAGGTAGTACTCCGTTTTGTCATTTAGATTTGTAATTTCAACGGGTATAGCCCTATCAACCTGACCGTCTTCGTCGTAGTCTTCTTTCAAGCCGGCTACAGGAGGCTCGTCAGGAACTATGAATCTCCCTTCCTTCCATAGTTCTTGCTGTTGCGGAGTCAAGCCCAATAGTCTCGCCTGCTCTGTTTTTGGTATGAGGGAGCGAATCTTGTCGAAGGTTAGAAAATCGAACCGGGGAGTCTCGGGATCCATAACCGGAATTGCAGGAGAAGAAGCAGGAGCTTGGTCTACGCCCAAACGCGTAGACCAAGCCACAACCCCTAAAATGAGTCCGATGAAAAGAACCCTTGCGAAACGCCGGTTTTTGATAATCTACTACTTACTTCTTGCTCTTATCGTGAGGGACGACAACCTCAACCGTCTCGTGGGTCGAATTCCCCGCAGCATCAGTCGCTTTGTAAATAATCGAATAGACGCGTCTCTGTCCGGTGCCACTTCTCTCGGCTCGAACGAATAAGCGGCCATCGGAAATCTCGACATCCCCTTGAGTGTTGCCACTTCCTTGAATGTCATCAGGCTCATTCACTTGGACTTCAACAAATTCGACTTGTGGATTCGGATCAGCATTGTCCATCGCGACAGCTTCAACATCGATTTCAACCATTTTATGGTTCGGTGGCCATAAAATGGTTGGATCAGCAGTCAAAGTCAGCACAGGCGGCTCGGTATCCGAAGGTTCGTTCGCAACAGCTTCAAAGATCTCGGTGAGGGCAGCCTGAAAATCTTCTTGACGCGCACCAGGTAGATAAAAGTATTGACCTCCTGTCTCTGCGCTGATTCTGCTGAAAACCACGCGAGCAGACAAAGGTCCTGTCGTTTGAGCTCGCACTCCCTCGACCGGTCCGCTAACACAGTCTCCTGTCAAAAGGGTATGGACGACAATTCCGTCAGCTCTGAGGTCTGCGATCAGACCGTCAATATCGCCGGCGTTAGGGGAAGCGTCGGTCACTAGAATCATTTGTCGCGACCGCTCCTCATCTGTCAACAACTGTCGTCCTCTTTCCAAAGCCTGAAGAGAACTTTCGGGACAATTACCCCCGCCACTGGGAAAGAGTCCGCCGACCCAACTTCGGATAACGTCTTTGTCCTCTGTCGTGCCAAATGAATTAACGGAGTCTTTGAAAGAGACCAGAGACCAGGAAGCTACATTCTTGCCTAGACCGCTGACGATGAAAGCATCGAGAACAATCTTGACACCTGCTAATTCGCCACCCATCGAACCTGTGTCGTCGATGATAAGAGCTGCAGCTTTTCTCACGTCAAGATCGACCGTTTCAGCGTGATAGGGGGAATCATTTCGGATTTTACCGTTCTTAATCTCAAGAGTGTCGACCGGTGAGCCGTCCGCACCGGATACGCCAACCTCTGCGCTCGAAAAGAGTTGCATATTTGATAGCGTCCCGATTTGAACATTTGCCCAAACAGTATCAAACATGCTCGCGTCATCCATTTTCGAAACAAGGCTGGTGACATATCGCACAGATTGATCAATACCATCTGGTCGTAGACCCTCAACCTCTCTGCCAGAAGCAATGTAAGCGAACGGTGAAACGCCAAGTGCTGTAAAGACGGCACCTATCTGGTCTCCCGGTTGGTCTGGATCGACATCGTCAAGGACTGTCATGCTAACCTGCAAGGCAGTTCCTGAAGGAATGCCTCCAGCGGGAAAAGTCGGCAAATGCCTAAAGCCCGAAGTGTCTGAAAAGATGAAGCCGTACCACTCCCCTGGCATGTGTGGCCCGGTTCGATTAGTCGTAAGCCCAATGTCTAGGGTGACAACGGGGTCTGTCGTTTGTGCCCCTAGATAGGCAAAAGCAGCTTCACCTTTTGTTTCATTGAGCCAGTCAAACTGATTTTCTTCCGAATAGACCTCCGGAGGGAGTGAGAGGCTCGCTTGAATTCTCGAAAAAGGTTGAGAGCTTGTCCCTAAACGTGTTGGAACCCGGTGAAAAGCCACAGACTTACCTTCACTCGCAATCTCGCCATCGACTTCAACAGTCTGGTTTAAAGTCGGTCTCTTTGATGATGTACTCGACTCAAACCTCGCCAAGCTGGTGTCGGAAGGATTTAAAGGCTCAAGTCCACGTTCTTTGGCGTATGTAATTTCCTCGTCAAGGTCGATTAATAAGATGTCGTCGGCTGAAATTTCATCAGGAAGTTTCTGGGCGAGAAACTCTAATTGACGGTCACGGTCTGCAACCGTCTTCGTTCCACCCTGAGAGGTTAGCGGAGAGTCACCGCTCTCACACCCTACGACAAAAATGAGTAATAGGAACCCTAACAACAAAAATGAGGATTTAATAACCATACGAACCCCTCCCCGGGCTTAGAAGTATAGGATCGGTCCCTGAACCAATCACTTCAGAATCTATGTGGCATTAAATCATTTTCACCTGTGACCAAGTGGTCAATTTGGGTTGATGATTTTTGGGTCACAGGTCTGGGAAGTCTTTCATTGCGTCCTGGTACTCATCAGCTAGGCTATCTCTGTCGGAGTGCCTGGTGTCGATCAAAGCTGAATGCTTGGGTTCCGCAATAGTTTCGAACCCAGGAGAGATGTCGCCACCAGACCCTATGCTTCCACATATAGTGGCTGAAGGCCACAGGGTGTTCCGGTCTGTCATCATCGAGGCGAACCGTCTGCCCCATGTCCGTCTTCGAAAGCGAGAGCTTTGGCCCTGAAAGGCCGGGCAGCCATCAACCTCTTTCTTCGCAACCTGCCGCGTTCTCTCTGGCGACCTCCACTCGTCCTTACGGACTCTCGCCAACACTTTTGAGCGCCCATTCTCGGATCGTGTCGCTGACCCTGAATCCTTCGGAGGCGAGCTGACTTAAGCTGGGTGCCAGTAGGGGAAGTATGCCCTTCCGAACGCTTGTGACAAGGACGCCGACTGTTCCCATGACGGGGAGCTTTCTCTCCAGCGCTGCACGGCGTGCCTCTCCGTCATCGAGGAGGATGAGTTTAACGGTGTTGTTATTGAGCGCCAGGGCTATTGCTTCTGTTTCTCCGGAACCGATTCCAAGAGCCCCCAGCTCTGCGGGAACGGTAACTGAATGCTGCTTGATCCATCCGAAGTCTCGGACATCTGGAGCGTTGTAGCCGAGTCGTTTGCCTTCATCGAGTTCGTGCACGACGGCCATCGGAATGGAAATCTCGGTAAAGAGAGCCTCTAAAACCTGGAGGTGTCCGATTTTATGAAGATAGTAAATGGGAGAGGTGTTGCAGGCGATCATCTGCTTAGAGCAGTTCTAATTCTGCTGTGAACTCCTGCGGGCTGGGATCATAAAGGTTTACACCCGCTCGCCCGAGCTCTTCGAAGAATTGAATGCGAGACAGGCCCGCCAGCTGAGCGGCCTTTCCGGTGGATAGCTTTCGGGCCTGATAGAGCTTGATCGCGGCGGAGGTGAGGATCGCTTGCGAAAGCTCCTCCGGTTTGGAAGCGGAGCGCGAAAAAAGTTCGTCAGCAAGTTCTAGATGAAGCTCGGTCATGGCTCTATTCTATGATCTTCGCGCCGGATTGTCGAAGTTCCGAAGACTAGGACTAGGCGCGCTGCAAAAGGCGCGAGACGGTCGAGGGGCTGACCTGGAAGAGTCTGGCGGCGTCCGCGGCCGTCTTCTGGCCGGAGGTGATCAGGCGCAGGATCTCCTTTTGCTGGTCGGCGGAGAGTTTGGGGCGGCGGCCGCCCACGCGCCCTTGCTTGCGCGCGGATTCTAGACCGTTGCGGGTGCGCTCGCGGAGCATCTCGCGCTCGAACTCGGCGAAGCTTCCGATCATCTGCATCATCATTCGGCCCGCCGGAGTTGTGGTGTCGATCGATTCGGTCAGACTTCGAAAGCCGGCACCAGCCTGATCGATCTGGTCCATCAGTGTGAGCAGGTCTTTAAGAGAACGAGAAAGCCTATCCAACTTCCACACCACGACGACATCGTCGTTGCGGAGTTGCCCAAGCAGCTCACGGAGCTTCGGCCTGTCCCAACGACCACCGGAAGCCTTCTCCTGGAAGATACGTTCGCATCCGTAGCTCTCCAGAGCGGTCACCTGGGCCACCGACTCTTGATCCTGGGTTGAGACCCGCGCGTAACCTAGAAGCATTTCGAAAACCTATTGCAAATCATCTTGATTATGCAATACGTTTCTGCAAGCCACGAGCCCTGTCGTGACGTGTGAATGTTAGCGGTAAATGGCACCGTTTTGCAGTTCTAAGTGGCACCTATTACCAGAGTGCTTCGGGCCGCTTCTACCACTTCGGCAGATATCGTGCTAAGTTCATTGATCCTCAAGATTCGCTCAATCTGGATGAGGAGCCGCTGGAGGAGGCGGAAATTTCCACCGGTGATACGGACGATAGCGGCGACCGCTTGGGCGTCAGTGAAGTCGGTATCGTCGATGCCGAACCCGAGCTTGCTCCAGCGCCGTGTCAGTACGAATGTAAGCTCCTCATTTTGTAAAGGTCTGTATTGGTGAGCAAAGCCTACACGGCTGTAAAGTTGAGGATATCTGGACATGCGCTTCTCAAAGCCCGGCATGCCGATAAGAATGAGACCTATTTCTAGCCGGTCAAAGACATCTCGTAAGTACTCCAGTGTCGTGGTGGAAAGGCGCTCGGCCTCATCAATAATAAGAAGCTGGAGATTGCGCTGACTCTCTCCAAGTGGCGGCCGATGCTTTTTGAGTGTACCGCTCTCTTTGATCTCGAGACCCAACTCAATGCAGATCCCGATGTAAGACATCAGGGCAGTCAGCTCTTTTTTGGTCTCTCGAAGCGTGCACCCGACTGTGGGTGTGTAGAATGCCGAGCGGGATTGGGCGAGAGCTGCGTAGACCTTTAGTTCCGAAGGCCCCCGAGACCAGAGTGTTATCTTAAGAAGGCTTTCATTCCATTTTGCGTATCGCCGGGCAGAAAGTGTTTTACCGACACCAGCTCGACCATAACAAAGTCCAATGTATCGATGCTTTCGAACAGCGTTGGCGAACTCAACAAATCGGCGGTGCTCTTTGGTGGCTATAAAAGAGCCTGCGCTGGAAAATTCCATAGGTTCAGTCCTCTTCTTCGTATACTCGGATCCCAGATTTCTTCCACGTCGACTTTTGGGCCATCGACTTCTCGTCGGTGACTGGAGGATTGGCGGAATGTAGAGAGTCCGGCAAGAAATCCGAAACCCGCCCTCTCTTGTCTTTCAACTCTTTCCGTAATTGTCGTCGGTAGGCAGCTCGAGCTATCTGGATCTCCTTCAGTGTGACGGTTTCTCCGACATGCTCGGGACTTATAGCTCGACACAAGAAATCGTTGCGATGGAATACCCGGATCTCGCTTACATCGCGGGGGTCGTAACGAATTGTCACTGGCTCCCCAACGTAAGCGGCCAATGTGGGCGATGTGAAACGCAGCCCTTCAAATCGGATCCCATCACGCTGAACTCGCCGGGATCGGGCTACCATGACCAAAAGCGAGTCCAGTTCCTCCAGGGAATCTGGCATCCGGGGGAGCCAGCCTTCGCCGCACCAAGCATCCAGAGGTGCTTCTTGGATAGCGCTGTGGACACGACCGTTGTACTCGGAGACGATATAGCTACCTATTGCCTTGTCCAACTCCGGCAGTGAAAGACGTGGCGGAGAGGCTAGCTCTCCATTCTGAAGGTGACCTGGTAGCTCCGACAACAGCTCAGTGTTTATGGTACGGAACAGGCGTTCCACTTTACCACGGCCTTGTGGCCTTGCGACGGTAGAATAGACAATCTCGAACCTCAGGTCCATTGAGACCTGATCAAGGTGAATACTTGTGAAGTCTGAGCCGTGGTCGACGTACAGCAAGTCCGGAATGCCGCAGACCTGCCAGTCAGGATTCCCTTTTCTCCAAATGGCTTGCCTTAGAGCGAGCGACGTGTTCAGCGCCGAGGGAGCCCCGTAGAAAACCAGATACCCCGCGACGGCTCTCGAGTAGTCGTCGATGACAGTTGTGAGCCAGGGCCTGACCTCCTTGCCATTGGCATCCAGAGTAATGAGATCTAATTGAGTGTGATCGGCCTGCCATACGGCGTTGGGGCGATCGGCTCGGTGTCGATAAACTATCTCAAACTTATCACGAAGGGCCGCTGAGCCTTCGTGGGCCAGCGTGACAAGAGCGGGATTGAGCCTTCGGATGATATTCCTCACCGTACTATAGGAAGGGGAAGACCAACCTTTCTTCTTCGCAAGCTTGCCAGCCCGGCGATAAACGGTCGCAAAGCTCAATGGTGGTTTCAGTAAGGACAGGCCCTCTATGAAATCTACTAACTCCAGGGGAAACTTTCGAGAGCCGATTTCTGGCCTGGAAGCTCTTCGGAGACCTGATGGGCCCGATTCTCGATAACGTGACAGCCATCGGCGGGCCGTTCGAAGGGGAACTCCGGCATCAGCCGCCGCTCTTGTCAGCGGAACGTTGTCGTGAAGATGCCGGTGGACAAGTCCCCATTTCTGCCTTATCTCCTCATCCTCGTCGGCGTTCATACTCCAACCACTCTATTCTGTTCTTGAAAACGAACGTATTTGAGAAGCCGTTCGCATACAAGTTCGCCGACACGTAAAACAAAGGCTTGTCGTTCTCACAAATGCTTCTTGAAACTATTTTCTTGAAATCCTACTATAGAACGAGTTTTGATAAGGAGTTTTGAATGCTGATTGGATATGCGCGCGTCTCAACTGGAGACCAGAATCTCGACCTTCAACTGGAGGCTCTAAAGAAAGCCGGCTGTGAAGAGATCTTTAAGGACGCAATTAGCGGCACTAGGTCTAAGAGACCCGGTCTCGATAAAGCCCTTGAACTGTTGCGCAAAGACGATACTCTCGTTGTATGGAAGCTCGACCGCCTGGGCCGTAGTGTCAAGCACCTGGTCAATATGGTAGGGGAGCTACGTGAGAAAGGAGTTCAGTTCAAGAGTCTCACGGATTCGATCGACACCGGGACTCCCTCGGGCCGTTTCTTTTTCCACGTCATGGCCAGTCTCGCCGAGATGGAGCGCGAACTTACCGTCGAGCGAACTAGAGCGGGTCTTGAAGCCGCTCGCAAGCTGGGAAGAAAGGGGGGGCGGCGAAGAAAGATGACCGACAGCAAGCTCGAGTCCGCGAAAAAGCTGCTCCTCAACGGAGTGCCACCTAAAGATGTCGCAAAGAATCTCGGAGTATCCGTACCAACTCTCTATCGGTGGATTCCGGCCTCTACTCTACCTTGAGCCAAACCTCTTCAGGGGTGCCAATTAGCGCTGCAAAAAGGTGCCATTTACCGCTAACATTTACAAATCGTAGCCTTGGTTCTGATTGCACAAACACTCGTTTGTGCAACAAGGAGTCCGACCTCGGCAAGTTCGACGATTTTCAATATTTGCCTTATGTTGAATATTTGCAGGATCGCAAATATAGCCAAGGAGGCAAATATAGATCCAGTTCCGTCAGGTTCCGTTTTGGCAAACATTAGAAAAAAATACCGAAGATTTGCAACCAGATTCAGGGCTGTCAGGCCACAGCGACCAATAATGACGGGGGATACGTCCCCCGCACCCGCGTTGGGCTTCAGACAAGCTGAATCCCTCATCTTAATGAGTTGTTAAAAAGGTGGCGAGTAAATTTTAAGATGAGCCGTCCTCGCTAAAGGATCCTTTAGCTGCCCCGTCGACTATTAAAATAAAGGGGTTGTAATTTTAATAGTATGGATGTGGATAATTTTTCCCAAGAAATGCCCGGCCATTTCGTCGCGATAGAAGGAGGCTTACAAGCCTTTGTTCCGGACCCGTTGCCGCCAGAGATTCCGCTGGATTTTGAACTCGTGAGACTACTTGAGGATGCGGCAAAGTCGCTGGCCCAGCTAAATGGTCTGTCCCAGACCTTCCTTAAGTGGCCATTCCTCAGAAGAGAGGCTCTCATTTCCAGTAGCATGGAGGGCACGGTCACGGGTCTCACCGAGCTGGCAGTATACGAGGCCGATTTCACCCTGGAGGAAGCTAAAGACGTCAAAGAAGTCTGGAATAACCAGAAGGCTCTCGGTGAAGGCTTAACTTCGCTCAAGGAGACCGATCGCGGCATCACTGTCGGCCTCATCAAAGAACTACACCACGATCTTCTGAGTGGTGTGCGTGGCCGAGACAAGAACCCCGGCGAGTTCCGGATGCAGCAGGCTTTCATCGTCAACTTCAAAGCGCAAAAAAGAGAAGAGGCAAGGTTTGTGCCGCCGCCTGCCGAGCAAGTCCCACCTTGTATGGAGGAGCTCGTTGAATACATCAACAGGGAAGACGAACAGCTGCCGTATTTGATAAAGGTGGCCCTGGTCCACTATCAATTCGAAACCATCCACCCTTTCGCCGACGGCAACGGTCGGATGGGAAGAATTCTCATCCCTTTGATGCTCTCTAGGGGCGGTTGGATGAGAGAACCTCTCCTCTACCTCAGTGGCTATTTCGCTGCCCACGACCGCGAGTACAAAGACCTTATGCTCGGCGTCAGCCAAACGGGAGACTGGCTCTCCTGGGTCAAGTTTTTTCTTCGAGGGATCAGTGTCCAGGCTCAGGATGGAGTCGAAAGGGCAAGCCGCCTCCACGAACTCAAAGAGCACTACTATGAACTGTGCGGTCGACTACCGACCGGTGCGAACCTAATGAAGCTGGTCGACTTGCTCTTCTGGATACCGGCCATCACAATCGCCGGCGCAAGAGACTCTGTCGAGGTCACCTATCCCACGGCAAAAAGCTACATCTCATCTTTAGTGGAGTTGGGCATTATCGAAGAGTACATCCCCCGTGATCGCAATTCGATATACCTGGCTAAAGAGATCGTTGAGATTTCAGAAAACTGAGACAGACGCTCTTCAATCACAGGATAGAGCCAGAACCCGGCGATTACGCATCCAAAAGGTCCGAAAAGGACTCTCTCTTGACGAATAACACCAGCGAACTGCGTGTCCAGCTAGCCTATAGCTGAACGGGATGAAGTTTACTCTGTCGCCTTCCCTAGGTTTATGCTGCGATAGATTGCCAAGGGGTAAACAGTGACATTTGGATACCTAGTGAACCTCAGCATCTTATCTACACATTCAACAGCTTCAGATATGCTGAAAAAAGCCGATTCGAGAACCTCCGCTTCGGAGCTGGGGTTCTCGAAATTCTCTGGCTTACTCGACTCGGAAAAAAGATTTGCTTCTTCTTTTTCTGGTATTGAAGTTACAAGACCAAATATTGTCAGTTTAACGTTTGGCTTCCGCCCGTACGCCCTGATCAAAGAGTCAATGTTATCGTCAACGAAACAGTCTTTCTTGAGGTTGGCAACCACCTGAAAATCAGGCAACCCTTCGAAAGGGAGGATCCTAATGGTAATTACCTCTTCTAAGAATTGCTTGATAATAAAGCGAAGCATTTCAAGGAGCTTTGCATCTGGACCGTTCAGACCAGTGGCTTCGCTAACGAATTGCTCCATTGTCTCTAGCTCGGTCTGTAGTTTCTGCCTCTCTCGTTTCTGCTTGCCACTTTTGCCATGACCCAAGGCCGCGAGTTCGAGCTTCTTTGACTGATATTCCTCATTGTTCTCTAAGGTGGACCAGACCGTCATTTCTCGAAACTTACTGAACATCTCTGAGAAATTGTCGACTCGCGCGAAATCTTCAATTGAAACCCAGCCTTCTGTCAAAAGATAAGGATTCTCTCGGGATTTTGTTCTTAATTGCTCGATCGAAGGTACTTCTTCGACCAAGTTCAATTCGGAGACAACCTTGCGTTTGACTAGCGCACTTTCAACCTTGTTCAAGAGATCATGATGAAGGCTTTTCGACTCGATTACTTGCCTCTTCGATAATGAGCTTCCGGCCAGCTCACCGCTTATGATGGAGAAGTTACCCTTAACACCTTTCTTTACATCTTCCGAAGACTCAGATGTTGATTTGACTTCCTTGATGAGTCCGTCTTCCAATTGGCTGAAAAGAGAAGCGGTTTTCTCGAAGTCTAAATAAAGAAGGTCTCTAATTTTCTCAGCCATGGAGGTCTTTCCCATCTAGTCTTCTTCTGCCCCGCCCGTTCGCCAAGCATCTTCAACATTGAATCAAGTTTTTGCCACATGGTGACAGGTGCGCTGCACCTATGCTAGCCTGAAGAGGTGGACCCCGCAGAGAAGGGTCCGGTTGTTAGAGAAAGCGCTCTCTACTTCTTACGTTACGGCCGCCAAGCAGAAAACGAGGAAGCTCAAAGAGCGCTTTCGCTATTGCAGGGGACATGATGAGCAGCACCACGGGTGCATTGATCTCAATCTCCATCGGTTACCTCCTTTCCACGGGGGCGAAGGAAGCGGAACCGAAGCTCCTGGATCTGGTGCTTTGCGAGTCTCGATGAGACTCACCACAAGAGCCAGATCTCGGCTCCCAGATTTGGGGGTCTCCCCCACGATACTGGCGGCGAAGCCGAAACGGTCTAACTGTTGGTAATTCGCCCTGCCGGGGTACCTGCTCCTGTCATTTCCTTTCGGAGCTGAACTCACTATCGTGAGCGACTAGGAATCATCCCTTGTCAGGCTCGAAAAAGTTCTCATCATCGGCGCCAGGCTGCTCCAGTCCTGAAAAGAACATTTGCTGTCTAGGATCGAAGAAGACATCGTGATCAGTTAATAACATTCGATGTACAAGAAGAGCGTGTTCGTATCCGTAAAGTTTGACCTTCAAAGATGTGCCGCCATCGAGAAAGACTTTAATTCCAGCTTTGCCGCCAGGTCCGATACCAAAATTGTAACGTAAGACTTTTTTCATAGTTCAGTGCGCAGTTCCAAAGTGGTTGATCACGTAGGGAGGCTTGTCCTCTCCATCGATGACGATCTTAACCTCGCCATATTTGCCGGGCGAACCAATTTCTTGGTAATGCAGTCGCACGTCGTTATCCCCCTCATCTCTGGGGATAAAAATTGTTTTTGGTATGACTCTGAGAATCAAATTTGGCGGATTTCGACTTTTCGATAGAGTCAAAAACGATAGTAGCACTATCACTGTTGTTCCCAACATTGATGGTGCCGGTCACGATAAGAGTGTGCGGGCCTGGCGGCATTAGATTGTACCAGGCTGACCAGTTCTGAGATTCGAGTTTCATAGCTATTCCTTTGTGGGGGCAACCGCAAAGCTCTGCAGCTCCTGAGTGCTCCCGACGATTCTCCTGCGGAGCAACAACAAAAGAATACCTCCCCAGGGCATTTAGGTCTTTTCAGGGGAAAGTACATTTCCTTTCCCTTTAGGGAGCCGCTTCCGAACGTTGGACAACTGGTCGAAAAAAGATGCCCGATCGTCCATAACCTTGGCACCGGATGGTCATAGGCATCCGCTTGAAGGTTTCGAAGCGCATCACCATGAGTTGCAATTGTTCAGGGGTCCTAGAACCGAGCCTTCCAATATCTTTCAGGTTTGAAGAACTGGAGGCACGGCTGCGACGTTTATCGCAAAGACTAGGCAAAAACCGTCATGAGTTTCGAATAGACGTCTACAACAACGAAGTCTTTTTCTCTCTGCAGTCTTCTTATCACCGTGTGGATATTTACGGTAGCGAGTACGAAGCGGAGAGACTCGCTACCATATCTTGGGAAAGAAACGAGGAAGACTTCCTACCGATTCCTTTTGAACTCACGGTCCGGCGACCGAGTTCTTTTTACATAGAAGACGATCGCCGTTTGGACGACGAAGAGTCCTACCGCGAAGAAATGCATCCCACGGAGATCAAAATTGGCGGTGAGCTCGTCATGACGCTGACTGGGCCCAGAGTGTCCTGGAAAACGAAGCTGGACCGCTGTAGGAAGTGCATTCTTGAAAACTGCGCAGCCTGCGCTGCGTGCGTGGCAAACACTGAACCAGCTGCAATCTTAGCCTGTCTCGCCCTTTGTTCAGCCGGATGCGCTTATAACTTCTGTAAAACTGAATGTAGCTTCTGATGCCCTGGATCTCGGAACCTGCCTAACACCAGGTCTCCATCAGAAAGTTCCCCCAGGCGTTGTAGCTCTTCTGCATCTTCTCGAACGCCCCCATAGCGATCTGTACTTCCTCCGCCTGGTCGTCCAGCGGCGCGGTGGTCTCCCGCTTCTTCATCCGCTCGACCATTTCACCGAAGTTGGCTGCGGCCGCCTTCCAGTCGTTGTGGAGTTTGTTGATCTCCTCCACCGTCTTGGCGTCCTGAAGATTGTCGATCTTCTTCAACCACGCTACGAACTGTTCCATCTGGGCTTCCATAATTGCCCCTCCTCCACTTTGATTCAGAGGCCTTCTCAGCCCGGCCTAAATGACCCTGTTGTCGGCAGAGTCTTCAAACTGAGGGGGATGCTCGACAAGTTTCTCGTCTAGTGAGTCTCAAAAATCAGGTGCACTGCCGCAAAATTGGAGTCGCTTAGACGGCCCCAGAACGGCCCACAGGTGCCTTCTAGACGTTCGAGCATTTCGAGGGCCTCTCGGCCGAGCAAACGGCCTTCTCTCGGAAGCCCGTAGACGGCATTCCACGGCCTCAATCTAAAGCGCGAAGCGCCGATGTCACAGATGCTCTGCAAAGTGTGACATGCCCGATTTACGATTGTTCCTTTTTGTCCCCGCCGGCGTTCCGGCCGATGGCCGGCCCACCGACGGGGACAAAACCCAACTCCAGCCACCCAACCCCGTGTTCTCGCCCGTCTCCGGCCCGCTCCGCGGCCCAAAGCCGCCCGAGAACCCTCCCTCTCACTCCAACACCCGACTAAAACGACGAACTCACCCTAATGCTGGTCCACCAGGGACTCCAAGCCACGAAAACATCACACCAACCGTGTGAAACACCCACCTCCGTATGAAAAACCGTTTCACACGAACCTCCAGTCTTCATACGCCACCAATCCATTACCCAAACCCGAAGGGCACCCTCGCCCCTCGTCCAACCCCTCAAAATGACCGACGACCAACCCACCCCCGAAGCCTTCGACCCCGCCAAGTTCGTCAAAGGCCTCCCCTCCGCCCAGCTCGAGATCATGTCCGAACTCCACGACGAAGCCGCCCTCGCCCTCCGCCTCCTAACCCGCGCCGGTGAAACCTTCCAAGCCCCCACCGGTCGCGACATGCTCAAAGTCTTCCAAGCCGCCGGCCCCGAACTCATCGAACGCTTCGCCGTCCGCCTCGACGATGACGACGAAGAGCAAGCCGACAAACCATCCGACGAGCCCCGCTGGCGATCCGACCACTCAACCAAATCCAAAAAACGAATCCCCCCAACCGCCGAAGCAGAATGGCGCCGAGAACTCGGCCACGAGATCCAAGCCAAACGAAAAGGCCTCCCTCTCCCCGTCGCCCCCACACCCAAAGACATCCAAGACCTCTTCGAGGCCACCAAGGACCACCAAAGAAACTATCTCATCATCCGCACCCTCTACGCCTCCGGAGTCCGCCGCGAAGAGCTCACCAACATTCGCGTCGCCGACCTCTACCCGGATCGCAACATCATCTTCGTCCGCCAAGGCAAATACGACAAAGACCGCTACGTCTTCATCGACGAAGAGACGTCCCGTCTCCTCGCCGATTACACCAAAGACTTCCTCTTAACAGACCCGATCTTCGATCTCTCCACCCGCACCATCAATCGCGTCGTCAACGCCGCCGCCGAAAAAACCGGCCTCCGCCAACGCCTCCAAGCCATGGGACACAACTTCACTCCCCACAGCCTCCGTCACGCCTACGCCACCCACATGTACGAACAAGGCGCCGACACCTTCGTCCTCAAAACGCTCCTCGGCCATCTCTTCCTCAGAACCACCAAAACCTACGTCCACATCGGCATCAAAGCGCTCTCCGACCGATACTTCAACAACCACCCCCTGGCCCAGAAAACATCCCGACCAGGCCGCCCTCCATCCCTCGAAGAGCTAGAAGACGAATCCGAACAGGACTAACCCCGTGGACCTCTCCTACTCCATCAGATAAAACACAAGAACCCCGTCGTCTTTACTCGCCCGCCGCATAGCCGTCAGCATCTGGCCATAAATCTCCAGGTCAAAGCCCTCCTCCGGATAAGCCTCCCAAAAGGCTTCCCGATAAGCCAGAAGCTCCTCGTAGATCTCGCCACAGACCGACCCCCCGATCACCCACCCCGACTCACAGCACCCCCGCAGAGCCTCAAACTCATCGCCCTCCCGCAGCCTCATCAACTTCCGGGCGAACTCTCGCAGAACCACATAGTTCCGAAAATGAACCTCTCCCGTCCCGCCCGTGAAAACATACTTCCCCTCAACCAATCCGCCGGAGAACTCCTCAGCCCGCTCCGGAATAGCGAGCCACAACTCGCTCTTCTTCCCGTTGACAAAACAGGTCTCCACCGACCCGGCCTCCACCAGCTCCAACCCCCAAAGACCACACATCGTATAAATTGGAAGCCCCTCCGGATCCGGCTTCACTCCGGACTCCAGAAAATCAAGCCATCCCGTCACCCGCTCAAACTCAAGACTCCGATAATATCGGCCCACATCAAAAGTATCACCCAACACCGGACACCAGATCGTCATCCCCGTCAACCGCTCTCTCTTCGGGGGCGCGAGCGTCAAAGCCAGAGTCGCCTCTCTATAGGCCTCCCAGCAACGCCCCACCAGGTCGTTCACTCTCTGCTCATCGGTCAGCTTCGTAATCCAGGCCAGCAGCTGCCCCAAATCCACATTCTCCCCAAACACCGTATGCTCCGACTTCCTCGCCGCCACCTCGGCCAGGCTCACTCCCCTCTCGTCGTGCTTGCGAAGCTCGTCCACCAGCTCCCCAAACCTCTCCACCAAATCCGTCGAGGTCGAAAACGCTCCCATCTGGGCGGCCTCCTTGCCCAGCCTCTGATCGTAAGTTATCCCAAACACCGCGGCCGACAAGATGGCCCAGTCTTCCGCCGTCTCAGGCGCCCTCGCCCGGGTCTGCTTTATCCACTCCTCATAGTCCCAGCCCGTCCCCGGAACACCTAAGGATGAGGCCACAAAGGTCTTCGCAAAAACCCGGAGTTCCGTGAACACCTCCACCGACCCATTCATACAGGTATCAAAAAACAGAATATCCACCGGCTCCGTCCGACCCGCCCGCGCAAACGCCGCAGCCAAAGCCGAACTCGCCTCCCGATTCGTCAACGAATTCTCCGACGTCGCATCCGGCAACATCGAACGAGACAGCACTCTCTTCACCGCCGCCGGCGATTCCATCACCGCCTCGGACACCGGTGCCCCCAACGCTCCAAAACGAATCTCCCGCGAGAGCACGACCTCTTCGGGGTCATAATCCTTGAAAACCCCGTGCCCGTGCCCCCAAAACCCCAACGCGATGCGAGTCTCCTCCGAAAAGCTCACCAGCGCCCGGGCCAAAAAATCCGACAATGGCCGAGGGTCCCCGGTACTGATCTCCGGTAAGAACTCCACAGGCTTTGTCACCGAGGGCAAGACTTCCAAGACCCGTGCCGTCTTCGGTCGTTCCTCGTCTTCTTCCGGCTCCGGATAATCCACCAGCACCAGAGCCGCCACATCCGGGCCCACCGCCCTCGTCATCTCGGCGAAATCCCCGTCGAGATGCACCCCTAGATCACAGTCACCCCCCATGACCAAAACAAGCGCGTATTTCGCATTGCGAAACCTCAGTTCATAGGGCTCCGGACTCTCTCCAAACTTCCAACTCAAGAACGCGCCGGATGCCTGTTTTCAACCCTCGCAAACTGAGGATCAGGAATCATCGACTCAAGCTCCCAGAGCTCCTCGTGGCGATCCGGACGAAAAACCCCGCAGGGCTGGGACGGGTCCGTCAACCAGTCCGCGAACACCTTGAGATCCTCCGCAGGCCAGTCCACCGTCTCACTCGGACTAAATGGATACTTCGCGTGATCCCAAACATGCAGCAGAAACCGACAAAGCCCCACATCTTTCGTCCCCTCTGATTCATCCAGAAAAGCTTTCAGACGGTCCGGCGTCATCTCGTCAATCGCGGGGATCCAATCCTGAGCTCTCCATCTTCTGTAGCTCTCGCTTTCCACGATAAACCCTCGCCACATATCGATCGGGTAATCCGTAGTCTTCGGTTCTTTCATCGCACCCTCCTTAATGAGGGCTTGAACCTCTGAAGATCGACTCCTGCGACAAAAGACAACCACCTCGACGCCGGCGATCTTTCGAGTCGTCACTTCCGTGGACCGAAGGCTCCGTCTAAATCATCTCGTTGACTTCGGCTGAGTTCTGACTTCCACAGGCGCTGGAAGACGTCGCTCCAACGTCTCCTCGACAGCTTCTATGGAGAACTTGAAACCATCTTCCTGAGAGCCTTCCACAATTATGTTACAGGCTATAATCGGAGTCGTGTCACCCCCCGAACCTCTTGCCGAAGGAAGATCAACAACGAACCTTCGGATCAGTTGCCCAGCTTGAACGATCAAAGTTGCCTGCTCGGGCTCAAAGCCGTGGAAGTAGTTGACACCAACCCTGAATGTCCCAGGCTGTAGCGTCTGACAGGAAGCGTAATAGTGCTCCGGACCACGCTTGTCGGTATCGTCAACATCCAAGCCTCCAAGCGGACCAACAGGATTCGCGTAAAAAACGTGCCAACCGCTCGGCTCATAGACGTGTAGATCAACGTCTGGTTGGTCCCCCCAAGTCAAGGTCACGGTGATGATGCTATCCCGAGCCAGCTCCGGAGGCTGATTTGCGACAGCGAGACTGTTGTCCATGTCGCGAAAAATTTGATTCCTAGAGCCATCACAGAACATATAATCCTCGACAAAACCGTGACCTAGTGTTGCGAAAGTCGTTCCACCAAGGAAATCTGTTCGCTCTCCACAGATATCAAGATTTGCCGGCAAAGGCCGGTCGACTACTAGAAGCTCCCGAAAATAGTTGATCACCTGATCCTGACGAAACGTCGTATAGGCACCAAGGTTGCCGTGCACTACGGCAGCCGGAGTCGCCACAGCCACAATCTTAGTGCTATCCTGGATAAGCCCATCAAGAGCTTCGTGGGCAAAGTTCGCGAAGAAATTTCCTTCGCTGTGCGCTACGATCAAAACTTTACGCCCCTCGGTATACTCTTTTTGATAGAAATTGAGGTGAGTGGAGAGATCGCTCAAAGCTTGATTCAGCGCATTAAACTGCTGTTCTCGGAGCTTCGTAATGCCTTCGGACTGACCGTAATTCACCACTTCTCGGAGGCTTCGCCAAACCCCCGCATCTAAGTGCCGAATAGTTTGGGACTGTTGAGAATCATGAAAGGCAAAGACGCGCTCGATATCATCGACCACCCCAGATGTGTGATTGTAGGCTAAACGAAATTGGAGTTTGTCCACCTCATCCTCTCCGTACCGACGTTTGTAATGCGCTTTGTAACGAGACTTGAGTTCAGCCAGGGATATCAGTGCTTGCGACCTAGTATTGAGAACCCCATTTACATAGAAAATAGTGATCTCTTTATCATCGGTACATTCCCGATCTTCGTCGTCTTGCTGCGCTACAGCGACATTAAGCATAAGGACGCAAAGAGAAAGTATTAGAAACAAGGCTCTCACTGATCAGCTCCCTCCAACTCTCGCTTGACAATACTCTCTGATGCGGACAAGGCCCTCAGAAATTCGGCTCTGCTACTAGCAAAAGAGAAGACCTCTCCACCCAGTTGAGAGTCGAACTCTCTGTAGGTAACAAGACGGAAATTTGTGTTGACAACAGTCTCTTCAAGACCTCTTATAAAGTCGGCGATCTCGGCTAGTCGTTCCCGAAGAAAGCTGTCAACGGCAGCCTCGTCCGGATTCTCCTCCTCAAAATCTTGAAGTTTCTTCTCAACGCGCAGATAGGTCAAAGCGTCATAGAGGGTGTCTCTCTCGGCGACAAGGTTGAGAGCTTTGTCCTTGTCGTCACTATAAAGAAGAGAGCGCTGAAAAAGGATGGCATACGTTTTAGCGATTTTATATTCTTCCAGCGTAAACTTCGTCCCATAGTTGACGGCTAGCCAGCGCTGGACATCATCTCTCAAACCATCGCCATCGCTATCAATTCCTTCCCCCTCCCATCCGGCCTCTCCGGGATCGGGGGGCACCTCTTCTCCGGTCACCGGGTCTATAAGCAAAACGACCTCCTCCGAACCTGAATTCTCAACCGATTGCGAGTTACTTCCATTAGTTCCGGTCGCGACAAAACTATCATCCGTAGTACACCCACCAAGCAAGATGGCCAATACAGCTAGCAGCTGAAAAAAATGTAAAACCCTGCATCCTTTAACAGTCATCAAATCACACTAGCAGTCACAAGAACTGCCTACAATGACCAACTGGACAATTCTACTATCCGATAATATCGACACCCGAAAGGCTCCCCACCTAAACAACCGGAGAGAACCCGACGGATCCCTGAGTTCGAGCACCGCCACACAATGCACACCTCCTGATTGTGATGATGCAAAGTGGTAGCGAAAGAGCTCGGGCGAGTCAAGAACCGCTTCGCTAGACCCCCGGCAAAAACGCCGGCGTTTTTCGAGTCCGCTATCTCCTGACCCGGACTCCCTCCAAAGCGTCAAAGGCTTCTAACTCAGGGGGCCTTCGGCCCCAGCCGCAACGCAGCCGATCCATCCGATCAGGCTTCTCGACGCTCCTAAGATCGCCCAGGCTCTCCTCCGCTACACCTGGGGGGTCTTTCTTGACACGCCCGAGCCCTTTCGCTCTGTCGGGAAGCATCATCACAATCAGGAGGTGCGCATTATGCGTCGTCACTTATCAAACTCAGAAATCCGCCAGCTTCTCTCCGCGGTCGATCTCCGGTCGCCTTTCGGCCGCCGGGATTATCTCCTCATCATGTTTCTCTATCACACCGGTCTTCGGGTCGGTGAGTGCTCTCGTCTTCTGGTCCGCCTGGTTTCTCGGAATGGCCTGGCTTTCGAATCTTTGGATCTCCCCGCCATGTTCTGCAAAGGTCCTCGGGGCCGCGTTGTTCCTTTAAATGCTGCTGCTCGTGCCTGTATCGAGAAAATGCTCCAGTTTAATAAATCTCGTGGTCTTTCCGTTGCTCCCGCCGCTCCGTTGTTCCAAAACAGCAAACATTGCCCCCTGTCCGTCCGTTCCATTCAGCTCCTTATTCAAAAATACAGAGAGGATTCAGGTCTTGAAATTGCCGCCACTCCCCACACTCTTCGGCACAGTCATGCCACAGCTCTTCACGAGTCAGGTGCTCCCTCTCGGGTTGTACAGGCCGGGCTCGGTCATCGTCGCCTAAAAACCACCGAACGATATCTTGGCGTCGGTTCGGCGGAATCGCAGCATCAGCACTATCGAGCGCTGGGGGGCTGAGGCCCTTTTTAGATTCCATCCCACCACTTCCCCAGTCCATCAAAAGGAGAGTTCAAACAAATGATCGCCCAAACCATAGCTTATCAAATCGGTATCCCCGCCTTCGCCCTTCTAGGTGCCCATACACTCGTGGATCTAGAGGACGGACTCCAGTTCCACATCCGCGGCTGCGACAAAATCAATATCATCCAAATCATCCTCGATCCCAGCGACACTTACACCGTCAAATTCGGAAAGCTCGAGTACAAGAAAAAGACCAACCTCGGAATCTCTTACACGGAGGCCACCTGGCAAATGGTCAGCACTCACAGTGATATCTACTGCGATATGCTCCACGATCTGATCGAGCAAGAGACCGGCCTCTTTACAAGATTCACCTAAAAAACCGGAGGAACCGTGCCGATACTTCAAAAACGAATTGCCACAATGTGCAGAACTACATATAATAGCTATGGGTTTTAAAAGTGACAGAGAGAAGATTCTCGCGGATCTTCTCAACCAGAACTATGACCACCAGGCTAGAACGGCCGAGAAGAACCACCTTGCGGCGGGTTTCATCTCCGTGGAGCAGGCTTCCGAGATCATCAAGGCCACTCCCGGCAGAAAACACAGAAACGCGCAGCACGACCAATCGCGTTCGCTCCAGCTCTGGATAATGGAACCCGAGATCGAAGGAGTTCGATGGTACATCAAGGGCTACTTCGCCGAGGAACAGACCTGGTTTATCTCTTTCCACCCGACCGAGTATTAGGAGCAAAAAGTGAAACGAAAGATACGAGTCCCCGGCGAGAAGACCAAACTCCTATGCGAGAACTGTGGAGACCTTCGCTCCGCGACCTGGAATTACGGAGATTTCAAGCTCGAAAACGGAGCCGTCGTGAGCGGAGTCATGCTGGCTTTCTGCGACGAATGTCATGAGCAGGCCGGTTTCGCCGCCCAGTCTTCCTATCTCTTGCGTGAAGCTCGAGAAGAGAGGCAAAAAAGACTCCGGACAAATGTCACCCTGTCAAAAGCCCTCAGAGACTTGGCCGAGTCCCGACTTCACACCCTGGGCTCCAGCACGATGAGTTCCATCGAAGCGGTCATCCTAGCTGTTCTCGCGGCTATCGAGAAGGGACCCAAACATCGAGAAAAGTTCCTTAAGCTCCTCAACGAGGCAGCCGAAGACCCTCTCCTCAACCAGGGCAAATGGGACACCAAAGTCACTATTCGACTCAGTCCCAAAGCCGAACGAATGATCCAAGATTTCCAATTCAACCGAAGTGACTTCGTTCGAAGAGCCATCCTACTCGAAGACAGCGAAATCGAAGACAACCTCAAGCAGTTCGCCTTGGTGTAGCCCTGACCAAAGACAAGCCTCGCGGATAGACGCCAGCCAACGCCTCGCGAAAGTGGAAACCCCGTGAAAACTCGTTCCCCCGGAGAAAAAACTCAGGTGCCTTGCGAGAAGTGCCAAGCGCTTCAACCCGGAACCTGGAACTACGCCCCCTTCAAAATTGAAGACGGCCGCGTCATCGAGCAGGTCATGACCGCTTCCTGCGATGTCTGCTCCTCGCCGTGCAGCATCGCCACCCAATCCGCCGGGAAGCTTCAAGAAGCCCGCCGACCCAAGTCGCCGCCGAGACTCGATGCGTTGTAACGCGGCGAGACTAGAGCTCGCCCGATCTCCTCGACTCAAAGCTCTCTCCTATCAGGGACAGGAAATCAGCATTCTTAATGGGCTTCTGCACAAACCGGTACCATTTGCCGGCCAACTTCTCAGCAAATTCTTCTTCCGGGTAGCCGCTAGAGAGAATCACATCAATCTCCGGGTACCTCTCGTTAACCAACTCCGTGAGTTCATCTCCCCCCATCTCAGGCATAGAGACATCCGAGTAGACCACCTGAATTTCGACAGCCCGCTCCTCGAGCACCCTCAAGCCTTCCGCCCCGCTCCCAGCCGTGTACACTTTATAGCCGGCTTTCTCAAGAAGGCGCTGGCAAAGCCGACGTAAGCCTGGCTCATCATCAACCACCAGAACGCCGTAAGTCGCTCCGCTCCCAGAATCCGCCTCCTCCATCGTCACCACGCTCCTTTGCAAGACGCAAAACCTAGCAGAATTGCAATTGAGTATCAGTGACGCCTGTCAATGAAACTAGACCTCGCTTGTGCTTATTTGTCATGACCGCCTCGCTACTTGTCCACTGTTCCACGCTCGCCGCGCGATGTTTCACGCCGAACAAAACGATCACCGTCCAGCTCTCCTAAGAAGTCAGTAGGTACACCCTCTTAACGGCCCTTCGGGCCTCGAAGAGAAGGCGAAACTCAAAGCTCAGGCTTCAAAGCCCCTCAAGCTTTACGAGACCATGATAGCTGGGAAGAGATCGCCTTTTGGGCCAAAAGTCGAACTTCTGGTGGTACTGCCCCATCAAGGCCGGCATCCCATCCCGCTGCTCAGCCCCACCCTCGCTCACCGCGCGTACGCTAGTGCAAACGAGAGAGAAAGTACCGGCAGCCGTCTCGCGAGTGACCACAACTACGAGGCCCTTCGGGCGGCAGCCGCTTTGGCACGCCCACCACGAAACGGCCTTAGCGTCACTTGAGAGGGGCTCTCCGTCGCTAACGCGCCGGATGGGATGGCACGGGCCTTCGGCCCGAAACCTGCCTGCCGGGCCCCAGCCCGCCGTACTTGCCTCTGCTAAAAACCACCCTTCAAACGAACGAAGGTGCACCAGAGCCGCGCCTATGGCGCACCTCATAAACCCAGCTAAACCATTCCGAAACACCGACCACCAAGCAGAAACTCTCGCGCTCATTGTTTTGACAACGGCTCCCCGTCGAGTCGCTTCGCCGAACTTGGCGCACCACTGGTGCACCGCCGGTGCGCCACTAGCGCACCTCTCTCAAACAAACCCGCCGGACATTACCCCCTCCATCCTCTCACCCACCAAGATTAACAATCTCGTTACAAGCAGCCGACCCGATTCCAGCCTTAATGCACCTGGTCCCTCTATATTCCATATATCAGCTGCGGCATTCAAATGGTCTGCAAACTAGCCGCCCCTGATATGAGTGAGTCGAGTAGGCCCGGGGAACTTCCCCCCGGGCCCCTCACAGAACCGGACTTGAACCTCTCGACTCATCCGGCTCTTGACTAGACACCATTTAGTCTTGGCATCACGTCCCAGTGAGCAAAAAGCTCTGGTGACCGCCGCCTTACCATGTTCAACCTTCTGTGGGCTCGCCTGACCCCGATTCTGTACTTCCTTTGCATCCATTTCACCAACCGCGTATGCAGCCAGAAGAATGCCGGGTACATGTCGCTTGGACGAAAGTGTTTGAAATAGTTCATCCACCCTCGAACCACGGGGTTAACGAGTTTCGCTATTTCCTGGAGCGAACGACCTGTCTGCCTGTGAATCTCCCAAGCTTTCACTCGGTTCACAAACTTCTTGGTCGCTGCTCGCCCTACCCCGGGCGTGAAGACAATGTTCCGATGAGGATTATTGCGCCTCGCCTCCCTGGGCTTGAAGTCGTAGCCGAGAAATGTGAAAGACCTCGGTACGTCTGCTGTGTCCTTGGCCGCTTGGCCCTGGGCACAGAACACGATTTTGGTCTTCTCACTATGTAGCTCGAGTCCCAGGTCTCCCAATCTCTTGCGAATCCTGTCCAGGACATATCTGGCCTGGGCTTTCGTTCGACAATGGTAGACCCCGTCATCGGCATATCTCTCGAATGGGATGTTCGGTAGCGTCCTGTCCATCCAGAGGTCAAGAGCGTAGTGGAAGAACAGATTGCACAGAATGGGGCTTATCACCGCACCTTGCGGAGTCCCCTTTACCGTTTCAATTCTGTCTCCCGTTACGGTTATCGCTCCGGCCTGTAGCCATCGTACGATGTAGAGGCGTTCCCACTTCGTGGAGACGTGCTTGTCCACCGCTTTTAGCATCAGGTCGTGTGGGATGTTGTCAAAACAGCCTACGATATCCAAGTCCACGACCCAGTCGTATCGCCAGCACCGCTGACGACATTTCGCCACTGCCTGTATGGCAGAGACTCCAGGTCGGTAGCCGTAGCTATCTCGGTGAAAGAGAGGGTCGCATACTGCTTCCATTTTGGCTTTCACCGCCGCTTGCGCTACTCTGTCCTCCACGGTTGGCACCCCCAGGATTCTGGACGAGCCGTCTCCCTTGGGGATTTCCACCTGTTCGACTGGTGATGGGAAGTAGCTTCCGGAACTCATTCGGTTCCACAGTTTGTATAGGTTGCGCGACAGATTCTGCTCGTAGTCTCCGAGGGTCACCCCGTCAACTCCAGCTCCGCCGCCCGCCTTCTTCACGGACCTCCAAGCCTCGTAAATCAGACGTTTTGGTATGTCGAATGGCTTGTGTTTCATGTCGTATCATCCTGATCATGTCAGTTGTATTTCGTTACTCCACTGTCTCGTCTCTGCCCCTTCGCTCCCCATCCATTACAGATGTCTCAACGCTACTACGAGCAGATCCGCCCCCGTGCCGGGCTTCGATACTCAGTATCTTGATGGTGCTGCCACCTTGATATTCTCTCTTAGCATCCCAGTCACGGGTTCCCGCGATTCACACATCGAGCCCGGAGAAGACTCAAGCCGTCCTTTATGCCGCACGCCCCGCCGCCGGCAATCCGGTTCTCCGCGGCGGTCTATCCCTCTACTGCTTACAGGCAGAGGTTTCGACGTGGGGTTTACACTATCTCGACACTTCACAGGACGATTCACTGTACGTTCTTCTTTCTTCTCCACACCTGACGGCTTCAGCCGCCTTTTCTAGCTCGCTCACCACGATTCGGTTACCCTCCTCGCAGCAGCTAGTGGTTTGGCCCTCCCACCGATGGGCGAGCCGAGGGGACTACCCTCATCTCGATGTGCGCTTTCGCGGCACACGTAAGCATAGTGAGAAAAAGAAAAGCCCCCGGATTCCGGGGGCTTTTCTTTTTCTCTTGACTCAGCCAAGAGGTGCACCATTGGCGCGCCACCGGTGCACCTTCCCCAAACCCAGCCGGATAGCGACCATCCGGATATCGCAACTCCCAACCATCGAGGACTGATCATCCCGCCCAAGTCGCACATAATCAAGTCAGAACAAACGACGAAGCGAAACCGAAAACGACATCGGCGCTTTGGATGAGAATAAATTCAGAGAGCCAAGGCTCTCGCAAGATTAAGAATTCGGCAAAACCAGCCGTCTAAGAAGAGGACCCGGGCTCAGATCGCCCTACGGGTCCTCTTCGCCATTGGACTAAACCGCTGACGCGGTAGAAGAAGAGCTAAGCTGAA
>Ga0208332_100072_pt1 | contig 22571 bp, 20 predicted proteins | sample DeeseametaMP1493_FD_184186 | JGI IMG/M metagenome (GOLD analysis project Ga0208332, IMG submission 184186) | Marine microbial communities from the Deep Pacific Ocean - MP1493 (SPAdes) | ecosystem: Environmental > Aquatic > Marine > Oceanic | place: South of Fiji, South Pacific Ocean | collected...
CAGATCGACGGAGACGGTCTGAGGGTTCAAATCACTCTCCGCCGATCGGCCAACAATCGCGATCTTTCGGCCCGATTGTCATTTTGAAACAGCCCGCCCTCTATGTATTTCCGCGCACATGCGAAGTCGCCTAGAGCCCCAGGTCGGTCAGGCCGAGAAGTGAGCGGTACTCGAGGCCTTCGGCGCCGATGACGTCGTCGGCGCCGGTGGCTCGGTCGACAACCGTCGCCACGCCAACGACTGTGGCCCCGGCTTCACGGAGCGCGGCGACAGCGGTGAGCGGTGAGTTGCCAGTGGTGGTGGTGTCCTCGACCACGAGAACCCGCTTGCCGACGATGTCCGGCCCTTCGATCTGCCGCTGCATCCCGTGTGCCTTCGCGGCCTTGCGCACGACGAACGCATCGATCGGCCGTCCCGGCGCATGCATGATCGCCATGGCCACGGGGTCCGCGCCCATCGTCAGTCCCCCGACAGAGGCGAAGTCCCAATCGGCGACCAGGTCGCGCATCAGGGAGCCGATCAACGCTCCGGCACGGTGGTGCAGCGTCGCTCGACGCAAGTCGACGTAGTAATCGGCTTCCTTACCCGACGACAACGTCACCCTGCCGTGTACGACGGCGAGTTCACGAACCAGCTCGGCCAGTTCGGCGCGCTGGGCACTGTCGGCCATTGCGGTTCCCTTCGGTCGATTGCGCCCATGAATCTACCGACCGGAATCTACCGACCGCGTTTCGGTCGATCTATGCCGGCACATCCTGCGGTTGCGTGTTCGCGACGAGGGGGATGTGCTCGACGAAGGGATCGGGTGCGGTGACCTTCATGGCCTTGGCTACCAGCTTGGTGGGAAACGTGCTCCGAAGCGAGGCCAACCGGTACGCGTTGTCGTTGTACACGCGAACCGCTCCGGCAATGCGCTGCTCGGTTGTGCCGAGCTCGCCCGCCGGGCCCTGAATGGCCCAGTTCGACTTCAGGTTCGGACGGGTGTCGGCTTCCGACAGCACCGCGTGCACCGCCGCCGACAGTGCATTCTCCGCCGCTGCCTGCACCGGCAGACCGAGTTCGCGCTCACGTACGGCCTTGGACCAGGACCGGGCGCCGACGAGTTGGCGTACGAGCTCGGAGTTCAGACCCGATGGCTCCACCGCAGCGATGAGCGGCTCGAGCTGGACGAACCGCCGCTCCAACTCCACGGTGAGCAGCGTCAAGCTGGCCGCCGTGCTCGCCCTGTACCGGCGTACGCGTCGTTCGACACTCGCGGCAAAGCCGAGAATTACAACCACTACCAGGATCGCGGCGATCACGAAAACAGTCACAAGGTTTGAATTTAGTGGTTGGTCCGCACCTACTGCAGGAGGCTCGCCCGAGCAGGTACGAGTTCGACGGCGAAATCAGGTGCGGCCGCGGCCCCGACCGACGACGTTGGTCAGCTTGCGCGTCAGACTCTTGGGCACCTTGGTACCGAGTGCGGTAAGCACCTTGTACTGAACACCGGGCACGCTGATGACCTTGCCCTTGCCCAGATCCCGCATCGATTCGCGCACGACCCGCTCGACGCTCAGCCACATGAATCGGGGAATGCTCGACATTTCGATACCCGCACGCTGGTGAAATTCCGTCCGTACGAAGCCCGGGCACAACGCCTGCACCTGAACTCCAGTACCCGCGAGCCCCCCGGACAGTCCTTCGGAGAACGAGATCACGTAGGCCTTCGACGCCGAGTACGTGGACCCGCGACCGGACAGGAGGCCGGCGACGCTCGCCACGTTGATCACCGTGCCCTTCGCGGCTGCGATCATCGACGGGAGCGCCGCGCGGGTCAGCTGCATCACCGCAGTCACGTTCACATCCAGCTGAGACTGAAGCAGCTCGGGGTCGGCCGTCCAGAACTCCCCCGAGGTACCGAATCCCGCGTTGTTGACCAGGATCTCCACTCCCGCGCCCAGGCGTTCGGCCACCGCGTCGCGGCCCTGCTGTGTCGCAAGGTCGACTGCCATGGTCTCGGAGTCGGCTCCGAATCTGGTCTTCAAGTCGTCGGCGAGCGCCCGCAACTTCAACTCGTTGCGTGCCACCAGAACCAGGTCGTAGCCACGGGCAGCGAGGTGCGTGGCGAATCCGGCACCCAAGCCGGAGGTGGGGCCTGTGACGAGAGCAACCGGGCGGACGGTGACGGGGGACGTTGGTTGGATCGGTTCGGCGGTCATGAAAACGAGGCTATAGGGCCTCTGGAGAAAACTGCAGGCTCCACGCTCGTCCTGCCGCGAACACGATCAGTATTCGGTCTCGGATCGCGCGGCCGGCGTTTCTGGACGACGCCGCTGCGCCGACGGCTCGGTACGGGCGACGACAGTCGATTCGAGCGCCGGCGGCAGCACGTGCAGCATCCCGGACAAGCGAGCGACGGCGTCGATGGCGGCATCCCAGTCGCGGCCGGTACTGCCTAGCGGTAGCGCGCCCAGCGTCCAGTCGTTTTCGCTCCACAGCAGCGTCAGATTAGAGGGCGCCGATTCCGTGAACGCAGCCATACGCTGGTCGCAGACGCGCCTGGCGACGTCGACATCGGTGGCGAAGACGACCCGCGGGCCGATGGACCCGATGAGTTCCATATCGTTCTCGCGCGGCGGCGGCGTCGACTTGGGTCGCAGTTCGATATCGACATCGGAGCCCACCGGCCGTTGCACGGCGACTATCGTCGCTATCTCTTCGACGTCGAAAAGCACGAACTTCTCGCCGCGCCGCACGCCACGCACCAGGTCGATTGCGGTGGTGTGTTCGGGCTTGGCGAGCAGAGAGCGCCGAAACTGCAATACGAACTTTTCGTCCAGCGGGGTGTACGTGTAACCCTGCGCCTTCGACCACATCTGGCGGACCCGGCCGAGCTGGTCCCGCCGCGACCGATCGACGTAGAGAAGGGCGACCGCACCCACGAGGGCGATCGCTGCAAGTCCGAACCACATAGCCGTCATCGTGGACCAGCTTATAGCGTCAGGAGTGGAGCCCGCGGAACGACCCGAGGGGGTCAGGAGTGGAGCCCGCGGAACGACCCGAGGGGGTCAGGAGTGGAGCCCTATCCGCCGAGATCCGGGGTTTCGATGATGAGATCCGCGGTGATAGTGCCGTCCTCCATCGGGGTGCCGTTGACGACCACAAGCGAGCCCACGGTCAACGAGGATGCGTCGAATCCGGAGAGGGACAGCACCGTCGTTTGGGGCGTGACGAGGATGGTGACGGGTGCTCCGTCGATACCGTCGAGCAACAGCGTCGAGCCGTCGATGGCAGTGACGGTGCCGATGGCGGCTCCGGCGTCACCCAGTATCTCGGGTATTCCACCGGGCACCAGACCGCCCGGACCCGGGTCGGGCACCAGCGGTGCCTGACTCGGGGAAAGGGTGGGTAGCGGTACGAAACTCGTGGATGGTGCTCGGCTCGTGTTCGGTGCAGCGGTCGTGTTGGTCTCCGACCTCTGATTGGTCAGGACCAGAACGCCGGCGAGAACGATCACGGCGAGCGCGGCGAGGGCGACCATCGCCGGAATCCACTTCCTCGGCCCATTGCCGCCGGCGCCGGACGCGGCTATCGGCTGCTCACCCGTGTACGGCGGCGGGCCGTAGCCCTGGCCGGTCGCATAACCCTGGCCGGTCGCATAGCCCTGGCCGGTGGGATAGCCCTGGCCGGTGGGATAGCCCTGACCTGCCGCGAACTGCTCGTTTGCCGCGTATCGCTGGTCTGGGTCGTACGGAGGTAGCGCTTGCGTGGGATTCGGTTGTTGGGCGTACGGCTGCTGCTGTGGATAGCCGTACTGCTGAGTGGGGTACTGCTGGGTCGGCTGGTCCGGGTACGGCTGTGAATCCGGGTACGGCTGCGAATCCGGGTATTGCTGCCATGCCTCGGTGGGCTGGTCGTCCTCCGGCCGCGTGGGTGGCGGATCCGCAGTGCCGTCTTCCCACGGGTTGTCCGACGGCCTATCACGCGGATCATCCGGATGCGTCATGTATTCGAGGGTACGTAAGCAGCTCGGGTCCTCCGGCCGTGGCCGGTGGACCCGAGCTGCTAACCGCTGACGACGTGCTCCTAGCCGAGGGCGAGGCCCTCCCCGTCCGGGGAGACATTGACCGAGACGGTGTCGCCGTCGCGCACCTCGCCGGCCAGCAGTAGCTTCGCGAGTTGATCGCCGATCGCCTGCTGAATCAACCTGCGGAGCGGCCGCGCACCGTACATCGGATCGTATCCACGGACCGCGAGCCACATTTTCGCCGGCGCCGACACGTCCAGTGTGAGCCTGCGCGCCGCAAGCCGCGTGGAGAGCAGCCCCAGCTGGATGTCGACGATCGATTCCAACTGATCCTCGGAGAGCGAGTCGAACACCACGACGTCGTCGAGGCGGTTGACGAACTCGGGCTTGAACGCCCTGCGCACCGCATCCATCACCTCGTCCTTGGTGCCACCGGAACCGAGGTTGGAGGTCAGGATCAAGATGGTGTTTCGGAAGTCGACCGTGCGACCCTGACCGTCGGTCAGCCTGCCTTCGTCGAGCACCGCGAGCAGGATGTCGAAAACGTCGGGGTGCGCCTTCTCCACCTCGTCGAACAGCACCACGGTGTACGGACGACGACGCACGGCCTCGGTGAGCTGGCCGCCCGCCTCGTACCCGACGTAGCCGGGAGGGGCACCGACCAGCCTGGCGACGGCATGCTTCTCGCTGTACTCGCTCATGTCGATGCGCACCATGGCGCGCTCGTCGTCGAACAGGAAGTCCGCGAGCGATTTCGCGAGTTCCGTCTTTCCGACGCCGGTGGGACCGAGGAACAGGAACGAGCCCGTCGGGCGATTCGGATCGGCGACGCCGGCGCGGGCCCGCCGCACGGCATCGGACACCGCTTGCACGGCGTCGCGTTGCCCGATGACTCGCTTGCCCAGCTCGTCTTCCATGCGAAGCAACTTGGCGGTTTCGCCTTCGAGCATTCGACCCGCCGGAATACCGGTCCAGGCCGCCACTACATCGGCGACGTCGTCCGGTCCGACTTCCTCCTTGAGCATCACCTCGCCCTGTGCGGAGCTGTCGTCGGTCTTCTGCGCCAGTTCTTTCTCCAGTGCAGGGATGCGGCCGTACCTGAGTTCGGCTGCCTTACCGAGATCGCCGTCGCGCTCTGCCCGCTCGGATTCACCCCTCAGGTTCTCGAGCTGCTCCTTGAGGACACGCACCGAGTCGATGGCGTTCTTCTCGTTCTGCCAGCGAGTGCTCAGTTGCGCGAGCTTCTCCTGACCATCGGCCAACTCTGCGCGAAGCTTGTCCAGACGTGCTTTCGACGCGTCATCGGTTTCCTTTTGGAGCGCCATCTCCTCGATCTCGAGGCGTCGAACCGCACGCTCGACCTCGTCCACCTCCACCGGACGTGAGTCGATTTCCATGCGCAGCCGTGACGCAGCCTCGTCGACGAGGTCGATTGCCTTGTCCGGCAGGAAACGCGAGGTGATGTAGCGGTCGGACAGGGTGGCCGCCGACACCAGAGCGGAGTCGGTGATCCGGACGCCGTGGTGGACCTCGTAACGCTCCTTGAGCCCGCGCAGGATGCCGACGGTGTCCTCGACCGACGGTTCACCGACGTAGACCTGCTGGAACCGACGCTCGAGTGCCGCATCCTTCTCGATGTACTTGCGGTACTCCTCCAGCGTGGTGGCACCGACGAGCCGCAGCTCCCCGCGCGCCAGCATCGGCTTGATCATGTTGCCCGCGTCCATCGCGGACTCACCTGTGGCACCGGCACCGACGATGGTGTGCACCTCGTCGATGAATGTGATGACCTGCCCAGCGGAGTTCTTGATGTCGTCCAGGACGGCCTTGAGGCGTTCCTCGAACTCGCCCCGATACTTCGCACCGGCGACCATCGAACCGAGGTCGAGGGAGATCACGGTCTTCCCGCGCAGGCTCTCCGGCACGTCACCGGCGATGATGCGTTGCGCAAGACCCTCGACGATGGCAGTTTTGCCGACGCCGGGTTCACCGATGAGCACAGGGTTGTTCTTGGTTCGCCGTGACAGGACCTGCACCACGCGACGGATTTCGGTGTCGCGGCCGATCACTGGATCGAGCTCGCCCTCGCGAGCACGGGCAGTCAAGTCGGTGCTGTACTTCTCGAGGGCTTGATACGTGCTCTCGGGATCGGCACTGGTGACGCGGGCGCTGCCACGCACTGTCTGGAAGGCGTCACGTAGATCGTTGGGGCCGGCGCCATGGGAGGTCAAGAGCTTGGCGACGTCACTGTCTCCAGTCGCGAGGCCGACCATGAGGTGTTCGGTGGAGACGTACTCGTCATCGAGTTCGGTGGCGAGACTCTGCGCTGCAGTGATGGCCGCGAGCGCCTCTCGGCCGAGCTGTGGAGTGGTGGTCGATCCAGTAGCAGAAGGTAGGCGGTCGACCAGGGACTGCGCTTCACCGCGAATCGTCGCCGGATCGACGCCGACCGCCTTCAGCAGGGGGGAGGCGATGCCGTCGGTCTGATCGAGCAACGCCACCAACAAGTGCGCCGGACGGATGTCCGGGTTTCCGGCCGAGGATGCGGCCTGCAGGGCTGCGCTGAGCGCCGCCTGCGTCTTCGTGGTGGGGGTGAAACTGTCCACCGTTCACCTACTTTCTGTTCGAGTTTCTGTGAACTGTCACTCCATGTAACGATACTGAAGTTGAGTCTGTTCCGCTCAACTTGAACAAAAGGAAAATTCTTCGGTGGCCAGCGTCAAGCAAACGGGATACTCTCGGACGGTCTACTTTGGAACCGTCTAGCCGCGGCGGAGGCTGATTCATGCTCGATGAGCGAACAATCTCCCTGGTTCGTGCGGGTTTCAAGTCCGTCCTGGCAGCCGAAGATGGACCGGCAATTCTCGCGCGATCGTTCTACGCACACCTCTTCGTCGAGCATCCCGAGTTCCGCACCCTCTTTCCGGCTTCGATGGATCAGCAGCGCGAGCACTTCGTACGAGCACTCGCATACGTCTTCGACAACCTGAACAACGACGATCGGGTAGAGCCGTTCCTGCAGCAACTGGGCCGTGATCACCGAAAGCACGGCGTGAACGGCTCGCATTTCCGAGCCGGTGGTTCCGCGCTGATCTCTGCGTTCCGCAATTTCGCGGGCAACGAACTGTGGACGGACGAGGTCGAGGCTGCATGGCACGAGACTCTGGCATGCATCACCGACAACATGGCTGTCGCAGCCGACTCCGACGAACTGCCGCCGTACTGGGGTGCGACCATCGTCGAGCATCACCGCGTCCTCGACGACCTGGCGATCATCAGGCTGCAACTCGACGAGGGCATCCACTATTTTCCGGGCCAGTACGTCAGTGTGCAGATTCCGCAACGACCCAAGTTGTGGCGGTACCTCTCACCCGCCATCCCGTGCAACGCGCAAGGTGAGATCGAGTTTCACGTCCGACGCGTGTCGGGCGGTTGGGTCAGTCCGGCGATGGTCGCAGAATCCGTGGTCGGTGATCGCTGGGCGATCAGTCCCCCGCTGGGCGGGCTGCACATCGACCGGAAGATCTCCGAGGACGTGCTCATGATCGCCGGCGGCACGGGGTTGGCACCGCTGCGGGCACAGATCATGGACATGGCCCGGCGCAGTAGGAACCCCCGGGTGCATCTGTTCATGAGCGGCACCTACCCACGCGATCTGTACGACGCGCACACACTGTGGCAACTGTCGCTGTCGAATCCATGGCTGACGGTGGTTCCGGTCACCGACGAGGACGAAAACCCTTGGTGGCACACGGACCCGACGTCCGAGCTGCCGTACGGAATGCACCAACGACTGCACGGGTCCGTCGGAAAGGTCGTCACGAGATTCGGATCGTGGGCGGACCGACAGATTCAGATCTGCGGATCACCGTCGATGGTGCGGACGACGCTGTACGCCCTGCGCAAGGTGGGGACGCCGATGTCGCACGTACAACACGATCCACTGTAGGCAGCTCCGCTGCATGTGAGTGGAAATACGTGTCCCACTATGCATTTCCACTCACATGCGCGTCAGCGCCTAAATATTCGCGCGACCCTGCCAGTACGGGTCGCGGAGCTTGCGTTTGTACAGTTTTCCGTTGGGATCGCGCGGAAGCTCGTCGACGTACTCCACCGATCTCGGGAGCTTGAACTTCGCCAGCCGCTCACGGGCGAATGCGAGGAGTTCCTCGGTGAGGGCCTCGGACGGCTCGATCCCCACTTCCGGTTGCACGACCGCCTTGATCTCCTCGCCCCAATCGACATGCGGCACACCGAAGACCGCCACATCGGCGACTTTCGGGTGCGTGACGAGCTCCCCCTCGATCTCTGCCGGATAGATGTTGACGCCACCGGAGATGATCATGTCCGATTTGCGATCACAGAGGAACAGATAGCCGTCCTCGTCGAGATATCCGATGTCACCGAGGGTGAACATATCTCCGACGCGCGACTCCTCCGTCTTCTTCTTGTCGTGGTGATACTCGAAGCTCGATCCGCCCATACGCATGTAGACCTGGCCGGGTTCACCGACCGGAAGTTCGTTCCCGTCGTCGCCGAGCACGGTGACGACCGAATTGGGCCACGCGGTACCGACCGAACCGGGTTTGCGTAACCACTCCTCGCCGGAGATCACGGTGCCGCCGCCCTCGGTTGCCGCGTAGTACTCGGTGACAACCGGACCCCACCAGTGAAGCATCCGTCGTTTGACTTCCTTCGGACACGGAGCTGCACCGTGAATCATCACTCTCAGCGAGGAGACGTCGTACTTGCTTCGAACATCTTCCGGAAGCGCGAGAAGTCGGTGAAATTGCGTCGGAACCATGTGACTGTGTGTCACTCGGTGACGCTCGATCAACGCCAGCATCTCCTCCGGATCCCAACGATCCATCAGAACTACTTTGTGCCCCAATTGAATCGAGATGGCGACGAAGTTCAGCACCGCCGTGTGGTAGAGCGGAGACCCGCAGATGTGCACATGATCGTCGAAGGGCCGGATCCCGAAGATCGAGAAGAAGCCACTCGACGCCAGCGGTACCTGATCGGGGTCGGCGCCGGTCAACGGACGCCGGACACCCTTCGGTTTGCCCGTCGTCCCGGAGGTGTAGAGCATGGGTCCACCGGCTGTGCGGATCTCGGGACGTTCGTCCGAGGTGCCGAGGTCGCGCAGCGGGGTGAAGCCGTCGATCTCACCGACGGAGTACCTGTTCGCGACGCCCGATTCGTCAGCAGCCTGACGGGCGGCCGCACTGAAACGACTCGAAGCGACAAAGGCTTTGGCGTCGCTGTCCTTCAGGATGTATGCAACCTCAGGGCCGGTCAGGTGCCAGTTGACCGCCACGATGTACAGGCCGGTTTGATACGCGGCGAAGTAGAACGCAACGAGGTCGGCGCTGTTGTGCAGCATCATCACGACGCTGTCGCCGGGCCGTAGTCCCAACTCTTGCAGGCCCCGGCCGTACCTGTTGGCCTCGGAAACGAGTTGGCCGTACGTTCGGCTCTCGCCACCCGGATCCACGAGCGCGATTCGGTCGGGTTCCTCGGCTGCGATATTCCAGAGTCCACCGGTGCGTGTCTCAGTCTTCTGCTCGACCGTCATGGCCATCAATCTAGAACGTGTTCTACCGGTTCAGCAAGGCCCCCAGCTCGGCGACGCGCGACGGGGTGTGCGCAGTGACCAACAACATCGTCACCCCGGCATCACTCCAACGCTTCACCTCGCTGCGCACATGATCCTCGTCGCCGATGATCATCGTCTCGGCCACCATCTCGTCGGGGACCACCGCCGCGGCGTCGTCCTTGCGGCCGGCCCGGAACAGCCGCCCGATCTCCTCGACCTCGGGGCCGTAGCCCATTCTCCGGTAGACCTGCGCGTGGAAGTTCTCACTCGGCGCCCCCATTCCGCCCACGTACAACGCAATCGTCGGCTTGAGCTGGGCGATCGCTGCCGCACGGTTGTCGGTGACGACCACCTGACACGTGGCCGCGATCTCGAAATCCTTCCGCGAACGACGCGCACCCGCGCGCGCGAAGCCCTCGTCGAGCCACTCGCCGTACATCGGCGCCAGCCGCGGCGAGTAGTAGATCGCGAGCCAGCCGTCGGCGATCTCAGCGGCCAGCGCCACGTTCTTCGGTCCCTCGGCGCCCAGCCAGATCGGCAGGTCCGCGCGCAAGGGGTGGGTGATCGGCTTGAGCGCCTTACCGAGCCCGGTGCCTCCCGCGGGCAGCGGATAGTGCGGCCCGGAGCTGGTCACCGGCCCCTCCCGAGCCAGCACCTGACGCACGATGTCGACGTATTCGCGGGTACGAGCGAGCGGTTTCGCGAACGGGGTGCCGTACCACCCCTCCACCACCTGAGGCCCCGACACTCCCAGCCCCAGTACCGCCCGACCGTCGCTCAGGTGGTCGAGCGTCAACGCATGCATGGCGCAGCTGGTGGGGGTGCGCGCAGACAGCTGCGCCACCGACGTACCCAGTCGAACCTTCGAGGTTCGCGAACCCCACCACGCGAGCGGAGTGAACGCGTCCGAGCCCCAGGATTCGGCCGCGAAGATCGCATCGAAGCCCGCCGCCTCGGCCGCGTCGACCAGTTCTCCGGTTCCCTCCGGAGGCTGCGCACCCCAGTATCCGAGCTGCAAACCGAGCTTCATGAAGGCGCCTTCCGTCGTCGTGGTCTTGCCACCATAATAAGAACCTGTTCTACTGAAATTGTGACTATGGTGAATACACCACTCAGCGCACCTCTGAACAACGCCTTCGATTACACCCGATCTGTCGGGCCGACCATCGGGGCGTTCTTGACGGGCCTGCGCCGCAAACAGCTGACCGGCGGACGCGGAAGCGACGGACGTGTGTACGTCCCGCCACCCGAATACGATTCGGTCACAAAGGAACCCATCACCGAGTTCGTCGACGTCGGATCCTCCGGCACGGTGCTCTCGTGGTCGTGGGTTCCGAATCCGTACGACGGGCAACCCCTCGATCATCCCTTCGCCTTCGCGTTGATCCAGCTCGACGGAGCGGACACCGCGATACTGCATGCCGTCGACGCCGGTTCGTCGACAAACATGGCGACGGGAATGCGCGTCCATGCCCGATGGGCGGAGGATCGCGTCGGGGACATCCACGACATCGAGTGCTTCGAACCCGGAGAGGGCGACGACCAGCCTCACTCCACCGGCGATCCCGGCGCCGACGCCGTCACGATGATCACCACCCCGGTCCGACTGGAATACACGCACTCCGCCTCGGCCGAGGAGAGCTACTACCTGCGAGGGCTCGCCGAGGGCCGAATTCTCGGCGGTCGCACCGACTCCGACGGCAAGGTCTACGTGCCCCCGCGCGGCGCGAGCCCCACTGATGGTCGCCCGACCACCGAGCAGGTCGAGCTGCCGGACCGGGGCATCGTCACCACCTACTGCATCGTGAACGTGCCGTTCCTCGGGCAACGCATCACACCTCCGTACATCGCGGCATACGTGCTGCTCGACGGCGCCGACATCGCGTTTCTGCATCTGATCCTCGAATGCGATCCCGCGGATGTACGCATGGGCATGCGGGTCGAGGCGAAGTGGAAGCCCCGCGAAGAGTGGGGCTACACACTCGAGAACATCGAGTACTTCCGCCCGACGGGTGAGCCCGACGCCGAGTACGACTCCTACAAGCATCACCTCTGAGAGGCGAAGATGACCGATATCGCAGTGGTGGGCTTCGCCCAGGCGCCGAACGTCGCCGAAACCGCAGGTACCACCAACGGCGTCGAAATGCTGGTGCCGTGTTTTGCGCAACTGTATGCCGAACTCGGCATCACCAAGTCCGACATCGGATTCTGGTGCTCTGGTTCCTCCGACTATCTTGCTGGGCGGGCGTTCTCCTTCATCTCGGCGATCGACGCCATCGGCGCCGTCCCCCCGATCAACGAGTCCCACGTCGAGATGGACGCCGCCTGGGCGTTCTACGAGGCGTGGATCAAACTGATGACAGGCGAGGTGGACACCGCGCTGGTCTACGGCTTCGGCAAGTCCTCCGCCGGCACGCTCGCGAAGGTGCTGGCGATGCAGCTGGACCCCTACCTTGTCGCACCACTCTGGCCGGATGCCGTGTCACTGGCTGGAATACAGGCACGCGCCGGTATCGACGCCGGGAAATGGGACGAGCGAGCGATGGCCGAAGTCGCGGTCCGAAACCGATCGAACGCGCATCCGCTGGCCCAACTGTCCGACCCGCTCGAACTCGAGTCCATTCTGCGCTCGGACTACATCGCCGATCCCCTGCGCGCGCACGATTGCGCGCCGGTCACCGACGGGGCGTCGGCGATCGTTCTCGCCGCAGGCGACCGCGCACGGTCGCTTCGAGAGCGCCCGGCGTGGATCACCGGCATCGAACACCTCGTCGACTCCCCCAACATCGGTGCCCGCGATCTCACGAGCGCACCGTCGGCCTACAACGCGGCGCTGAAGGCCTCGGGCGGCGACCTGGCGAGCATCTCGGCCGCAGAACTACACGCACCGTTCACGCATCAGGAGCTGATTCTGTCGCAGTGGCTTCCAAGTGAGGCGACGATCAATCCATCCGGCGGCCCACTCGTCGGGAATCCGATGTTCTCGGCGGGGCTCGAACGCATCGGCCACGCCGCCACCCGAATATTCGACGGTTCGGACTCTCGCGTCCTCGCGCATGCCACCAGCGGGCCTCTGCTGCAACAGAATCTCGTCGCGGTCATGGAGGGCAGATAGGTGAGCAAGAACCCAGCCGCAGTCATCGGCACCGGGCAGACGCACTACGTCGCCAAGCGTCACGACGTGTCGATGTCCGGAATGCTTCGTGAGGCGATCGACCGGGCGATGCTCGATGCGGAGGTCACCTGGGACGACATCGACGCGGTCGTTGTCGGCAAGGCCCCAGACCTGTTCGAGGGCGTGATGATGCCGGAGCTGTTCATGGCGGACGCCATCGGCGCCACCGGAAAACCGCTGCTCCGCGTACACACAGCCGGTTCTGTCGGCGGTTCCACCGCCGTGGTCGCGAGTTCTCTCGTCACCTCGGGAGTGCATCGTCGGGTGCTTGCGGTGGCGTGGGAGAAGCAGTCCGAGAGCAATGCGATGTGGGCGCTGTCGATTCCGGTGCCGTTCAACATGCCGGTCGGAGCCGGTGCGGGCGGCTACTTTGCGCCGCACGTCCGCTCCTACATCCGACGCTCCAACGCGCCCGAGCACATCGGGGCGATGGTTGCCGTCAAGGACCGCCTCAACGGCAGCAAGAACCCGTACGCGCACCTGAAACAACCGGATATCACGCTCGAATCGGTGCAGGCCTCGCAGATGCTGTGGGACCCGATCCGATACGACGAGACCTGCCCGTCCTCCGACGGTGCCTGCGCGGTCGTCATCGGCGACGAGGACACCGCCCGCGCCCGAGAAGCCGACGGCAAGACCGTCGCCTGGATTCATGCCACCGCCATGCGGACCGAGCCGACCACGTTCTCGGGCAGGGACCAGGTCAACCCGCAGGCCGGTCGAGATGCCGCTGCCGCCCTGTGGAAGTCGGCCGGTATCAGTGACCCGCTCACCGAGATCGACGTCGCCGAGATCTATGTACCCTTCTCCTGGTTCGAGCCGATGTGGCTCGAAAACCTCGGCTTCATGGCCGAGGGGCAGGGTTGGAAGCTCACCGAGGCCGGTGACACGGCCATCGGGGGCAAACTCCCGGTCAACTGTTCCGGCGGCGTGCTCTGCTCCAACCCGATCGGCGCGTCGGGCATGATCCGATTCGCCGAGGCCGCCATGCAGGTGATGCACCGAGCCGGCGACCATCAGGTGGCCGACGCCAGGAAAGCGCTGGGCCACGCGTACGGCGGCGGCTCCCAGTACTTCTCGATGTGGGTCGTGGGAAGTGAGCAGCCGTGAAGTACACCGTCGGCATCGCGATGACGCCGTTGAACGAGTTGACCACGCTGGCGCAGACGGCGGAGGAGTGCGGCTACTCCTCGATCGCACTCCCGGACTCGCTGTTCTACATGAAGACTCAATCCGCCGACTACCCGTACACCCCCGACGGTTCTCGAATGTGGAACGCAGAGACGCCGTGGGTCGATCCGCTGATCGCTGCAGCCGCGATGGGGGCGGTCACCTCGCGCATCGAGTTCTACACTCAGGTCCTCAAACTGGGGTCCCGCAATCCGGTGCTGCTTGCGCGTCAGGTCGGCTCGGTTGCAGCGATGACGGGCAACCGATTCGGGTTCGGCGTCGGAATAGGTTGGGCACCCGAGGAGTTCGAGTGGTGCGGTGTGCCGTACGCCAAACGCGGCAAGCGTGTCGATGAGATGATCGAGGTCATCAAGCTCATTCTCGGCGGCGGAATGGTCGCCCATCACGGCGAGTTCTACGATTTCGACGATCTGCAGATGAGTCCCGCACCGACCAAGCCCGTTCCCTTCTACGTGGGCGGGCACACCGACGTCGCGCTTCGGCGGGCCGCGCGGGTCGGTGACGGATGGACCTCGGCGATGATCAAGTTCGATGACCTGGTGGCGGTCATCGCGCGACTTCGTGAGCTGCGCGCCGAATACGGTAGAGCGGACGAGCCGTTCGAGATCCAGACCGTGTGCATCGACCGATTCGGGCGGGACGGCTACGCGGAACTCGAGGACGCCGGCGTCACCGACATCATCACGGTGCCGTGGATCTTCGACGGAATCGGCTTCGACGGCCCGCTCGCGGACAAGCAGGATTCTCTGCGGAAGTTCGCCGACAAGTACCTTTAGGCACTGAAGCGCATGTGCGCGGAAATACATAGCAGGCTATGTATTTCCGCGCACATGCGCTTCAGTGCCTAACCGGGCATCCACCCGTGTAATCGACCTGGAATTCCTTGACCCCGTTGATCCATCCCGATCGCAAGCGACGAGGATCGCCGAGCTTGGAAATATCCGGAATATGGTCGGCGATCGCGTTGAACATCAGGTCGATCTCCATCCGAGCAAGATTGGCACCGATGCAGTAGTGCGCGCCGTGGCCACCGAAACCGACGTGCGGGTTGGGGTCTCGCATGATGTCGAACTCGAGCGGGTTCTCGAAGACGTCTTCGTCGAAGTTCGCGGAGCCGTAGAACATCGCCACACGATCGCCGGCCTTGATCGTCGTACCGTTCAGATCGAAGTCCTCCTTGGCGGTGCGCTGGAAAGCGACGATCGGCGACGCGTAGCGGACGATCTCGTCGGCGGTGGTTTCCGGACGTTCCTTCTTGTACAGCTCCCACTGATCCGGATTCTCCATGAACGCCGCCATCCCGTGGGTGATCGCGTTGCGAGTGGTTTCGTTGCCCGCGACTGCCAGAATGATGACGAAGAAGCCGAACTCCTCCGGCGCCATGTGATCGCCGTCGATGTCGGCGTTGATGAGCTTGGTGATGATGTCGTCCTTCGGACACTTCCGGCGCTCGTCGGCCATCTGGTACGCGTACCCCAGGACCTGGGTCGACGCCTCCACCGGATCGATATCGAACTCCGGGTCGTCATAGGACGTCATCTCGTTCGACCAGTCGAAGATCTTCCTCCGGTCTTCCTGGGGAATCCCGATGAGATCGGCGATCGCCTGCAACGGGAGTTCCGAGGCGATCTCGGTGACGAAGTCACCGGTCGGATTCTCGGCCGCCCTCTTCACAATTTCGTTCGCACGCCGCTCCAGCTCGTCACGCAGGCCGTTGATCGACTTGGGCGTGAATCCCTTGGACACGAGCTTGCGCGTCTTGGTGTGCTGCGGCGCATCCTGATTGAGCATCACGAACCGTTGCAGTTCGATCTGTTCACGAGTGATGTCGTCGTTGAAGCGCGGTAGCGCGGTGTTCTCGTAGCTCGAGAACACATCGCTCCGTTTCGAGATCTCCTTGATGTCTGCGTGCTTGGTCACGACCCAGTAGCCCTCGTCGTGGAATCCGCCTACGGTCGGCGGCTGCGGGCACCACCAGATCGGCGCAGTCTTGCGCAGCTCGGCGAACTCTTGCACGGGTATGCGCTGTTCATAGATGTCCGGATCTGTCGGATCGAAGCCCTCGGGAAGTTGTGGACGAGCGAGGTCCGGTCGTACGTCTGTCACTGCAGTCTCCTGATGGTTCCTCGGTCACTCCGCAGCCTGCACCGCTGGATTGTCCGCAGGGCTGCGCTTAAGTGAAACACGTTCTAGATTTATTCAAACACAACCCTGCTGTGCAAGGAAGAAGATCGCTTGCCATATTTCAAGAACGTGTTCTACTTTTCACACGAGTAGAAAGGAGCCCACCGTGGGCAATCCCGTAATCGTCGAGGCAGTGCGCACCCCCATCGGCAAGCGAGGAGGGTGGCTCTCCGGACTGCACGCGGCCGAATTACTCGGCCTCGCCCAGCACGGCGCGCTGGACCGCCTGGGTCTCGACCCGGCAATGATCGAGCAGGTCATCGGCGGATGCGTCACGCAAGCAGGCGAGCAGTCGAACAACATCACGCGCACGGCGTGGCTACACGCCGGACTACCCTGGCAGAGCGGATGCACCACTGTCGACGCACAATGCGGGTCGGCTCAGCAGGCCACCCACCTCGTGGCGGGTCTGATCTCGATCGGGGCGATCGACGCCGGAATGGCATGTGGCGTCGAGGCGATGAGTCGAGTTCCCCTGGGCGCGAACGTCGGCGACAACGCAGGGTCGAGACGTCCGGACTCCTGGGAGATCGACCTTCCCAATCAGTTCGAGGCGGCCGAGCGGATCGCGCGACGGCGCGGCCTCTCTCGAAGCGATCTCGAAACCCTCGGTGTCCGGTCGCAGGCAGCGGCCAAGCGCGCGTGGGAGGAGGGGCGCTTCGACCGCGAAACGTTGCAGGTACGAATCGGGGACGACGTAGTCACGCGAGATCAGGGACTGCGTGACACCACTGCCGAATCCCTGGCCAAGCTCAAGCCGGTCATCGAGGGCGGGCTGCACACCGCGGGCACGTCCTCACAGATTTCCGACGGCGCCGCCGCGGTCATCGTCATGGACGAGGAGCGGGCCCGAGAACTCGGCTTCACCCCACGTGCACGCATCGTTTCGCAGTGCCTCGTCGGCGCCGAAACCGAGTTCCATCTCGACGGGCCGGTGCAGGCGACCACACGGGTGCTCGAACGCAGCGGCATGAAGATGGGCGATCTCGACCTGTTCGAGATCAACGAGGCGTTCGCCTCGGTTCCCTTGTCGTGGGCGTCGGTACACGAGCCCGACATGGACAAGGTCAACGTCAACGGGGGCGCGCTTGCGCTCGGCCATCCGGTCGGAAGTACTGGCGCACGGCTGATCACAACCGCCCTGCACGAACTCGAACGCCGCGACGGGTCCACCGCACTGATCACGATGTGCGCGGGGGGCGCCCTGTCCACGGGAACGATCATCGAACGAATCAGCTGAGTCGGATCACCTGGTCCGGATCAGCTGGGCCGGATCAGCCCTTGGCAGCGATGCGGGCCCGAACCTCGGGGCGGCGCAGCGGCGGCACCGTGGGCGGCGGCTGACGTCGCTCCGGCAGGGCGTCCAGGAGACGATGGGTCGTGGCGGTCACTTCGGCGACGGCGGTCTCGAAGGCGTCGCGAGTGGCGTCGGACGCCTTCTGGACGCCGCTGATCTTGCGTACGTACTGGCGCGCCGCGGCCTCGATCTCCTCGTCGGTCGCGTGCGGTTCGAGCCCGCGCAGCGTGGTGATGTTTCGGCACATGCAGATCACGATAGTCCTCGGTCAGATCCGTAGCAGCCCTTCGAGTGCACCCATGCACAGGCGCTTGACATCGCTTTCTGTGATCGTTTTGCGGTCGAGCCAATCCAGGCACACCGTCCGCACGAACGACACCCATCCTCGCAGTGCAGTCTTGGTCACTTCATCGTCACGCACCTCCGCGGGCAGCGCCGCGAGAATGCGTTCCTGCTGGATGTCGAGCTCGGCCGTCAGGATCGACTGGATCTCCGCATCCCCCAGCATTGCGCCGCGATTGATGGCGCGGACACCGTGCTCGTGTTCTACCGAATATCGAAAGTAGGCATCGAGTCCCGCCGCAACCTGCTCGGCGACGGGCAGCGAGGTATCAGGGGCGGTGATCTCGAGTATGCGGGCGGACTCGACCTTCAGTATCTCGGCGAAGAAGTCTCGCTTCGACGAGAAGTAGTGGTACATCAGCCCCCGGGAGACACCCGCGAGGTCGGCGACCTCCTCGATCCACACCTCGTCGTAGGGCCTGTCCGCGAACAGCCGTGACCCGATGTCGAGCAACTGTTTCCTGCGCTGAACCGGGGTGAGCCGTCTGCGCGGACTGATCGTTTCCGCATGCTCCACGCCAGTAAGACTACTTGACACCGGTTCAGTAAGGAGTAGGTTCGCTATTGCATCCCAGTTCAGTAACAAGCGAAGAGGTCGCCATGGTCGCCGACATCGCAACACGCCCACCCGCACTCCCCCATCCGCCGAGGCGAGTGCCCTTCATCGGCGACGTCGTGGGCGTCCACGCGTCGACCCCGGTCCAGGACTCGATAGCCCTCGCCGAGACACTCGGCCCGATCTTCGAGCGCGTGGTGATGGGCCGACAATTCGTCATCGTCGCCGGCGCCGACCTCGCCGGCGAGCTGTGCGACGAGAACCGGTTCGTCAAGCACGTCGCCCCGGCGGTCGAAGGACTCCGGTCTGTCGGCGGGGACGGACTGTTCACCGCCTACTCCCACGAGCCCAACTGGCGCAAAGCCCACGACCTGCTCCGGCCCGCGTTCACCGCAAGCGCGATGCGTAGCTATCACGACATCATGGTGTCGGTCTCCTCGGAACTCGTCACCCGATGGCAGTCGCGATCGACCGTCGACGTCTCCGCCGACATGACGAAGCTGACCCTCGAGACCATCGGCCGCACCGGCTTCAGCTACACCTTCGACTCCTTCACCCGCGAAAAACCGCACCCCTTCGTCGACGCCATGGTGGGCGTCCTGAGCCACAATCAGCGCCGTGAACTCTTCCCCATACCGTGGCTCGCGAACGTGGTCTACCGTCGAGCGGACCGCAAGAACGACAAAAACCAGCGCTACCTCGCCGAAATCCTCGACGACATCATCCGCACCCGGCGCGATGAGGAAACAGGCTCCACTCCCGGCCTGACGGATCTGCTCGACATCATGCTCGATGCCGCCCGCGACGCGGACAACCCGAATGCCCTCAGCGAGATCAACATTCGGCACCAGATTCTGACGTTCCTCATCGCCGGACACGAAACCACCTCGGGTGCGCTCTCGTTCGCGCTCTACTACCTCGCACACAACCCCGACATCATGGCGGCCGCTCGCGCCGAAGTCGACGAGGTGTGGGGATCCGAGTCACCGACGTTCCAACAGGTTCCCAAACTGAGGCTGGTGCGCCGCATCCTCGACGAAGCTCTGCGACTATGGCCGACCGCGCCGGCATTCGCCAGAGAGGCACGTGAGGACACCGTCATCGGGGGAAACTACGAGATGAAGAAGGGCGACTGGGCGCTCGTGCTCATCCCTGGATTGCACCGCGATCCGGTATGGGGTGAGGACACCGATCGATTCGATCCGGACCGCTTCCTCTCGGCCAACGTTCGAGCACGGCCGGGGCACGTCTACAAGCCGTGGGGCACCGGAGAACGCGCGTGCATCGGAAGACAATTCGCCATCCATGAAGCCGTTCTGGTTCTCGGGACGATCCTTCAACGCTTCGAGTTCCGTGCCGACCCGGCGTACCAGCTGAAGATCGAGGAACGCCTGACGCTGATGCCGAAGAACTTCGAGCTGCAGATTTCAGTCCGGCAGTAGCGGGACCGTCAGGCCCGAGTTCCGGCCCAGCAGCACGCCCCTCGTCAACGCCTTCTTCCCGAACTTGCTGTGGACACAGTCGAGGGCGAGGTCGAGTGCAGACGCACTCGGTGCGTCCTGTTCCTTCTCGAATTGCAGCTCGAGTTGTTCGGCTCCGCTGCGCTCGATGTTGGCAACAGTGACTCCGACCAGCGTGATTCCCTGCTCCGCAATCAACGATGCGGCCTCGCGCAGCAGGGCAAGCGCGGCGTCGAGAATGTCCTGGGTGTCAGCGGTTGCGCGAGTCAGCGTGTGCGAGCGCGTGATCTTGGTGAAATCGGCGAACCGTAGCCGAAGCACCACCGTCCGCCCCGTCCGATCCGCCGCTCGCATCCGCTGGGTCACCCGATCCACCAGCGCGATCAGCGAGACCTCCACATCTTTCGGCGACGTCGGTCCGCGGCCGAGGGCGTGCTGAGCACCGATCGAGCTACGGCCGCGGTACATCTGCACCTGCCGGGGATCGCGGTTGTTCGCCAGCGAGTAGAGATGATGCCCCGCGCCCTTTCCCAGAATCGCCACGATGGACGCCTCGGTCTGCGTGGCGATGTCGCCAACGGTTCGAATGTCGAAGGCATGCAGTTTCTCGGCAGTCGCCTTGCCGACTCCCCACAGCCTTTCGATACCGAGAGGATGAAGAAACTCCAGTTCACGGCCCGGTTCGACGAGCAACAAGCCGTCGGGCTTGCCAACTGCGCTCGCCACTTTCGCAAGGAACTTGGTGCTCGCGATGCCCACCGTGATGGGCAGTCCGACCTGCTCCTTCACCTCCCGGCGAAGCCGCTCGGCCACCTGCACCGGCGTCCCGCGGATCCTACTCAGACCGGTGACGTCGAGGAATGCCTCGTCGACGGAAATACCCTCGACCAACGGGGTGGTGTCACGAAAGATCTCGAAGACGGCTCGGCTGGCCTCGATGTAGGCGTCCATCCTCGGCGGCACGACGATCGCGTGTCGGCACAACGCTCTCGCCTGGGCGCCACTCATCGGGGTACGCACGCCGAAAGCCTTCGCCTCGTAGCTGGCCGCGAGCACCACTCCGCCGCCGACGAGCACGGGCTTGCCCCGAAGGCGAGGGTCGTCGCGCTGCTCGACGGACGCGTAGAACGAGTCGAGATCGGCGTGCATGATCACGAGCCTCATGCTCCCACGAGGGTCCGACAGTAATGATGCCTACAACCGTCGAGCGAGGTACTCCGAGCCGCGCGGGGAGAGTCGATAACCCTCGGGCAAGCTTCGCGTGAGCCCGAGGTCTTTGAGCTTGCGGACGTTGCGCTTGAAGACTGCCTTGTCCAACTCGCCACGAAGCGACTCGGCATGCAGGCCGGGATGCTGGTGGATGGCGAGAAGAGTGCGGCGTGTCCATGCGCCGTGGCGGCTCGACTGATCGAGTCGGGCCAGGCGTCGATCCAAGTTTGCGCAGTCCTCATCGGTAAGGGCTTCGTCGTCACCGAGATCGACGCGAGTGTCGGGCCCGTCCCACGTCAGCTCGATCTTGAAGACAGGATCGGCGGGGTCGCCCCGGAAGGTCTTGACGAGTTCGTCTTTCGATGCCGCCCCCGCCGCCTGTGCCTGTTGCTCGGTGATGTCTCCAACCGCGATCACCGAGATGTCTCCCACTGCGACTACGCCGGCCGTGCTTCGAAATGTGTTGCCTGGCTTCACACGCAGGGTCTTCCAGCGCCGGAAGGCGAGCGAGACACTGCCGTCGGCGACGCCGGCGGCCACTCGGCTCGTGAGTATCATGCGCGCTCCCGTCGACACCCCTCGACCGTCATAGCGATACTGTATTACGGAACCGATTCGAGTTCTCACTTTCGCGGATCGGCGCAATGGGCGGCGACGGTTGTTGCAGTCGCAGTGGTTATTCCGGCTCTCATTCGGGATCGGGAAACGTGTCGGACCCATCACTTACACTCGCAAGTATGTTCGAATCGGGGGATTTCGAGGGTGTCGTCTTGGACACCGACGTGTGTGTCGCGGGGATACTCGGCGTGCTCGCGCGCGACGCTTACAGAGAGAACATCGAGCGTGCCCGCATCGTCGAATCGGTCTGCGAGGTAGTCGAGTTCCGGCTCGTGGACGCGGAGAGGCGTTACGGGGACCCGTCCGATGCGCACCGTGAGGCACTGTGCGAGATCGCGACGGCACTGAACATCTCACTCGATGTCGCCCGCAAGCTCGTCGGGGTCGCCGAGCGCCTCAACTGGATGCCGCTGACTGCTATTCGGTTCGTGTGCGGGACCCTCGACTACACCAAGGTCTTGGTGTTGACCTCGATGCTCAGCAAAGCCAGCGAGGAGACGATCAGAGCCATCGAACACCAGTGTGTTGCGGCGGCGGAACGGTTGAACCCGCGATCGCTACGTAAACGGATCTGGCATCTGTGGATGCGGTTCGATGAGGACGAGGCCACCCGAGCACAGCACGAGTCGACCAAACTGGACGCGAGGGTGAGCATCGATCCGAAAGATCACGGTATGGCGCAGCTCACCGCGCACATGACGGACCTGCAGGGCGCCGAGGCCGAGCAGTTGATCTCCGAGATCGCCGATACGGTCTGCAAGAACGATCCACGCTCGCGCCCGCAACTGCGGGTCGATGGACTGATCGCGTTACTGCACGGTGAGCATGCCCTCGAATGCACCTGCAGTACCGGTGCCGACTGCCCTGCCGCGGGACTCGCCGACGGGCAACCGCCCAGACGCGGGCATCTGCTGCAGATCATGATCGGGGT
>Ga0208332_100075_pt1 | contig 21502 bp, 19 predicted proteins | sample DeeseametaMP1493_FD_184186 | JGI IMG/M metagenome (GOLD analysis project Ga0208332, IMG submission 184186) | Marine microbial communities from the Deep Pacific Ocean - MP1493 (SPAdes) | ecosystem: Environmental > Aquatic > Marine > Oceanic | place: South of Fiji, South Pacific Ocean | collected...
CGCCTCGTCGGCATACTGCACGGCTGCTTACGCCACCACACCGAATACGACGAACACACCGCCTGGGCACACCGAACCGCGCAACAGCCCACCGCCGCTTGACAAATTACGGACCTGGGATGTCTAGTTCACACCCCACGATGGCCGAGTCCGCTTCACCGGGAGAGCAATACGCACCGAAAGCTACCCATCGGTAAGTTGCAGTTTGTACACTCGATTTCATGTCTGCCAACACCAGGGTGACCACATCGGACGGCGTCGTCCAAGGCAAGCCCGTCGGGGATCTGCTCACGTGGCGAGGAATCCCGTACGCCGCCCCACCTGTCGGTCCGCTGCGCCTGCGCGCGCCGGCTCCCGTCGAACCCTGGCAGGGGGTCCGCGACGCTACCGAGTGGGGCAACGCCTCCGTTCAGCACAAGAAGGGGACGATGCTCTCGCCCGGCAAGTATCAGCCGTCGAGCGAGGACTGCCTGACCCTCAACGTGCTCGCGCCGAGCCGCCCGAGTTCGACCCCGCGCCCGGTCATGGTGTTCATCCACGGCGGCGCCTACACCCTCGGCACCTCCGCGACCCCGCTGTACGGCGGCGGTTCGCTGGTGCGACGGTCGCTCGAGGACAGCGAGGGCATCGTCTACGTCTCCTTGAACTACCGCCTCGGCGTGCTCGGCTACCTCGACCTGTCGCAGTTCTCCACCGAGGCCAGGCAGTTCGACGCCAATCTCGGGCTGCGTGACCAGGTGGCCGCGCTCGAGTGGGTGCAGCGCAACATCGCCCAGTTCGGTGGCGATCCCGAGAACGTGACGATCTTCGGCGAATCCGCCGGCGGGAACGCTGTCACCACCCTGCTGGCGACGCCCGCAGCGCGCGGCCTCTTCCACCGCGGCATCGCGGAAAGTTCTGCCCCCGGGCTCGTCGCCACCAAGGAGCGGGCCACGGAATGGGCGCGCGAGTTCGTCGGATTTCTCGGCAATGGCGACAATGCCGCGCAGGCTCTCGATTCCGCCGACGTCACCAGCCTCGGCCGCGCCGGAACCAAGCTTGCGTTCACCGTGTTGAACCGGACGCCGGGACTGCACCCGTTCGGTCCCGTCATCGATGGGGACTTCCTGCCGGAGAACCCGCTCGATGCCTGCCATGCCGGCTCTGCCCATCAAGTTCCCCTGATCATCGGCACCAACAGCCGCGAGGGCACGCTGTTCCCCAAGATTCTCGATGCCCTGCCCACCAATCCCGAGCGGATCGACAAGATGTTCTCGCTGACGGATCCGGACGCGAGAGACCGCGTGGTCGAGGCGTACCCCGGCTATCCGGGAGAAGCGGCAGCCATCGACGTCGGCGGCGACTTCACCTTCTGGAAGCCCTCGCTCGAACTCGCCGAGGCGCACTCACGGCTGGCGCCGACGTTCAGCTACCGCTTCGACTTCGCACCCCGGGTGATGAAGTGGCTCGGCCTGCATGCAACCCACGGTTTCGAGCTCTTCGCGGTCTTCGGGATCAACGAGACAGCATTCGGCAAGCTCATGACCGTCCCCGGTGGACGCGCAGCATTCGCCCACGTCACCGAGCAGGTGCAGTCGAACTGGTTGCACTTCGCGCGCACGGGCACTCCGATGGACCACTGGCCGACATACGACGAAGCGACACGCTCAACGATGATCTTCGACGCGCGGACGCGGGTCCAGCGCGACCCCAGGCGCGACCGTCGTCAAGCGTGGGAGGGCTACCGCGGCTACGCAAGCCAGAAGACCGAGCCCTCCGCTACCTGAGCAGACGCGACATGCGGCGGTCGGCGAGGATCTTGCCGCCCGTCTGACATGTCGCGCAGTACTGAAAGGAGCGTTCGGCGTAGGACACCTCGCGCACCGGGTCTCCGCACACCGGGCAGGGCAGCCCCGTCCTGGCGTGCACACGCATCCCCGAACGCTTCTCCCCTTTCAGGCGCGCGGCGTCTTGCCCCTCGGAGCGGGAGACGGCGCCCGCGAGTACCTCGCGCATCGCCCGGTAGAGGACCGCGACGGTAGCGGCATCGAGTTTGTTCGACGCCGCGAACGGCGACAACTTCGCCACATGCAGAATCTCGTCCGAGTACGCATTGCCGATGCCGGCGATGAGAGACTGATCGACCAATGATGTCTTGAGCCGGGCGCTGGTGCCGCCGAGTATCTCCACGAACTCCGGCTCGGTGACGGCGAGCGCGTCGGGCCCGAGCTTCGCGATGCTCGGCACCTGCTGCGGATCACGCACCACCCACACCGCGAGGCGCTTCTTGGTGCCGGCTTCGGTGAGGTCGACGGCCGGCGTGAGCCCCTCCGGCGTGAAGAAATGAATGCGGAGCGCCAGCGGGCCCTTGCTCGGTTTCGGTGGCGTGGGCGACGGCGCGTCGACCCAACGCAACCATCCTGCGCGCGAGAGATGCGTGACGAGCCACAGCTCACCGGCCTGCAGCGCCAAATGCTTGCCGAAACGCGCGGCCCCGGTGACGTCGCGGCCCTGCAACTCGGTCAACGGCGGGTCGAAAGTCTTGAGCACGCTCAGTGCAGCGATGTCGATCCGGCCGATCACAGCGCCGACGGCGTGCTCACGCAGGAACCCCGCGAGCGCTTCGACCTCGGGTAGCTCGGGCATAAGCCCATTATGCGGCCTCTGTGCGCCGTAAACCGAGACCAACGCATAGACTCGTCGGATGGTTTCAACCCCGTACGAGGACCTGCTCCGTCACGTTCTCGACACCGGTACCGCGAAATCGGACCGTACTGGCACGGGAACGACCAGCATCTTCGGCCACCAGATGCGCTTCGACCTCGCCGACGGCTTTCCGCTGATCACCACCAAGAAGGTGCATCTCAAGTCCATCGTCTACGAGTTGCTGTGGTTTCTCCGGGGCGAATCGAACGCGAAGTGGCTGCAGGAGCGCGGCGTCAGTATCTGGGACGAGTGGGCGGCGCCCGACGGTGAACTCGGACCCGTGTACGGCGTCCAGTGGCGGTCGTGGCCGACACCCTCCGGCGAGCACATCGATCAGATCTCGCAGGTCATCGATACCATCCGCACCAACCCCGATTCCCGACGAATGATCGTCTCGTCGTGGAACGTCGGTGAGATTCCGCAGATGGCGCTGCCGCCCTGCCATGCGTTCTTCCAGTTCTACGTCGCCGACGGGAAACTGTCCTGCCAGCTGTATCAGCGCAGCGCAGACCTGTTCCTCGGGGTGCCGTTCAACATCGCGAGCTACGCACTGCTCACGCATATGGTCGCCGCGCAGACCGGTCTGGGTGTCGGAGATTTCATCTGGACCGGCGGGGATTGCCACATCTACGACAATCACCGTGAGCAGGTGAGCGAGCAGCTCAGCCGGGAACCGTATCCGTATCCCGAGTTGAAGTTGGGTCGTCGAGATTCGATCTTCGACTACGAGTTCGAGGACATCGAGATCGTCGACTACCGACACCACCCGGCGATCAAGGCCCCGGTCGCCGTATGAGCCCCACCCGCATCGCGTTGATCTGGGCGCAGGCTTCGGGCGGAGTGATCGGTGACGGCAACGCCATCCCGTGGCACGTCCCCGAGGACATGGCGCATTTCAAGAGCATCACTGCCGACCACCCGGTCATCATGGGTCGCAGGACGTGGGACTCGCTGCCGGCGAGGTTTCGGCCGCTGCCCGGTCGGTTCAACATCGTCGTGACGCGGGACCCGAATTGGCAGGCAGCGGGCGCCGTCGCCGCGGCCGGTATCGAGGAGGCCCTCGAGCTGGTCGACGGTGATACGGCCTGGGTGATGGGTGGTGGTGAAATCTACCGCGCAGCAATGCCGTTGGCCACCGAGCTGCACGTGAGCGAGATCGACATCGTGGTCGACGGCGACACGCTCGCCCCGGAGATTCCCGACGGCTGGCACGCGTCGACCGGCGAGTGGCAGAGCAGCCGCAAGGACGGTACGCGCTACCGCTTCACCGTGTACGGCAAGGCTTACCAACCTAGTTGATGTACACGAACTTTCGGTAAGACTGCGCTGCGCGGACGGCCCGGTAAGTCATACTGATCACATGGACAAGAAGTCACTCACCGCCCTTGCCCGACAACAGCTCAAGCTTGCCGTGGGCGCGTCCAGTGGCCGAAGCTCACAGACCGTTTACGGGGGCCATCAACGTCACCTCCGCCAGACCGTCGTCGCGTTGGCCGAGGGCAACAGCCTGGCCGAGCACGACCTGAACGGCGAGTCGACCGTCCTCGTCATCAGCGGGCAGCTCAAGCTCATCAGTGGCGAGAAGTCCTGGAAGGGCTCCGCGGGTGACCTGCTGGTCATACCGGACGCCCGACACAGCGTCGAAGCAGTCGAGGACGTCGCGTTTCTGCTGACGGTCTCGGTCTAGCGCCGCACCACGAGCACGGGGCAGTCTGCCGTGTGGACGAGAGCGTAACTCGTCGAACCGAGCAGCATCCCTTTGAACCCGCCCCGCCCGCGGTTACCGACGACGATCAGCGAGGCCTGCTCGGACAGCTGCGCGATGACGCGCACCGGGCGGTCCTGCGCGACGACGCGTCGTACCTCGACATCGGGGTACTTCTCCTGCCAGCCGGCGAGGCATTCAGCGAGCACTGCCTCCTCCGCCGAGGCGATGTCCTCCCATTGATCCGGCACCGCCGGTAGCTGGGTCAGCGACACGTCCGACCACACGTGCACCGCGACGAGTGGATTGCCGCGTTGCGAAGCCTCCTCGAAGGCCGTAGCGACGGCAGGCTGATTGGCCTCGGAGCCGTCGATCCCGACGACGACGGGCCCCAGCATGGGTGGGCGACCGTCGATGCTGCGGCCTCGGACCACAGCCACCGGCGAGTTCGCATGGGCGCACAACGCGTTGGCGACCGAACCCAGCATGCCGGACACCGTGTCTCCCAAGCCACTCTCACCCACCACGATCATGGCGGCATTCGCTGACTCGGCGATGAGTACGTCGATGGCGTTGCCTTCGGGCGCGTCGGTGGTGACGGAAATCGGCGGTTCGGTCACCACTTCGCGGGCAAGCGTTTCGGCGGCAGCCAGGCGTGAACCGGCGATCGCTCTGGATTCTGCGATCTGATCGTCTTTCAGGTGCGTCGGCAGTTCGACGGCGGTGACGATGCGCAACGGGCGAGATCGACTGGCGGCAGTCTGCGCGGCCCAGACGACAGCGCGGTCCGCCGACTCCGAGCCGTCGATCCCGACGACGATGGTGTTGTCAGAAATCGTGTTGTCAGACATCGATGCTGAACTTCGTCACGTTTCGTGCCTCCGACCGTGGGTTACGCCCAGGATAGACGAGAGCGTGGTTGGCCGGGTGCCGCATGAGCAAGGCGGCTGAATCCGGAGATGAACAGTGCAAGTTCCTTCTCTCCGGTTCCGTTGAGGAAACCGGAGAGAAGGAGACTTTCCCACAGACCCCCCGGGGGATTGTGTTCGAGCGTCGTCAGGACGCTCGAAGTGTTTCGGCTTCGCGCGCACGGGCGCGGAGCCGGAGTTGCTCGGCGGCGGTGGCCTGGTTCTCGAGGTCATCGAGGAAGTCAGCCAGCACCGATCGGCTCGCTTCGCCGACGCCGAGGTCGGTGCGCTCGAAAATCCGCCACTGACGCAGCGCCGGTAGTAGGACCTCGTCGAGATGGCACCGAAGATCGTAGATTCCGTCGCGCGCGATCAGCATCGCGCTTCGCTCGAAGCCGGCGAGGCCGGTGCCGGGCATCCGGAAGTTCATGACGACCTCGGTGATGGCCTTGACGGTCCGGGCGGGAGCGATCTCGAGTGCAGCAGCTGCGATATCGCGATAGAACGAGACGTGCCGCTCCTGGTCTGCGAGGATGCGGCCGAGCAGCGCTTCTGCAACAGGATCGGCGCATTCGACTGCGGTGTTGCGGTGGCTGGCCATCGTCGCCATGACGTCGATGGTGGCGTGGGCGATGGAGCGCAGTAGGTGATCACCCTCCATGGGAGATTCGATACCTATTGTCATGCACTGGAATCGAGCGCGGTCGAGGGCAACGGGATCCACACTTGCACTGGCCACGAGGTATTGCTGAATCGCGTCGGCGTGCAGTTCTTTCTCGGCGGTCCACTGCTCCGACCAGCCCCACCACGAGCCCCGCGACGGAGTACGGATGGCATGGAGCGATCGCACGGTGTTGTTGTGGGTGAGCAGCGTGGTGACGAGTGCGGCCTTCGCGGTTTCCGACAGTGCCGGTCGACGTTGACCCCGGTGCAGCTCCGAATCGAGAAAATCGGACGGCGCCCACGGTTGCATGGAGCTTCGGTGGCGAGCGAGCAGAGACTCGATAGCGGGTTCTAGTTCATGAAGCAGAGCGAGCCTTGTCGAGCTGTTCACCGTCTCACCCCCATCGTTTGATCGTGTGCAGTTCTGAAAGGTAGGCGCCCGAGGAGAGCAACGAGAACAAACGGGAGATGTTTAGGCAATGTCGCAACCTGCCGATGGCTCTGATTGAGAGGCTTCACAATCTGATTGCACCAAAACCTGGATAACGCGTTGATAACACCCTATGATCGAGTTCGTTAGAGGGCGTGAAACAAACTTGAAGTATTTTAAACTGGTATTTTCGCTCGGTTTTCCTCGCAGATGTACGAGGATCCGCAACAATACGCATCAGTAACTTGTTTCCTCGCCGGAGCCGAAGTTCTTACACGAAGGGCTGATCTGTGAGCGTTCACAACACCGCGAGCCTCGGAATCATGGTTGCTGGCCAGCCTGCGTCCGCTCCACTTCGCGACTTTCGCGCCGTGGCACGGTTGCTGGTGGGCCATTTCGCTGCCAACACTCCGTGTGGATCTCTACCCGGCGAGCAGCTGCACGGCGACGTCACCGAGTTCACCGTCAAGTGCATCAGCATCGCCGTCCAGATGCTGGACGAGCGTCGCGCCCCGAACGAGAGCGACCTGGCCGAGCTGCGCGCCAAGGCCAGCCAGTGGGCACGCGAGGGAGTCCCCCTCGAATCGGTGCTCACCGTCTACCACGAGGGCATCCAGATCGGCTGGAATCTCGTGTCGAAGCGGGCCGGCGCAGGCGACACCAACGACCTGATCGAAGCCGCCCGGATGTTCGTGCTGTTGTCGGAGAAGGTCTCGATCGCAGCATCGAAGAGCTACGTCGAAGAACTCCAAGCCGTGGCAAGCGAGCATCACACTGCGGCACACACTTTGGTCTCCGCGCTCCTCAGCGGACACAACGCAGTGTCGGTCGCGCGGCAATCCGGAATCGAGCTCTCGGACAGCTATCTGGTGCTGGCGCTGTCGGTGCCCTCGCACCCTGACGAGAACGACCCAGCGATTCAGAGCACTGTCGCGGCCCGCCGCAAGCTTCGTCGCGTGCAGGCCGAACTTGCGACGGTCTGCGGCCGATCACCGCTGTCGATGCTCAGCACCGAGGGTGGCACCGTGCTCATCCCAGGCGTCCACGACGAGGAGTGGATCGAGGCGCTCGTGCACCGCCTCACCACCGCCGCCGAGGTCCCGCTGACCGTCACCGCCGAGCAGGCCGACATCGCGGACATTCCCACCACTGCGGACCAGGTCCACGAGCTACTCTCGCTGGCGCATCAGCTGCACCGCCCGGCCGGGCTCTACCGCATGGACGACCTCGTACTCGAGTATCAGTTGACGCGTCCGGGGCCTGGCCGCCGTCACCTTCGACAGATTCTCGAGCCGCTCGACGCCTCGCCCGAGCTGTTGGAAACACTCGAAATCCACATCTCCCACGACCTCAACCGTCAGCGTTCGGCCAGGCAGCTGCACCTGCACACCAACACCGTCGACTACCGCCTCAAGCGCATCGCCCAGCTCACCGGCTTCGATCCGACGAGACCGTCGGGCATCCGGCATCTCCAGGCCGCGCTCGTGGCGCGGAGGCTCGAGGCGCAGGGCGTGGCATAAGGGGATACACGGGTAGGGAATACAATCGCCGGGGCAGGCGGTTACACCTATCGACAGTGTTCGATCCATGCCCCGGGTACCAACACATCTGCCGCTGCGAGCGGCCACTTGCCGAGAGGCGCACTGGCGGACACTGTCGCTACGAGAACCGCCCACATTCTGTGTGGGCGGTTCTCTCTATGAACTGGAGCCACATTCCATGGCAGCTCTGTCGTTGAATCTGACTGGTGTCGTCAAGGAGTACCACACCGGTGATCAGCCGGTTCGAGCACTCGACGGCGTGGACCTCACCATCTCGGGAGGTCAGTTCGTCTCGCTCGTCGCACCGTCCGGGGCGGGCAAGAGCACGCTGCTGCACATGCTCGGCGCGCTCGACGTACCGGATTCGGGGACCATCGAGTTCAACGGTGTGGACATCACCCACCTGACCGACAACGAACAGTCCGACTTCCGCCGTCACGAAGTCGGCTTCGTGTTCCAATTCTTCAATCTGCTGCCGACGATGTCCGCCTGGGAGAACGTCGCCGTTCCCAGACTGCTCGACGGAACCCCGATGTCCAAAGCCAAGTCCGACGCGATGCGCCTGCTCGACATGGTCGGCCTCGCGCACCGTTCTGAGCACCGGCCCGCGCAGCTGTCCGGCGGACAGATTCAGCGCATCGCGATCGCGCGAGCGCTGATCATGGACCCGGCACTGCTCATCGCCGACGAGCCGACGGGCAACCTCGACTCCAAGACCTCGCACACCGTCCTCGACATCCTCGCCGATATCGCGCACGCAGCCGGGGACCAACGAGCCGTCGTCATGGCGACGCACGACCTCGACGCCGCCCGCAGCACCGATCGAATCGTCAGCATGCAGGATGGCCGCATAGACACCGACGTGCTGTCCGGGTCGCAGAGTTGATACGCACCGCGCTCAGTCGCTTTCGCGTTCTCGGGTTGCGGGATCTGCGAGCTCACTGGGTGCGCTCGCTCGTCTCGTCCGCAGTGGTGGCCGTGGCGGCGGCCCTGCTGGTCGCGGTGCTCGGTACGTACGGTTCACTCACCGGATCGGTCGAGCGACTCGCGGTGACCATTGCCGGCAATGCCGACATCGAGATCGTCGGCGTCACCGACAGTGGTTTCGCGGCAACCGAACTCGACATCGTCCGTGGCGTGCCCGGGGTCGACGCCGCTGTTCCGCTACTGCGCAGCGACATCATCACCGATCTCGGAAGACTCACCGTTCTCGGCGTCGACGCCTCCATCACCGCGCTCGATTCCGATCTGCAGGGCGCCATCTCGGGGTCCGTCACCGACCTCGCGCAACCCGACACCGTGCTCGCCGGTCCCGCGACCGGGCTCACCGAGGGAGCCGAGCTGGACGCCGGGAACCGCACGGTCACCGTCGCCGGGGTGGTGAGCGGCCCGGGAGCGGAACGCATCGGTGGCGGCAACTTCATCGTCGCCCCGCTGCCGCTGGCACAGGCGATCACCGACAGAGCGGGACAGCTCGATTCGATCTTCGTCGTCGGCGACGCGAAGGATGCGGTCACTGCAGCCGTGGCCGGACGGGTCGCCGTCATGAATCCCGATTTCCGGGCCGACCGTGCCGACGTCGCCGTCAGCCTCACCCGCAACGCCACGCTGATGGTCTCGCTCATCGCGTTCGTCGTCGCCGGGTTCCTGGTGTTCAACGTGATGAACATGGCCATTGCCAAACGCAGGCCGATCATTTCGGTGCTGCGGTCCATCGGTGGTCGACGCGGAACAATCGTCCGCGATCTGCTGGCCGAGGCTGCACTCGTCGGACTGATCGGTGGGGCCATCGGGGCGCCGCTCGGCATTGCCATGGGGCGCATCGCGATCGACAGCCTCCCGCCCTTTCTGCTCGAATCTTTCGACGCTCGCATCGAGTACGTGCTGCCTTCCTATGCCATCCCGACGGCCATCGTTCTGTGCGTACTGGCGTGCGTCGCGGCCTCCGCACTCGCGGCCGTACAGGTGTACCGCATCTCCCCCGTCGAAGCCCTGGCGGTCGGCGGCTCGGAGACGAACGCCCGGCCCAAACGTGCTCTGACGGTGCCAGCGACGCTCGTCGGAATCGTGGCGATCGTCGGTGCCGTCGTACTCGCGGCGACCATCGAGGGCCAGGCGAGCCTCGCGGCGGGTGCACTGTTCCTGCTGGGAGTGGTCGCGTTGTGCATCGGCGGGACCTCGATGATCGTCGACTCCGTCGCTGTGCTGCCGAAACGTTGGGGTGGGGCCGGACGGCTCGCCACCGCAACCATCGAGCGTGCGCCCGGAAGAATTTGGGCGACGGTGATGACGATCGTGGTGGCCGTCGGAGTCAGCGTCGGGGTGTCCGGTGCGCTGGACAACCTCACGGCCTCGGCGACCGATTCGCTGTCCTCACTGGGCCGCACCGACATCTACGTTTCGTTGACCTCCAGCAACGCCGTCCCCGCCGGGGCAACCCTGAGTCCGGAAGTGCTGGAACAGGTTCGACGTACACCCGGGGTGTCCGGTGTGGTCGAGGGGCAGTGGGCCTACACGACGCTCGGCGATGAGCTCGTCGCGATCCAGGGCGTCGCCGAAGGTAGCAATGCGGTGACTCTCGCGGTGCTCGACGACAATGTGAAAGCTGCCGTGCTCCGCGGTGACGGCATCGCGGTCTCCCGCAATCTCGGTGCCGCCCTGGGCTTGTCGGTAGGCAGCTTCATCGATCTACCCACCCCGACGGGGACGAAACGCGTCGAGGTGCTGCAGGTGGTCGACTACCTCAATGCAGCCGGCGGCACCATGGCCATCTCGCTCGAATCGATGCAGCAGTGGTACGACCGGCCCGGTGCCACCTACCTCGAACTAGCCACCGACGGCGACGCTGCCGCCGTGCAGTCCGAACTCGATGACACCCTTCCACCGGAGGTGTACGTGCGCTCGGGGCAGCAAGCTCTGGACGGTGCGAGCGGGTCGATCGCGCAGGCCGGGTCGCTGGCTGTGGCCCTGCAGTGGATCGTCTCACTCGTCGCCGCCGTCGCACTGCTGAACACCTTGACGCTGTCGGTCCTCGAACGCCGACGAGAACTCGGCGTGCTGCGCGCCATGGGTGCCAGACGCGGAACCCTGAGCCGAACCATCCTCAGCGAGGCCATCGCCGTCGGCATCGTCGGCGGGATACTGGGCCTCGTCATCGGCGCAGCCCTGCAATACCTCAGCACGCTCATCCTCGGAGCAAGCACCGGCATCGCCATCGCATTCGACCCCAGTCCGTCGATCCTGCTCTACGGACTGGTCGCACTCGCCCTCGCACTCGTCGGATCCGCCGCACCAGCGCTCCACGCTGCACGTTCGACCATCGTCGACGCGATTGCCGCCGACTGAAAGCACAGCCGGTACACTCGCACGTGCACAACTCGCCTTCGTAGCTCAGGGGATAGAGCAACCCTCTCCTAAAGGGTAGGTCGCAGGTTCGAATCCTGCCGAGGGCACGCTCTGACCAGCGAATGGGCTGGTTTCGGGAAGATCACCGCGCCATTCGTAGAGTTCTACGTGCTGCGCTGGCTGAAGGGCAACGTCTGACGCACTCAATCGAAATTGCGCATCAACCCGGTAATGGGATCGAATTGCGGTTCACGATCCCACGAGGACGAGGGCGCGCCTGTGTCTTGCATCGCCGAGTCCGGCAGCACGGGATCCGGTAGCCTTCGCCAGCGCGTCCTAGGGTCGTTCGCAGCTTCCGGTGTCGAACCCTCCGCGTCGTCCATGCTGCCAAGCTACGCCCGTAGCAACAGCAATGCCCCGGATCATGGAACCCGGCGCCCACCGAATCCAGATCCGAAATCGACAACTTCGGAGAACTCAGGCCGTACTGTTGCGCGACGTAGCCGAGTGGTCGCCCGTAACGGATGAGGACTGGCAAGTCCGCGCCGTCTACGGTGCGTATGAGGGCGAATGGCGACGGCGCCGCCGAGACGAGGAGCGATGGACGATCAGACGGCGATCCTCCTGTTAGTGCTGGGCGCGGTGCTCGTCTACTCGATCACGGCAACCCGGTTGGCTCGGTCGAACGTCACCGCGCCGATGGTGTTCGTGGCGGTCGGTGTACTTGCCGGCGACACCGGTTTCGGACTCGTCCCGCTGACCCCGGACGTCCACTGGCTGCTCCCCATCGCGGAGGTCACCCTGGTCTTGGTGCTCTTCTCCGACGCCTCACACCTGCATATGCGACAAGTCGGCGTCGATCGCGGCCCCGCCTTGCGTCTGCTTCTGATCGGGATGCCACTCACCATTGCCTCGGGGACCCTGCTCGCGTACTGGATGTTTCCCGAACACGGCTGGGCGGCAGCCGCATTGATCGCGGCACTGCTCGCCCCGACGGACGCTGCGCTGGGTGCCACCGTCTTCACCGACACCCGGGTACCGTCCCGGGTGCGCCGGTTACTGAATGTGGAAAGCGGCCTCAACGACGGTCTGTCCACCCCTGTGGTGACCGTGCTCATTGTGGTTGTTGCCTCCGAAGCGGGACAGCTGGGAGATCAGAACTGGGTGATCGACTCCATTCGGTCTCTGTCGATCGCCCTCGCGGTCGCGGTCGCCGTCGGTGGCGGCGGCGGCGCGGTGGTGCGGTGGTGCCGCAGCCACGATTGGACATCACGACTTTCCGAACAGGTCGCCGTCTTCGCGCTGGCGCTGCTCTGCTATTTCGCGGCCGTCGCGATCGAGGGGAACGGATTCGTCGCAGCCTTCGTCGGCGGTATGATCTTCGGCTACATCGCGAACGCCGAATTGCGCGCACAGACCGAGTTCACCGAAACCACCGGGCTTCTCGCGTCCTACCTGGTGTGGATCGCTTTCGGCGCCGCACTGGTGAGACCGGCACTCGCCGACGCTACTTTCCGCACATTCGTGATCGCGCTCGGGGCGTTGACCGTGGTCCGGATGGTTCCCGTCGCCGTGGCAATGGCCGGCCGAGGCTCGAGACTACCGACGGTGTTGTTCGTCGGGTGGTTCGGCCCGCGCGGGCTGGCCACCGTGATCTTCGCGCTCGTCGCACTCGAGGAACTGGGCTCGACCGCGGTCACCGATCACCTGATGGACGTCGCCTCGGTGACAGTGCTGCTGTCCATCGTGGCGCACGGATTCAGCGCCTCGCCACTTGCCGCCCGGTACGGCCGTTGGGCGGCAACCCTTCCCGAGGGCGCACCCGAAAACTTGGAGGTGGCGCCGCACTCGCGAAGAAGGATCGAACTGCACGCCGAGCGTCGAAAGCCATAGCGGTATGGGGCGACATCGATCGGGCTACTGCCGCGAAATCGCGACCCTGGCAACCTCCGCGGGGTCGATGAGATGGGAGTGATCGTCATCGCCGACGTCGATTTGGACCACGTCGATACGACCGGTGAATTTGCTGATGCCGCTGTAGGCGGCACTGACGGGCAGGCCGTAGTCCTCGCCGATATCGGTTGTCTCGTCGGCCGAGAAGATCAGCGGTTGAGTCTGTTCGATGCGGCCTGCACCGACCGGATCACCGTCATAGAACAGAGTCACGTCGCCACCCTTGGCCAGCCCACCTCCGTCATAGGCGAACTCAGCGCGAACCTGGTGGCTGCCCGCAAGGATAGCTTCGGTTGCGGTGGTGGTGAACTCGGTCATGCCGAGAAGGTTGTAGACGAATGCCGCGTATCCGTCTTTGAAATACAGTGCCCAGCCACCGAATCGGCCGCCCTGGGCGATGATCACGCCATTGGTGGTGTGTTCGTGAGGTACTTCGATCGAGGCGGTCACGCTGAAGGACCTGTTCTTGATATCGATGACGCTGTGCTCGCTGAGCCGCTTCATCCCGGGAAACAGCACTTGTTTGGTGCCCTTGATCAGCTGCGGGCGTCCGGCGATGGTCGGGTTCAACCGTTCGAACCGGCGGTCATCGATCGGCAGAACATTGAATTTGACGGCCTCGATCAGCCATAATCGCTGTAGGACAGCGAGTTTTTCCGGGAATTCGGCGGCCAGATCCCTCGCCTGGGTCCAATCGGTGCGCCCGTCGTAGAGCTCCCATAGATCATCGTCGAGGGCCGGGAGCACTTCGTTGGGCAGCCATGGCGTGCTGTGCCGGGTAACTGCGCTCCAACCCCGGAAGTAGATGCCCCGGTTGCCTGCCATCTCGAAGTACTGCAGGTCATGCCGTTCAGGAGCGTCGGCGGAGTCGAACGTGTAGGCCATACTCGTGCCCTCGATCGGCGATTGCTGAACACCCATGACGAACGTCGGCGCCGGAATACCGGCGGCTTCGAGAATCGTGGGTGCCACGTCGATCACATGGGTGAACTGAGAGCGGATCTCGCCTTTGCTACTGATGCCCTCGGGCCAGTGCACGATGGTGCCGTTGCGGGTGCCGCCCCAGTGTGAAGCCACCTGTTTGGTCCACTGGAAGGGTGTGCACATAGCCCATGCCCAACCCACCGAATAGTGGTTGTAGGCGTCGATGCCGCCGAGCTTGTTCTTGACTTCTGCCATGAACTCCGGCGTCTCGATGGCAGCGAGCCCGTTGAAGTTGGCCATTTCGTTGAAGGCGCCGTTGACGGTGCCTTCCGCCGAAGCGCCGTTGTCGCCGATGATGTAGTAGATCAACGTGTTATCGAGTGCACCAATGGATTCCACTGCATCAATGAGACGTCCGACGTGGAAGTCGGTGTGCTCGAGAAATCCAGCGTAGACCTCCATCTGCCGTTCCAGTACAGGTTTGAGCTCGTCGCTCATCTCATCCCACGACGGAATCACATCTGGTCGGAGCGTCAACTCGGCATCAGCCGGCACCACCCCGAGTTCCTTCTGCCGGGCAATGATCGCTTCGCGCTGGGCATCCCAGCCATCGGCGAACTTGCCCGCATACTTGTCGGCCCACTCGGGAGGTACGTGGTGTGGCGCGTGAGTGGCACCGGGAGCGAAGTAGACGAAGAACGGCTTCTCCGGGGCCAGCGCTTTCTGGGTGCGCACCCAGTCGATGGCGCGATCGGCGAGATCCTCGGTGAGGTGGTAGCCCTCTTCCGGCGTCCTATCGGCTTCCACCGGAGCGATACCCTCGTAGAGGGCGGGATAGTACTGGTTGTTCTCGCCGCCGATGAAGCCGTAGAAGTACTCGAAACCGCCGCCGCCGGTCGGCCACGAGTCGAAGGGCCCTACCGGTGACGTCTGCCATGGAGGCACCTCGTGGCATTTGCCGAACTGGGCGGTCGCGTACCCGTTGAGCTTCAACGTCATCGGTAGCGCGGCCTTGGTGTTCGGTCGCAGCCCCGACGAACCAGGTGCAGCCGTCGCCGTCTCGGTGATCATCCCCATACCGACCGAATGATGGTTACGGCCGCTGAGCAGGGCCGCGCGGGTCGGGGCACACAGCGCTGTCGTGTGGAAGCGGTTGTAGGTAAGCCCACCGCCCTGCAGCCGTTCGGCGGTCGGTGTCGCCACGGGCCCGCCGAAGGCGCTGCTGGCGCCATAGCCAACATCGTCAAGCAGGATCACCAGCACATTCGGTGCACCTTCCGGCGGCAACAGCGGCTCGATAGGCGGAAAGGTCGTGTCGGGATCCTTGGCGTCGTAGGTCACCAAACCCAGGTATTGGCGATCGGGTATCGGGAGGTTTCCTCGTTCTACGCTCGACTTCTCTGCCATGGTCGACTCCTAGTGCTTCCCAGTCGGGCCCGTGGGTCCAACCCGACCGCGATGTGGTGGTACCTGAGACTCAGCAGCGGACACCGTGGACAGCCCGCGTATACGACGGCTCGATCGAACATAGGCCCCGCCCGCGTATAACGGATCACCCGATGCGGGTGAACTCGACGGACTCATTTCGACTACAGACCACCGATACCCCTGCCGACTACTACGGAACCCATCACCACCAGCACGATCGCCATCACTGCGTGGGTGTTGGCCTGCAACCAATCCCGCAGGCTGGTCAGCACTGGCCGTAGCCGGTCGGCGGCGACCAGGTAGCCGATCACCACCGCGAGAACCGTCGTCGAGGCCAGCAGGGTGAACACGAGAATCGCGGTGACCGAACCACCCGTGCCCAGACCCCCGGCACCGATCACGACGCCGGCCGATGCACACAGCAGAAGGTTCTTCGGATTCACCCCTGACAGCAGTGCGCCGAGCCCGGTCGCCTTGACCACCGTGAGGGTGTCGATCGCCTGCATCCAGCCCGGAGCCGAGGTGTCCGAGCGCGCCCGCCACTGCCGCCCCGCCAGCGCCAGCAGCGCGAGACCGAGCACGATTTTGACCCACGACGTCGACGACGCCGTGGGGTCTTCGTCGCCAGAATCGCTCAGTGAGCCCGCGAGAAGGGTCACCACTGTGGTGACGATCAGAATTCCCGCGACCCACCCGACCGCGAACCCTTTCGCCGCACCGCCGGCATTCTTGGACATGATCATCAGAATCGCGGCGATGATCGGGACCGGCGACAGTGCCACACCGATAGCCAGCGGAAGCAGGTCGCCGATGACAGAGCGCATTCCACGAGGCTAGGCGCCGCCCGGAGGTCGCGATTCACCTCGTACGGGTGAAGCGCGCGGCTCGGGTACGGCGCACCATGTCACCCATGGGATCAACACCAGTTCTGGGACCGGTCGAATTCCTCGTACTCACCTTTCCCGGCAACTCGATCGACGCGGGGATCACCGACGCGCTGACCGAGGTGGTCAGTGACGGCCGAGTGACGCTACTCGACCTGATAGTGCTGTCGATGGACACATCCGGGGCGATCACCGAACGTGAGATCGACGACGACCTCGAGACGGTGGGTCTGACCGGACTCACCGCCGCAGACATCGACCTGGTCAGCGACACCGACCTCGACATGGTCAGAGCATCGATGGAACCGGAGACAACGACGGTGGTGCTGGTCTTCGAACAGAGCTGGGCCAACAAGTTGGCCGCGGCGGTGCGTGATGCGAAAGGTGTAGTGACCCTGCATGTTCGGGTTCCGCGCGACGCCGTCGAGGCCGCTGTGGCCGCAGCGAGCAAAACCTAGAGAGGAAACGACATGCCACTTCGGATGGGCCGTGGCGGGCGACCGGGATTGCTGGGCACTGTGGCACGGACCGCGGTCGTCGCTGGAACGGCGACCGCCACCTCCAATGCCGTCAACAACCGTGCGCGCAGAAAGTCGGCCGAACAGCAGCCCCAAGCTGAACAGCAGGCGCCTGTCTACACTCCCCCTCCCCCACCTCCTCAGCAGCCCTCCGGTGGCAACGATGTAGTCGCCGAATTGACGAAGCTGAGCGAATTGCATCAGTCGGGAGCGCTGTCGGACGCGGAGTTCGCCGCTGCGAAGGCGAAGCTGCTCGGCTGAGGTGGTCGAACGGGATCACCCGCGGTGGTCATCGCTCCTGTTGCAGTCGAGCTCCGACGGTGTGGACGATGACGATGTTCGGGTTCCACGGCATGAGATCGTCGACGCTGCTTTGCAATTGCTGCACTGAGGGTAGTGGGTCGGGCCCGAGCACAGCGACCGTGGCGGTATCGCCGTGCAAGGTGACGTCGACGACCTGTGCACCCGGCTCGTCGCGGAGCCAGTCGCGGGCCGCATCGGCGATCTGCCCGGCCCACAGGCTCGAGAGCGAGTTGATCACCAACGGCACCACGACGAGCACCATCGCCGCGCCGAGCACGAGGTAGGCGCGACCGCGCCGAGCAGTCGAGGCGTCAGCGTCGCCCGCGTAGCCAGCGATGAGCAACACCGTCGTCACCATGATGATCATGGCGAGCACGTTCGAAGCGAACAGGACGAATGCGCCGAACGCGAGAGAGGGAACCTCTGAGCCGAGGCAGACGCCGACCACTCCCAGCGGCGGCACCAGCGAGATCGCGATCGCGACGCCGGGGAGCACGTCACCGACGTCACGTCGGGTGACCGCAACTGCCGCGACCAGGCCGGTGGCCAGCGCGGCGGTCAGGTCCATCAGTGTCGGCGACGTGCGACCGAGGACCTGAGCATTGGACAAGACGTTGCCCGGATTCGGAAGCAGTTGCGCAAAAAGGAACCCCAGCACGACGACCACCACAACGCCGCCCGTCACCAGCAACAGACTGCGGCCTATCAGCGAGGAACGGCCGGTCACCACGCCCAGCGCGACGCCGAGGATCGGCGTCGACAACGGCGCCACGATCATTGCGCCGATCACCGTGGCAGAGGAATCACCGATGACACCGGAGATTGCGATGACACCGGACAGCACCAACATGATCCAGAACGCCGACCGCTTCGCGGTGACCTGGCCGACCGACAGATCGAGTTTGTCGGTCAGCTCGTCCAACGTTCGACGCTGATCGGTCGGCACCAGATGTTCCAGCATCGCGATCCTTTCGAACCTCGCCTATCCACCATCCGTCCGACATCCTGTCGATCATCGTCGGCGACATCACTGTCCTTGCGCATCATCCCAATGGGATGAGTCCCAGCCGACTTGCCGCTCGAGTTCACCCGTATCGGGGGATCCGGTCGGTCGCCGGTAGTCCTTATCGTCAACTCGCACGGGGCAATCCCTCGACCAAGGAGCAGCGATGCGGGCACCGAGCCCAGCAACAGCAGGGCCAGTCGGGCAAGATTGGGCGATTCCCCGCGGCCTTGTCGTGCTGTTGTCGCTCGCCGCCGTGGTTGTCACCGTTGCCGGCATCACTCTGTTTTCCAGTGTCATCGGGCCGACTTTCCTGGCCTTGATACTGACCGTGACCGTGCAGCCGATCCAGGATTGGGCGCGCAAACGCGGCTGGCCAGGTTGGCTGGGCATGCTCGCTGCCTTCAGCGCGGTAATGCTCATCCTCGTAGCACTCGTCGGCGCGCTTGCCCTGTCGGTTGCGCAACTGGCTTCACAGCTACCGGTCTACTCCGACCAGCTCGACCACGCGCGCGGCTGGCTCGCATACTCGGGCGTCAGCATCGACCAGATCAACAGGGCACTGCAGGGCATCGACGTCGGCAGAGCCGTCGGACTGCTCGAGACGCTACTCGGCGGAGTCGTCGATTTGTTCTCCAACCTCGCCTTCGTCGTCGTCCTCCTGCTGTTCATGGCGGTCGACGGGATGAGTATCCGTGAGCGACTGGCCGTGGTCGCGTCACACCGCCCCGCCGCCGTCCAGGCGCTGGCCAATTTCGCCCATGGCACCCGCAAGTACCTGGTGGTCTCCACGGTGTTCGGTGCGATCGTCGCAGTTATCGACGGCGGCGCACTGTGGCTGATGGGCGTTCCGCTGCCGGTGTTGTGGGCGCTACTGGCGTTCGTCACCAACTACATCCCCAATATCGGCTTCGTCATCGGCGTGATCCCGCCCGCGCTGATGGCGCTGCTCGACAGCGGACCGATGCTGATGGTGTGGGTGATCGTCGTCTACAGCGTGATCAACTTCGTCATCCAGTCGATCATCCAACCGAAAATCGTCGGTGACGCAGTCGGATTGAGTGTCACCATCACCTTCTTGTCGCTGGTCTTCTGGACTTGGGTCCTCGGCGGCCTCGGTGCCATTCTCGCTATTCCGCTGACCCTGTTCGTCAAGGCCCTGCTGTTGGATATCGACCCATCGACACGTTGGGTCGATGTGCTGATCGGCGGCCCACTTCCCGAGAAAGACCCATCCCAGTCAGATACCGACACCGACGAAAAGGACACACCATGACAACCACGTCGCATCCAGTCCGCCAGGGCTTTGCCGCAGGCATCACCATGTTCGCAGCGATCCTGCTACTTGTGGCAGGCATGCTGAGCATCCTGCGCGGTATCGCCGGCGTCTCCAAAGACGAAATATTCGTGATGCCGGGTGACTACATCTACAAGTTGGACCTCACCACATGGGGTTGGATCTATATCGTCCTCGGCGTGCTCGCAGTAGCAGTCGCGATCGGCATGATGATGACCGCGACCTGGGCCCGAGTCGTCGCCTTATCACTGGCGGCCCTCTCGCTCATCGCGAACTTCCTATCGCTGCCGTACTACCCGTGGTGGTCGATCATCCTCATCGTCTTGAACGTCATCGTCATCTGGGCCATCTCGTCCTGGCATCCCAATCGAGCCTGATCCATCGACGGCTCGTACGCGGGGAGTGTCAGGTTAACGGTGGATCCGACCTCGGTGTCGGTTAGTTTCCGTTCGGGGTGATGCGTCCTTCGAAGGTGATCGCGAACGCATTGAGCGCTGGCTTCCACCTGATTGCCCATCGTGCCTTACCTTTCCCGGTCGGGTCCAGTGCACGCGTGGCGAGGTACAGACATTTGAGTGCTGCCTGCTCGGTCGGGAAGTGCCCACGCGCCCGCACAGCACGTCTGTATCGGGCGTTGACGGACTCGATGGCATTGGTCGAGCAGATCACCCGCCTGATCTCGACGTCGTAGTCCAGGAACGGCACGAATTCGCTCCACGCGGCGTTCCACATCTTGATGATCGCCGGGTACTGCTGTCCCCATTTCTTTGTGAATTCGGCGAACCGTTCCTTCGCCGCAGACTCCGACGGAGCGGTGTAGACGGGCTTGAGATCACGCGACATCTCATCCCAAAACTTCCGGGACGCGAACCGAAAGGTGTTGCGTATCAGATGAATGATGCATGTCTGCACCACTGCCAGTTCCCAGACGGTGTTGATCGCCTCGGGCAGACCCTTCAGGCCGTCACACACCACGATGCACACATCGGCGACACCTCGGTTCTTGATTTCCGTCAGGACCGAGAGCCAGAATTTCGCACCTTCACCGCCCTCGCCGGCCCAGATTCCCAAGATGTCGCGTTCGCCATTCACGGTGACACCGATCGCGACGTACATCGGCCGGTTGGTGACCTGACCGTCCCGGACTTTCACGTGCACGGCGTCGATGAACATCACCGGATACACCCGGTCCAGTGGCCGGTTCTGCCACTCGGTCATCTCGCCGACGACCTTGTCCGTGATCCGGGAGATGGTGTCCTTCGAGACCGTCGCGCCGTAGATGTCCTGGAAGTGCGCGGACACCTCACCGGTCGTCAAACCCTTTGCAGTAAGCGATAATACGACCTCGTCGATGCCCGTCAGACGCCGCTGTCGCTTCTTGACGATCTGCGGCGCGAACGACGAATCGAGGTCACGTGGAACCTCGATCTCCACCGGTCCGATCTCGGTGAGCACTGTCTTCGAGCGGGTTCCGTTTCGGGAGTTGCCGCTACCGCGGCCGGCGGCATCGTGTTTCTCGTAGCCGAGGTGCTCGGTCATCTCCGCATCCAACGCCGTTTCGAGGACGTTCTTGGTGAGCTGATTCAACAGCCCGTTCGGGCCCATCAACTCGATGCCCTGCTCCTTGGCCTGAGCCAGGAGCTGTTCGGCCAACTGCTTCTGATCCACCTCGGTCGCTGCCATGGGATCCAGTGTTTCGGTCATCATCGATCCTTCCCGCCAAGCTGGGCTCGGCGTGTCGAACCAAGGACCGGATCAACCGTTATTCAGACAGTCCCCGAGGCTAAGCCCAATACCGTTTACTTAGAATGACAAGGGTGTTATTCTTGAGTCATGCCGCGTGTGGGATGGGTGAAACCGGATGATTCTCAGCGGTTGACGGACCATATTTCGTTGGGTGTGTTGACGCGGGTGT
>Ga0208332_100076_pt1 | contig 21208 bp, 25 predicted proteins | sample DeeseametaMP1493_FD_184186 | JGI IMG/M metagenome (GOLD analysis project Ga0208332, IMG submission 184186) | Marine microbial communities from the Deep Pacific Ocean - MP1493 (SPAdes) | ecosystem: Environmental > Aquatic > Marine > Oceanic | place: South of Fiji, South Pacific Ocean | collected...
CAGCACTCGGGTTCCGCAACCTGACCAACTACATCGCCAGAAGCCTCCTCGAGACCGGCGGCTTCAGACCCCAACTACACCCCGGATTGTGAAGAGCCCGTTTCCGACCGGACATTGTGTTCACGAGAGCCAAGGTCGCCGTGTTCGTGGACGGATGCTTTTGGCACTCCTGCCCGCAGCACGGAACACGCCCGGCGCGGAACGCCGACTACTGGCTGCCGAAGCTGCAGCGCAACGTGGAGCGCGACCGCGAGCAAGATCGGGCGCTGCGAGCCCACGGCTGGCTGTCAGTGCGCGTCTGGGAGCACGTGCCCGTGGCGAAGGCGACAGCGACCGTGGTGGATGCGTTGGGGTCTGGGCAAGCCGACGCACTGCGCTAGCTGGCACCCGCTGGTACCGCCTTGCAACCCTTCTGCTTGCAGGCTGGCCGGGGCGTCGCCCTCTTCCCGTTTCCGTGAGCCTGCCAGATAGCGCTCATGTCAACGCCGCCGTTCAAGGCGTCCCGCATCCTCGTGAAGGCGTTGTCGGAGAACCGGACGTGCTTCTGGGTGCCGAACATGAACGTGTAGATGCAGTCGGGGTCCTCGTCGATGCCCAGATGGGCGCGCAGCGCGGCTGCCTTCGGCCGCGAGATGCCTAGCTTGTCGGCCATGCCGAAGGCGGGCCAGTGGTACTTCTTCTGTAAGGGCACCAGCCGCACAGCAGCTGCGTCCTCGTGCTCGTCGTCATGCACGAGGCGGACGGGTAACCCCTCGTTCTTGACGAATCGCACTTCGACTGTGAGGCCTGTGCCTTCGACGGAGCTAGCTACCTCTGACAGACGCGGAAAGACGGCTGATCGTGCCTTGCCGGCCTGGATGCCTCGGACTACGCGACGCACGTCGGCGTCGCTGACCTCGGCGTCGGCATCGACCTGCGCTTCCATGGCCAGGAGTGTCCGCACCCGAGCATCCGCTTCGGCTCGCGCGCGACGCCCCGGTCTGAGCAGATCGGCGATGTTTGTGTACTCGCGGTCGACCAGCGTCTGAAAATCCTGCGGGGGTTCCGTGCCCACCGGTAGCACGCGGAGCGGCATCTGGTCCGCAAGCCGCTCGCCGAATACGCGGCTCAGGAGGTCATCGAACAGCGTTACGCCAGCTCGGGCGTAGAGGTACAGCAACCCCTCGTCTACGACCGAGTACCAGTGCTGTTCCTCGTCGCGCATGGCGTCGATGGTCCTTAGAGTGCCCTGCTCCTCGGCCGTGAGTGCGATCGGTTTCGCTTGTCCGAGATTGACGCACTTCTCAAAGGTGATCGACCGACCGGTCCTCTTGTCAAAGACCGCTTGCTTGTCCTGCACGAGCGCGGCCTTCAACAGCATCTCGAACGAGTGCTGCAGGTGCAGCAGGACGCGTGTGGCTCGCCCGTCCTCCTCAAGACTGTTGAAGGCGGTCATGGCGGACCGCATGGATGCCAGAGCCTTGACTCGTAGGAAACGCGTCTCGTTGCGGAGCTTCACGCATCGATGATGCAACGAGACGCCGACACTCCAGGCGGTCCGATCTGCGCCCACCAGAACAGGTCGAGCCGCGGGTCTACTCTCCGCGCGATTTCGAGCGACCAGCGCTCGATCGTACGGAAGGCCACGACTCATGTTTGACCAGTTCCTCGACCTTTACCGGGTGGCGATGACACCGCCCGGTGTCTTCGTCACCTTCGGTGTGCAGCTGGTGCTGCTAGCTGCAGTGTTCGGTGCCCTGCGCCTGGCCACGCGCCGACGGGCCGCAGTGGACGCAGGACGGGAGGGACGAGCATGACCAGGCGAGCCTCCGCCCGCCTCGCGGCGATGTGGACCATCTTGGCCACCGGGCTAGCAGGGTTCCTCGTCGTCGCTAGCCCGGCCTCAGCCGACCAGGTACTTGCGGACCGGGCTGTGAACGCAGAGGTGGGCCGCTTCACCTACCTGACGCCCGCGTCGCCCAGCACGAAGACGTGGACGGTCGAGAACGAGATCCCCAGCTGGCTAGGCGGGGTGGGTACTGGCCAGTGGAACGCGGACACCGGGTACGCGGAGCAGCTGGCGATCCTGGTGCAGGACGACAGCGCCTACGGTCAGACCGTTCGCCTGGAGGTAGCCGAGCACACCGAGAGCGACGGCGTCTGGCGCTACAACCTCTACCTGACCGTCGGCCAGGGGAGCGAGGTTGCGGAGCCGGTGCAGGCCGCTGCCGTGTCGGGCGCGACGACGCGGATCGCCGCAGCCGGGGACCGGACCGGTCAATGGGTGGCCGAGGGCGGGCCGGCATGGCTCGACGGGCAGAGCGTGAACGGTGGCTTGGACACCGCGACCGGGTACCGGTTCCTGCACCTGACGGTTCCTGACGGCATCCCCGTGGGTACCAAGGCCACCACCACGGTGGTCGAGCAGCAGCGTGACGCCTCCGGAAACGACCTAGGCCGTGTTGATCAAGTCTGATTTGATCCAGATGAGCGTCGCGGCGAGGCTGACGGCGGCTCGGTAGCTGCGGAGGAGCTTGTCGGAGCGCATCGCGATGCCGCGCCACTGCTTGAGCCGGTTGAAGCAGCGCTCGACGACGTTGCGGCCCTTGTAGCGTTCCTTCTGCTGTTCGCCGAAGTCGATCGGCCGGCCCGGCTTCTTGCGGCGGTGCGCGACCTGGTCATCACGCTCCGGGATGGTCGCCGCGATACCGCGGTCGCGGAGCCAAGCACGGTTCGCCTTCGACGGGTACCCCTTGTCGGCGAGCACCCGGTCCGGGCGGGTCCGTGGCCTGCCCTTCCCGTCGCGGGGGACGCGGATGTCCTCGAGTACTGCGGTCATCATCGTGGTGTCGTTGATGTTCCCGCCGGTGATCATCATCCCCAGCGGCCGGCCGCGACCGTCGCAGACCAGGTGCAGCTTGGTCGTCAGCCCGCCACGGGAGCGTCCGATCCCGTGATCAGGCGGCTCGAACCACGGATTCTTGTGATTCGGCAGAGCCCCCTGTGTCCCGCTTCAGGGTCGCGCCGTGCTGATGCACACGAGCGATCGTGGAGTCGATCGAGACGACCCAGTCGATTCTCCCGGCGGCGTCGGCCTGCTTCTGCACCTCGGTGAGCAGCTTCTGCCAGGTGCCGTCCCCGGCCCACCGGTTGAACCGCTTGTAGATCGAGTTCCACTTCCCGAACCGTTCCGGAACGTCACGCCACGGAGCCCCGGTGCGGTACTTCCACGCCATCCCCTCGACAGCCAACCGATGATCCGCCCACGGCCTCGACCTCTCGGACGCCGTCGGCATCAACGGCTCCATCACGGCCCACACCTCGTCAGAGATCTCCTGTCGCGTCACCGCTTAAGACTCACCCAGCCGGGAGCGAAACCTCTTGATCAACACGGCCTAGGCTCGCGATGTGATTCCCGACGACCTCGCCTCTCCGCGGGACCTGATCTCGCGTTCACTTCGCGACGACATCCTCAGCGGGCAGATGGAGCCCGGCCATCGCCTCATCGAGGCGAACATCGCCGAGCGATTCGGTGTCTCCCGCGTTCCAGTGCGCGAAGCACTGTCGCAACTCCAGAGCGAGGGCTTCGTTGAGCTGGTTCGCTACCGAGGCGCCACTGTCTCCGGCGCCTCCCGCGCAGACGCACTGGAACTGATGCAGGTTCGACGCGGGCTCGAAGTGCTAAGCGCCCAGCTTGCGGCGCAGCGTCATGGGGGCGACGTCGCCGACGCGCTCTCCGCGATCGTCGATCGCGCCCGGCAGGCCCGCAGCACGGATGCTATGAATGCCGTTCCACCGCTGGTCTTCGAATTTCACGAGCTCGTCGCGACAGCATCCGGGAACCGCCAACTGGCGGAGATGCTGGATCGCGCCCTGCGCCGGGTGTCGTGGGTGTTCGATCGCCACCTCGAGGCGCGTGCGGACGCCGAATGGGACGACCACGCCGCCATCGCGCACGCGATCCTTAACGGCTCCCCCGTGCAGGCCGGCTACCTCATGAGCGAACACATTGCGAAGGACGAACTCCTCATTCGAGAACTTCACGCAGGCTAGTTGTATACGATCGAGCGCGCCGAAGGTGGTTTCTCTCGGCTCTAACACGGTTGATACGTGCACGAAACGTCGCTGTCACGCAGGTCGTATACAAAATGACCGCGACGTCACGTCGCGTGCCTCCCGGACGGGGGCCTCCCACATCCCACCTGGAGACGAGCCATGTCTACGAACGTGCCCACGACCGACGTCCCCCCGCCCCGAACCCGCCTGCCCTGGTGGAGAGCGATGCTGTTCGGTCTGCAGCACGTGATCGTGATGTACACCGGCTGCGTCGCGGTTCCCCTGGTCTTCGGAGCAGCGATGGGACTGGATCAGAGAACAATCGGCATCCTGGTCAACGCCGACCTGCTCGTCGCCGGGGTCATCACGATCATCCAGGCGCTCGGGATCAAGAAGATTCTCGGGGCGCGTCTGCCCGTCGTCGCGGGTGCGTCCTTCACCGCCGTCACTCCCATGATCCTGATTGGGGAGCAGTACGGGCTCTCCGCGGTGTACGGAGCCATGATCGCAGCGGGCGTCTTCGGGGTGCTCGTCGCTGTCCCGTTCTCACGGCTGCTGCGCTTCTTCCCGCCCGTTGTCCGAGGAGCGGCCGTCACCATGATTGGCCTCTCACTTATCGGCAAGGCCGTCTCGATGATCTTCGACGACGGCCCTGCCGACGGGCAGCAGCTCGCCCTGGCCGGCGGCATCATCCTGGTTATCCTCGCCCTGATGCGCTACGGACGCGGGTTCTTGTCGCAGGCCGCGGTGCTCATCGCGCTCGTCGCGGGCACCCTTGCCGCCATGGCGTTGCAGCTCACGGACTTCTCCGCCGTCGGGGACGCGGCGTGGTTCGGACTCCCCCAGCCGTTCCTGTTCGGCGCGCCCACCTTCCCGATCGCGGGAATCATCTCGATGTGCATCGTCATGCTGGTGATCTTCACCGAGACCACGGCCTATCTCCTCTCCATCGGGGAGACCATCGGGAAGCCCCCGACCCAGGGTCAGCTCTCCCGCGGACTCGCGGCCGACGGCGTGTCCGCCGTCCTCGCCGGGTTGTTTACCTCCTTTCCGGACACCGTCTTCGCTCAGAACGTCGGCCTCGTGCGGATGACCGGCATCACCTCCCGCAATGTCGTGGCCATCGCGGGAGGGATCCTGATCGCTCTCGGCCTGGTGCCGAAGATGGGTGAACTCGTGGCGAGTCTGCCCGGCGTTGTCATCGGGGCGGTGAGCCTGGTGATGTTCGCGACCGTCGCGGGCGTCGGCATCAGCACCCTCGCGAAGGTGGACTTCGGCGACCTCAGCAACTTCCTCATCACTTCGATCGCGCTCGGGATCGGCATGATCCCTGTCGTGGCGCCCCAGGTCTACGCGGATTTCCCTGCGGAGGTCCGAATCATCTTCGGCGGCGCGATCAGCAGCACCGTCATCGTTGCGTTCACCTTGAACCTGGTGTTCAACCATGTTCGCCGCCCCCAGAAGAAAGCGAAGATTCCCGCGTGAGCAGCACCGCACTTTATACCGTGCCCACCGCAGGCCCTGACGATGTCGCAGCACTGAAGGCCTTGGACGGGCACTCCGCGTCCGACATCCTCGCCGTGATTGGCAAGACCGAGGGGAACGGCTGCGTCAACGACTTCAGTCGCACTCTCTCCGCCGCCGTCTGGCATCCGCTGCTCGAAGACTCCGCCATCACGGTCTTCTCAGGCGGCGCCGAGGGCGTCATTAGCCCGCATGTGAATATTTTCGTCCGCGACGAGCGTCAGTACAGCGGGCACCCGCGCGGTCTGGTCACTGCGGTCGGGCGTACGCGCGTCATCGGCCCTGAGGAGATCGGGCGGCCGGCGCAGGTGGACGCGGTCCATGAGACCGTGGTAGCCCTGCTCACCGAGCTGGGCGTGGGACCGGACGACGTGCATCTGGTGTTGATTAAGTGTCCGTTGCTGTCCTCCGATGCGATTGCGGGGGTGCACCGTCGGGGCCTGCGACCGGTCACCACCGACACATATGAGTCCATGAGCCGTTCCCGGGCGGCGAGTGCACTGGGGATAGCCATGGCGCTGAAGGAATGCGACCGGGACCGCGCCCTCCTCGCACTGGAGGGACGCGACGACGTGTGGTCCGCTCGCGCGTCGGCGAGCTCAGGGGCAGAACTCGACGATTGTCACATCCTCGTCGTAGCCGAAAGCGACGCCGCCGCTAACCCGCTGCGGGCAGCGCACACGGCGATGCGTGACGCGCTCGACATTCAAGCCCTCACCGAGGTCTTCGATCGGATCGCCGCCGAGGGCGGCACCGTCCGGCAGATCTTCGCGAAGGCCGAAGCCGACCCGTCGGGCGCGATCCGGGGGTACCGGCACACGATGCTCACCGACTCCGACGTCAACGCCACGCGGCATGCCCGCGCGGCCGTGGGCGGCCTCATCGCGGCCCTCCATGGAAACGGTGCCGTGTACGTCTCCGGCGGCGCCGAACATCAAGGCCCCTCCGGAGGCGGCAGCGTGACCGTCATCTACGACGTCCCCGCTACAGCAAACGCCACAGGAGAAGCATCCCGATGATCTACTCGACCGTGAACGCGAACCCCTACGCGTGGCCCTACGACGGCAGCATCGACCCCGCCCACACTGCTCTAATCCTTATCGACTGGCAGATCGACTTTTGCGGCCCTGGCGGCTACGTCGACAGCATGGGTTACGACCTCAGCCTCACGCGCTCAGGGCTGGAGCCGACCGCGCGCGTGCTGGCTGCGGCAAGAGACACCGGCATGACCGTCATCCACACCAGGGAGGGCCACCGACCCGACCTCGCCGACCTCCCGCCTAACAAGCGCTGGCGATCCGCCAGCGCCGGGGCGGAGATCGGCAGCGTCGGACCATGCGGACGAATCCTGGTGCGAGGTGAGCCGGGATGGGAGATCGTTCCGGAAGTGGCGCCTCGCGAGGGTGAGCCGATCATTGACAAGCCGGGCAAAGGCGCGTTCTACGCCACGGACCTCGACCTGTTGCTGCGGACGCGGGGGATTACTCATCTGATCCTCACGGGTATCACCACCGACGTCTGCGTGCACACCACGATGCGTGAGGCGAACGACCGCGGATACGAATGCCTGATCCTTTCGGACTGCACGGGCGCCACCGATCGGAAACACCACGAGGCCGCGCTCAGCATGGTCACCATGCAGGGAGGGGTCTTCGGCGCCACCGCCCACTCGGACGACCTCCTCGCCGCTTTGGGCACGACAGTGCCCGCGGCGGCCGGGCCTCGAGCGCGCACCGAATGAAGTTTGTCCTGATCCACGGCGCCGCCACCGACTCGCGCGTCTGGGATGAGCCCGCTCGTGCGCTGCGAGCCGCGGGAAACGACGTGCTGGCCCCCGACCGACCGCAGTCCGGCGACCTGGACACCGAAGTGGCGTTCCTTGCTCCGATGTGCGTGGATGCGATGGTCGTCGGCGTCAGCGGAGGCGCCACGCTCGGGCTGGAGGTCGCCGCCCGCGGAATCCGGCTCCGCGGAGCGCTGCTTCACGAGCCGGCCGCCGGCTCGTTGGCGCCCGGGCTCCTGAGCCATGTGGCCGAAGGACTCGAACGAGACGGGGTGCGCGGCTTCGGCAAAGCGCTCTACGGCGACGGGTGGAACACGTCTTTCACGCGCGCGACCGAAGCGACCGTGCGTCGGGAGTTCGCGATGTTCGGCGCCTTCGAGCCCGCACCGCTGTCGGTTGCGCCCCAATCCATCTCGATCACGGTCGGGTCGGCGTCACCCCCCTCCAGGTTCGCATCGACGCAAGCGCTCGCGGCGTTCCTCGGGGCCCGGTGGAGCGTGCTCGACGGCACGGGTCACGCCGCCCACCTGGACAACGCGCTCACCCCCGCCGCGATCGAACGGCTGACCGGGTCGGCCTCGGAACCTCTCTCCCACCAACCATCCCAATGATCAGCTGAGGACTTCTCCCCATCATGAGCTTCACCCCGCCCACTCCAATCGACGCGGCCCTTCCGCTGACAGAGCGCATCCGTCGCGCATACGAGCGCATCGCGGATGTCGACAGACCCGAGGTGTGGATCACTCTCCGAACGCAGCAGGATGCCCTCGCCGACGCACTCGAGATCGACAGGCGGTACGAGGCGGGCGAGCAACTGCCCCTGCGAGGCGTGTTGGTGGCCGTCAAGGACAACATCGACGTCGCCGGCCTGCCCACCACCGCCGGCTGCCCGGAGTATGCGCGCGTGGCTGAGCGTTCCGCGGTGGCGGTACAACGGCTGACGGCGGCGGGCGCGATCATCCTGGGGAAGACCAACCTCGACCAGTTCGCCACGGGACTCGTCGGCACGCGGAGTCCGTATGGCGCCGTCCGCTGCGCGTGGGACTCGGAGCGGGTGTCCGGAGGGTCGAGTTCCGGTTCGGCGACCGCTGTGGCGCTCGGGATAGCGGACATCGCACTGGGTACGGACACCGCCGGTTCGGGTCGCGTTCCGGCCGCACTCAACGGGCTGGTGGGCATCAAGCCCACGCTCGGGCTGATTCCCGCGGCGGGCGTCGTGCCGGCGTGCGTCGACTATGACGCGGTCACCGTCTTCGGTCACGACCTCGAGCTGGCAGCGCGGGCCGTCGCGATCATGGCAGGCGGCTCGGAAGAGGACCCTCGAAGCCGAGTGGCCCCGTCGGACGTCCCACTTTCCGCCGGGCTGGCCCCTCGACTTGCGATTCCGCGAGATGAGGACCTCGCGCAACTCGCACCCGAATACGCCGAGGCCTTCGCCAGGACGGTAGCTGGCCTCGTCGATTCCGGCCTCTCGCTCGAAGCGGTGGACATATCCCCGCTGCTCAATGCCGCGACCCTGCTGTACGACGGGGCCATCGTCGCCCAGCGCTATGCCGCCGTCGGCGAGTTCCTCGAGACACGGCCGGCCGGGGCCGACCCCACCGTGGCCGGTATCGTGCTTGCCGCTCGGAAGCCGTCAGCGCACGCGTACGTCGATGACCTGGACGCCCTCGCCGAAGCGAAGTCGTACGCCCGTCGCCTCATGGCGTCCTTCGACGCACTCCTGCTCCCCACGACGACAGAGCACCCGACCATCGCCGCGGTGCAAGCCGAGCCGGTGGACATCAACCGCCGGATGGGCACCTTCACCAACTTCTGCAACCTGTTGGACATGGCAGCGGTGGCGGTTCCCGGCCAACCCACCGCCACGGGCCATCCGTTCGGCGTGATGGTCGTCACGGTGGCGTTCCATGACGAGGTCGCACTCGAGATCGCCGGGCGGATCTGCGGGGCGCCCAGCTCGTCGGGCATCATCAGCGGCCACGAACTGTTCGTTGTCGGGGCGCACCTGCGCGGCGAACCACTTTACGAGCAGCTCACCCGTCGCGGGGCGCGGTACGTCGGCGAGGTGACGACGTCAGATGCGTATCGTCTCGTCGTCCTGGACACCGTGCCGCTCAAGCCCGGGCTGGTCCGGCATGGAGACGGCGCGGGCGCACCGATCGCCGGGGAGCTCTACGAGCTCTCTGCCTCGCACCTGGCCACGCTTCTCGCTGAACTCCCCTACCCGATGGCGCTCGGCGCCGTGGAGCTGGCCGACGGTCGCACGGTGACGGGGTTCTCCTGCGCATTGGAAGCGGCGGTCGCCGGGACCGATATCACCGAGTACGGCGGGTGGAAGGCGTATCTGGCTCACGCGGCCGACGTGCAGTCGGGGCAATGAGGCAGGTCTGTCGCTCTTTCGCCGACGAACCTGGTCACTTCACGGCGGTCCTCACGCGTGCTCAGTCCGTCGCGGTCGAGGATGGTGCTTTGTAGCCAAGGTGGAGAATCGCGCGTTGAACTCCGCGTTGTCTCTCGACATGTGCAATGCGTATGCCGGCCAATCCGAGGCGTAGCTGGCGTTCGAGGGCATCAGTGCCGCGCAGATCGCCAAGCGCACCGGCACCAAGACCGACGCGGTGAAGAAGGGCCTCGCCGTCGCGGAGTCCGCGACCGTCACGTCCGCGCTGCACGAGCACTCGCTGACGCTCGATCAGGCGGCGGTGCTGTTGGAGTTCGAGGACGCCGCCGACGCCCGCGCGCACCTGGTCGAGGTCGCCACCACCGACCTGACCCAGTTCGAGCACACCGCGCAGAGCCTCCGCGACAACGCCGCGGAAAAGGCCCGCCTCGCCGCCGTCGAGCAGGAACACATCGACAACGGGTTCCAGGTGCTCACCCGTGGCGAGGCGTACGGGGAGGGGAGCCCGTGGGTGGTCCTCCGCAAGCTCCACACCGCGGACAGCGCACAGGTTGCCGTCGAGCACATCGCCACCGTCCCGGTGCGCGGCGCGCTCCTCGCCTGATCAACCGGACGGGGACCGGCTTACGCCGGGCCGCGTCACCCGCGGCATTATCCTGCCGCATCACCCTCAGCTGCAGAAGGAAGGCTTACCATGACCACCACCACGACACCCGCCGTCGACGTCGACGTGTGGGGATACACACCGGGGCGCTGCGCGAGGCTGAAGCCGCCGTCGACGCCGCCCACGGCATCCGGCGACGTCGATCAGGTCGCCGCGGCCGCGTACGCGCTGATCGTCGCTGCGGCCGCGCACGGCTGGCCCACCGCGACGGCCCTGGTGTTCAAGTACGAGAGGACCGGTCCCGTCGCCCACCTATGGGGGGCTGTGGCGTGTGGTCGATGTCGACGGGCGTGTGCTGCGCGAATGGGAAGACGAACCCGGCGACGCGACCGACGAGTCCGAGGAAGAACCTGTCGCCCTCAGCCTCATCACTAACCGCGCCGCGACGCTGCACGCCACGTCCTACGGCACGCCCACCGGCACCGCGGCGACCGTGCTGCACACGCTCACGCTCTGATCATGGCGGTGGGCTGACCCTGACCGGGCCGGCCCACACGAGAGGGAGATCCCCTCGACCCCGCTCCAACGCGGGCCGCGAGTTCCCCGCTCCGAGCACGGTCAGCTGCGCGGCCGCGGCTTGTACTTCTTGCCCGCTCGAATGTTGACGTTCTCGATGACGCCGACAACGGCCAGGCTCGCGGCCACGAGAAGGATGACCGCCCACCCGAGCACGTTTAGCCACGTGCCGGCGAACACCGCCGCCGTCTGCTCCGCCGCGACGCTCATCTGGATCAAATCAGACTTGATCAACACGGCCTAGGCCAGGTACGCCGCGCGGTCACCCTGACCGTCATGCCACCGCTGGAGCAGACCTGGCCGACCATCCAGGCCGGCACCACGGTGGTCGACCCGCTGGTCCTGGACGGACGAGCCACCGAGGTGCACGAGCTGTCCGCGCTCGAGGTTCGCCAGCCCGAGACGGAGTCCCCGGCGCAGGCGCGGAGCGTGGCCGAGGGGATGACCGTCGGTGCGGCCGGGCAGGTCACCTTCCAGCCGGGGCTGGCGCAGGGCGGCAAGACTGTCGATCTGTCCTGGCAGCTGGGCTACGCCGGAGTCCTCGGGGCCGATGTTCCCCGACGCGCCCGAGTCAGCGTGACGTACGTGCCGGGCAGCGAGCCCAAGGTGGACTCGTCGGCTGACGCGTCGTACGTCCAGGCAGGCCGCTCGGCACGGCTCATCGTCCCGCTCTCGGCGCAGGCGGACCCGGGAGAGCGTCTCTGGGCTCTGCGGCTGCGAGGGATGCAGCGGACAGCCGACCCCCTCGGTGATGAAGCGCCCTCGGTGTCGCTGACTCAAGACGGAGAGCAGGCCCAAGTCCGGGTGCCCAAGGGTGCGGCTCCTGGTAGCTACCGCCTCATGGCCGGAGTCACCGATCTGCACGGGTACAGCGGGTCCACCAGGGTCGGAGTGGTCCACGTCGTGCAGCGACTCAAGCCGAAGGCGCGGAACGACCGGTTCCGCCTCCGGGCCCACCGCTGGACGCAGGTCAACCCTCTCCGCAACGACCTTCCGGGGGCGACGCTCAAGGGGACCGGCGCGCGAGATGTCTCGGGCGTACGGCTCCGCGTCGTCAGCGTCACCGGACCCGGCAGGGCCAAGGTGGCCCAGGTGCGAGTGGGCAAGCGCAAGGAGCCGAGGCTCAAGCGGCTCTTCGCAGATGAGGGTGTAGCGGACGACGCGGCTGGGGTCGGCGCGTCGGTACCGGGATAGAGGTCGAGGTCTTCCGAAGATGGCGGTTCCTACGCCAGCCACCCGAAAGACCTCGACGTGCACGACGCTACCCGTGCGGGCGCCTTCGCCTGCGCTGATCTGACGACCTTCTGCCGCCTCGATGAGCTGGGGCTGGTGGTGACCGGACAACGCCTCGAACCGAAGCGGGCGGTCCTAGCCTGCAAGGTCGTCGAACCCGAAGGCTCCCTGGAACGGTGGTGCCGTCGCTGTGGAGCCGAAGGCCTTCCGCGCGACACTGTGACCCGCGAGCTGGCCCACGAGCCGTTCGGGTGGCGCCCCACCACGCTGCGCATCACCGTGCGCCGCTACCGCTGCACCGGATGCGGGCACGTGTGGCGCCAAGACACCCACCGCGCCGCGCAGCCGAGGGCCAAGCTCTCGCGCCGCGGGCTGCGGTGGGCACTAGAAGCGATCGTGGTCGGCCACCTGTCCATGAGCCGCGTCGCCGAGGCCCTCGGGGTCGCGTGGGGCACCGCCAACGACGCCGTCCTGGCTGAAGGCAGACGGGCGCTGATCGAAGGCGAGCACCGCTATGACGGTGTCACCGCGATCGGGGTCGATGAGCACGTGTGGCGCCACACCAGGCGCGGCGACAAGTACGTCACCGTGGTCATCGACCTGACCGCGGTGCGCGCCGGCACCGGCCCAGCACGGTTGTTGGACATGATCGAGGGCCGGTCCAAGAAGGTGTTCAAGACCTGGCTCGCCGAGCGCCCCGAACAGTGGCGTCAAGGCGTGGAGGTAGTGGCGATGGACGGGTTCACCGGCTTCAAGACCGCCGCGGTCGAGGAACTACCCGACGCGGTCGCGGTCATGGACCCCTTCCACGTCGTGCGGCTGGCGGGCGACGCCTTGGACCGGTGCCGCCGCCGGGTCCAACAAGACCTCCACGGCCACCGCGGCCGCCGCAACGACCCGTTGTACCGCGCCAGGCGGACCCTGCACACCGGGTCTGGGCTGCTCACCGAGAAGCAGGCCGACCGGCTGCGCGCCTTGTTCGCCGACGACAGGCACGTCGAGGTCGAGGCGACCTGGGGGATCTACCAACGGATGATCACCGCCTACCGCGAACCAGACCGCCGCCGCGGCCGGGAACTGATGACCAAGCTCATCGAATCGGTCAGCACCGGTGTCCCGGCAGCGCTGGTCGAGGTCATCACCCTGGGCAGGACCCTGAAGAAGCGAGCCGAGGACGTCTTGGCCTACTTCGACCGCCCCGGCACCAGCAACGGACCCACCGAAGCCATCAACGGACGCCTCGAGCACCTACGCGGATCAGCACTCGGGTTCCGCAACCTGACCAACTACATCGCCAGAAGCCTCCTCGAGACCGGCGGCTTCAGACCCCAACTACACCCCGGATTGTGAAGAGCCCCGAAGCGACTACTCACTGCCCTGATTCGATCGACGACGCCGATGGTGGTCGGCGCATCGTCGGGCAGCCCCCCGTGATGCTCCTCGCCATGGGTGACTTCGGCTGCGAGGTCATCACCGAGGACGGCGATCAACCACTCTCGGTCGGACTCCTCGTGGAGGGTCCACTCGATCCTGGATCCCACCGAGAAGGGCTCGCCACAGCACTGCATCTGCCATGCGTCGAGCCAGACGAGCAGTGACCCGTCATGTCGATGCTCTGCTTCATGTGCCATTACGGACGGATCGACCCCGAGTGGTCACTGTGGGACATATGCCGGGACGTGCGGGCAATCGAGGAGGTCACGGCATGAGGGTAGTCGGGTACGCGAGGCTCTCGTGGGCGTCGGAGGACTCGACCTCGATCGCCAAGCAACGTGACGAGATTCAGAAGTTCGTGAGATCACGGAGCTGGGACCTCGTCGGCATCGAGGCAGACGAAGATGCAAACGCGACCAAGACACCCCTCAACCGTCCCGGGCTGACAGCAGCTCGTCGGCGCGTGGCCACAGGGGAGGCGGACGCAATCGTCGTGTGGCGGTTGGACAGCGTCGCTCGCTCCGTTGTGGATGTGGGCACGCTCCTGGACGAGGGGCTGCGGCTGGTCGCGCGTCCGGCTGAGCCCAGCCACTAAGGGATGGGAAGGGGACTCTGAGCGTGCTTAGACAGAGTCCTCTTCCCGTACCCCCTCCGCTGGCTTCCAGATCCAGCGCCTTTTGTGCATTGTGAAGCGCAGTTCCAGGCCTTCTTGCACGACCTCCCGAGCCTCAGCCTTGTCGCGAGGGATCTCGACTGGTTGCCTCACTTGAAGTCGGTCAGTCTCTCGCGAGGTCGGCCCGACGACGAGCCAATTCCGCTTGCTGTAGCGCGTCCGGAGAACAACGTCCGAGGCGGGTTCCGTCGATCGGTTCATGATCGTCGCGTTCAGCGAGGACAGGCCGCGCGTATCTGGATTGTTTGAGGGTGAAGCAGACGACGAACCGACGACGACAGTGGCGGACACGAGGCGCGCATCCTCCTCCTGAAGCCTCGATACGGCGCGCTCCCTGTCCTCGCGGTCCTTCCGCTCGTTGAACTCGCGAATTTGCTCGCGCGTTCGGTCTCCCTCGCGTGCGGCTGTCTCCCTACGGTGGACGATGTAGGCAAGGAGCAGCGCGGAGAGAGTTCCGAAACTCACGAGCCATGTCCCAAGAGCGTTGAACTCGTCAGGCGTTAGGTCATTCGTGAACGCACGCGCAACGAGAACTCCGACCACAATCCCGACTACGCCGCTCGCGACGAGCGGCAGAACCCGGATCTCAGCGCGCCGGTGGTCGGGCAGTTGACGTGGTGTCAGCTCGTTCGGCACATGGTCAGTCACGCGATGCACCGTAGCCCCACCCACGGCCCGGCCGCGGCTACTCGACCTGGGGAGGGGTCTCCCCTCCCTCTCTCCAGTGTGACCGGACGGCATAGCCTCCCTGGCCGTGTACGGGGCATAGAGGTCGCGCACCGCGAGCACATGGCGGGTTCGCGCTCAGCCCCTTTTGCGACGTTCCTCAACCAAGTCGCCGAGGCGCAGTTCCCCTTGCCGACCCAGCTGATCGAGAAGCGCTCGCGCATTCTCGATGACTTCTGCGTCACCACCGTCGAGCGCAGCAGCGAGGACGCCGGGAGCGTGGTCCACAAGACCAAAGCGCTGGAACGGTTCCGTACGCTGTGACAGCAAAGCGCTGAGCACCCTGAGGGCCGACCCCGGCGCCGTTTCTGCAGCATCTTCGAGCGCCTCACCGACCAATCCATGTGGATCAAGGTTGTCTCCGGTCGCAGCGAGTTCCAGGATGGGCAGCCACCACTCGGCGGGGAAGTGGCTCGCCATTGCGAACCAGCCGAAACCTGCGAGCTCGTTCACGTCCGAACCGGATCGCACACTCTGGACCCTGGCATCCATCAGCTGCCGAGCTCTGCTGAGGACGTCGCCAGGCAGTTCATCTTCACGGCCAAGACCCCAACCCAGATGACCTAGAACACTCGCGCGGTCCTCAACCGTTGCGTGCGTGAAGTAGTCGCTTATCAGAGAGTCCACCAGTTCGAGCTCCCCTCTTACGAATAGGACAACGATGTGGTCCCCCAACAACTGCGTTGCCGTTCGTTCGCGGCTCCACCCCACAGCCACGGCCTCGCCGCGCGCCGCCCGCTCCAGCATCGAGCGGTAGTAACCCGCGAAGAACGTGACCAGCTTCAAGGACGGGCGGTACGTCGCGAGAGCGGTGGAAACGACGATGTCGGTGTACGCGGAGTCTGGCGGAGCCCCGGGTTCGCCTACTAGTTGGGCCAGCACCGACCTCGCCCAACCTTCGTCAGCGTCGATGAGCTTCCCGATGGACCGCCCGAAGGCAGCGGCTACGGACAGACTTGCGTCTGCAGAGGCACCCATACGGGTTTTGAGGACTTCCTCGATGCGGTCGCGGACGCCCTCCGGAACGGTCCGCCCGGCCGCCTCGGCGTGGTGGATGTGAAGACGGATGTCTGCCAGCTGCGCCACAGCCACGGGCCGCACACCGTTCAAAGAAAGCGTTAGTGGATCCATGTTGTCGCCGCCGTACTGCGCTTCGTATTCAGGTGTGGGGTCGGGGTTTCCCGTTAGCGAGGCGACCACCTCGACAAACGAATTCAGCGGCAGGTTTGTGTCCTCCCCGGTAGCCTCCTTGCTCAGCGCAGCCTCAATTAGGCGCAATAGCTCTCGTTGAGCGAATCGCCACGACCCGTCTCTGTCGAAACCCTGAACCTCTTGCTCCGCATCTTCTTCGTGCGCGACGACACGCTCAGCGAGGGCGATGACAGGCGCCCAGTCGGCAGGAGATTCCTGTTTGACGGTCTCGGCCAGCCCACTGAAGAGTGCTCGGACGTAAGTCGGGTCCAGCTCCGCGAACTCGGCGGAGACCGCCACGTACTCCGAGGGCCTCTGCCGGACGTCGGATTCCAATGCGCGCGCTTGACCTTCAATCGTCGGCTCCTCGGGCGACGACGAACTGCCATCCGGCGTCCACTCTCGCAGCCAGACCACGACTTCGTTAACCGGCAGGGATGCCAGCTTCGAGGCTCCCTCGGCTCCTCGCGGCGTGACCTCCTTGAACTCCATCCAGTTTGGAAACTCCGGGTGCTCCGGCTCTCCCCACTTCTCAACGAACTGGGCCAACAGATCCGCGCCGGATTGCGGAAGGTGTTCAGCACCGATGCTTGCGAGGACATCTCGACGCCACACATCGCGATAGCGCTTAACGACCTCCTCTACGGTCTCGCCCACTTTCAGATACCGTGCGGCTCGCTCCTCGAGCCAATCTAGATCCTGGAAGGGACCGGAGACGACGAGGGCGAGCCATTGCCCCTTCTCTTCCTGATTGAGCGTAGGTAGTACCGCGCGTGCAAGGTGGCCGTACTCGTTTCGAAAATCCTCATCCAGATAGTGTCGATCGAACAGGTGCTCCCGCCCCGAGGCGCGGTTACCGGCCGTCTCCGAAACTGCCTCCGTAACGACGTGAAGGGCGATGCGCTGGACCAGTGGATGGTCGCTTCGTTGCAGTACCCCCAGGACGTCGCTCAGCCCGAAGCCACGGTCAAGTAGAGAGACCGCCTCATCCCGCACCACGTCGACTAGCGCCCCAAAGACCTCGTCGTGACCGCGGTTCTGCTCATGCGGGCGGATGGACGGGCGCCACATCGTGCTGAGGTCACGCTTGCGGTTCTCGATGTACTTCCCTGAGTGGACCTGGTACTCCTCCAGCCAGATCTTCAACTGGATCAGCGTCTTCAGTCCGAACGGCGCCAGCGCTTCGCGAAGTGCAGGCATCGAGCGCTGATACCCATAGGCCTCCACGCCGACAACCGCGCGCTTGCGCGGCCACGGGCCGTCTTCGAGTGGACCTGCCTTTGGGCGATAGAGCGCGTTCGCGAGCGCCATCGCCTCCTTCATTGTCGCGCCGTCATAGGCCAACGTAGATACGAGTTTGACCCAGTCCTTAGGGTCAAGCAGGCGCGCTAGTGGCCCGTCAATGAGACGCGTGACGGTTGGGACGAACTCGCGGGCCAGGTCTGCTGGCATGTGTGTCGCTGCTCGAAGAATGACTCTCTGAACATAGGGATCATGGGTGTCTTTCAGCGGCCCGAGCACTTCCGCGACCTCTCCCGGAACTTCAGCAGCCATCCGAACCAGGTAGTCGCCCTCAGGCCACGGGGTAGTGCGGAGGTAGCCCTCGGCATCCACGACCGTCGCGGGGACGTTCACGAAGGCATTGGCATCTGCGAGAGGCTTGACCCACTTCGGGTTCTCCAAACCGTCGTAAAACACCCGACGATGCTGAAGGTCACCGATCCGGACAACGACCTCTTCGATCAGTTCGGGACTCGGCGCCTCGAACTCGCCGGAGTCGCCATGGCCGCTTGTCACTTCGTGCCCTCACCACCGTTCGTCCTTTGGTTTGCTCGTTCCAGCAGGTCCAGAATGTCGCTTCGGCGGGCGAAGAAGTCCCCAACCCTTCCCATGAGGGCCTCTTCAAACTTTGCCAGGTGGCCTAGGACCTCACCCCGGTCCGGAAGCTCGATGGGTTCGCCATGGCGCAGGTGAACGAAAGATTGGAAGAACTTCAGAGTGTCACGGAGCAATCGAACGCTCGCACTCTGTGTGTGATCAAGCTGTCCCGTCATTAGCGCGCTCAGCCGCATCCCAGCCCTGTCGGTGCCGCCGATCTCCACCTCAACGACCAAGCGAACCCGTTCCACCAGATCGCTGGGCACAGTCATGAGGTTGGCGGGACCCGTGGGAGAGGGAACAGCGGCCACGTCTGTGGGCCGGTCGACGGGTCCGAGCAGGGCTTCATGAGAGATCCAGGACTTGGCCAAGTTCTGCCGATGTTTCGACCCGTCCACGTACTCCGGTAGGCCCTCGACGTCATCCAGGTGATCCACGAGATTGTTGGCAATCTCCCGAACGCAATGGGAGGCGACCACAAGCCGACCCACCGTCAAGGGTCTATCAAGTGCGTCGATGACCTGGGCGTACAGGTCACCGAGAACGACATCGACGCGATCGAGAGCTCTGCGAAGGTCATTGCGTCGATGGCCCCACAGAGATTCCGGCTGCTCCAAGTAGCCCCCTCCGCGTCGCCGAGTCGAGTTCCAACCTATGCCCAGGAGCCGAGTGCCACTTCCCTACCAGGTCTGTCGGGAGTTCGTGGAACTGTACAGTTCTCTTCGGCAATCTGGTCGTCGACCTGGAGGCATCGGGGAAGCGAACACGGCTCGCTAATACGCCCGTCTACGACTCGTCGCTGAGCGCCGCCTCCAACCGCTCAACCTTGGCATCCAGCTCACCTTCACGGCCAGGTCGAATGTCGGCCTTCAGGACCAGAGACACACGCGACCCGAACGGAGCGACTGCTTCGGTCGCTCGCTTCACCACGTCGAAGCCGGCATCCCAGTCACCTTCGACGGTCGTGAACGTCGCATCGGTGCTGTTCGGAAGTCCGCTCGCGCGGACGACACGCACGGCTGCGGCGACCGCGTCTGAGACGGACCCGTCCTCGCGTCCGGTACCGCTGGGCGCCACTGAGAACGCTGCGAGCATGGTCGGAACCTCCTATGTTCTCTAGTAACTAGTCGCCCTCGACGTTGATGAACATCGAGTTCAGCTCGTAGGGCAGCCCCGACTCCTTCACCACGCGTACGGCGGCGGCGACCGCCTCGGAGACGCTGCCGGTCTCGTCGCCGCTGGTCGGGGAGATGCTGAACGCCACGATCATGGCGCCACCGTATCCAGCGGCTCGTCGAGCGTGATCAGCTCCCGCAGCCTGGCCATCGCGTGTGGCCGTGGGACTTCACGGTCCCGAGCCCGATCCCCAGGACCTCGGCGGTCTGCTGCTCGGTGAGGTCGTCGAAGTAGCGCAGCACCACGACCGCCCGCTGCCGGGGCGAGAGCCGCATCAGCGCCTGCCGCAGGACCTCGCGGTCGGTCGGGTCCGTGCCCTCGCTGAGGGTCTCCGGCAGCACGTCGGAGCTGACCTCGCGCCAGCGACGCCGCCGCCAGCGGTTGGTCGCCTCCCGCGCCAGGATCCTTCGCACGTACGGCTCCGGGTCGTCGCTGATCCGTCGCCAGTGCGGGACGGCCTTCACCAGTGCCATCTGCACGAGGTCCTCGGCATCGGCGTGCTGCCCGGTCAGCAGGTACGCCGTGCGCAGCAGCGCCGTGCGGCGGGCGGCGACGTACTCCTCGAAGGACTCCCGGGCCTGCTGGGTCGACACGTCACGGTCGGACACTGCGCCGCCACCCCCACAGCCACATCAGTGCCACGAGCACGGCGGAGCCGAGCAGCCCTCCGACGATCCGTGGGTTCCAGGGGCTCGCGGGCTCCGCGAAGTCCCGCGGCTCGACGGCCAGCAGGTCGGTGGCGAGGTTGCCGGGCAGGGGCTGGAACGTCCCCGCCTCGATCAGCTCCGTGCGCTCGCCGGTCGACAGCGAGATCGACTCGATGGTCGCCGAGATCGGGTCGAGGTCGGTGTCGCGGGTGACGAAGGCGACCGTGTCGTCGTCCACCCACCCGACGGCCGCCCAGACCTTGTCCTCCACCAGCGGGTCGGAGACCCCACTCGCGGTGGCGACGACGAGCCGGCCCGGGTTCCGGTTGCCGCGCGGGTAGGCGATCGCCGTGCCGTCCGGTGAGAGCGCGCTGATGTGGAGCAGGGGCTTCCGCTTGACCTGCGGTCCCGTCCGCTCGGCCGTCTCCAGGTCCAGAACCGGTCGCTTGCCCCCCGAGAGCAGCAGCTGGCCCGCACCGTTCGTGCTGTCCATGAAGGCGCTGACTCCGAGCCCCACGGGCCCCTTCGGGTCCCCCACTTGCCAGACCCGGAGACCGACGCGGTCGTAGGCACCACCCTGGTCGCGCGTGGGGGCATCGTCGCCGACCCGCCAGTGAGCCCACCGGACCACCAGCCTGTTCCGATCGGCCCAGAGGAGCTCGTCGGGCGCGAGACCGTGCTCGGTCTCGGCCACGTGACGGATCACCTCACCGGTCTCTGAGTCCCAGACGCCCACGCCGACCACCGGCAGCGACTGCCCGCCGCCGGTCTGCGGCGTCCCGGACGTCTCCCCCGTGAGCCAGTAGGCGACCTTCGTCCCGTCCGGCGACAGGGCATGCCCCTGGATCGCCTCGTGGGCGTCGTCGGGCAGGTCGAGGAAGCGGTACTCACCCGTGGTGGCCGAGACGCCGACGACACCGTCGCCGGAGGACAGGAACGTCTTGCGCTCGGTCTCCATGAGCCCGGCCAGAGGCCCGGTCGGCTCACCGTCGTTCCCGGGCAGCCAGGGGCTCGGCTCCCAGAAGCGCGCCGGCAGCGCCGGGTCCGTACCGGGGGCTGCGGGCTCGGTGCTCGGGCTGCGCTGCCAGGTGTCGAGGCCGACGAGCGCGACGACCGCGAGGACGCAGGCGGCCGCGACCGCCGCCGTACCGACCCGGCGACGACGGTGGTAGCGCCGTGCGCGGTCCCACAGGTCGGGGTCGGGCGGGGGCACGGGGGCGCTGCCGGCGAGGTCGCCGAGCCGCTCGCGGAGGGTGCTCATGACCAGGTACACGTCCCGAGTGACGTCGTTGGAGGGAGTTGAGGAACGAGAGAAATGGGTCGT
>Ga0208332_100095_pt1 | contig 16162 bp, 17 predicted proteins | sample DeeseametaMP1493_FD_184186 | JGI IMG/M metagenome (GOLD analysis project Ga0208332, IMG submission 184186) | Marine microbial communities from the Deep Pacific Ocean - MP1493 (SPAdes) | ecosystem: Environmental > Aquatic > Marine > Oceanic | place: South of Fiji, South Pacific Ocean | collected...
CAGACATCGTCCGCATAATCTATGTCTGTATCTAAATTTGGCGCGCGTCCGCCCAATCGCGCGCGGTAAGGGAGTAGGCAGGACGGCTGGCTCGATAATACAGTGCTGACTACAGTGCTTCACCATCACGAATCAAGCTTTGCAAATGGGATCCTGAACAATACGGCTTGCGCCTGATTTAGGCTCTATAACTTCCTTGTCACGCGGGGACTAGCAGTCTGCATCGCAACTACTCGCCCTGGGGATCAGCACTTACCGTTAGAGGCCTACACTCACCGATAGAAACCCTCTGTCCCGAGTCCCGACTTTTCGCGGGCCTATCCACCGCTAGAATCCCGACTTCCTCCCATCGGTGAGTGATCTCGCGGGCCGTCCCGAGACTTTGGCCGACGAAGGTATTAGGTGATCTCGCGGGGCGTCCCGACTTTTTGGCCGACGAAGGTGTTAGGGTCGACAGCGCGCGAAACATCCAGCCCTGCGAGGGCTTACGGCAGCTTACGGCAGCCCACGACAGTACGGCGGGAGGTTTCCCTGGGGAAAGACACGCAAGCGCGCTAAGCATGCCGACATGCAGTCGCAAGTGGTATGCAAATTGCGATGTGCCCATTTTCATGCGTTCCATTAGATGCGTTCCATTAGATCTTCTCTCGCTGCATTTTCTGCTTTACAGTCCCCTCACCGCTAGCGCCCTCCAAATCCCTCGTCGCAGCCTTCCACTTCCTGTCCCACTGCAACTTATGCCCAAAGAACAGCGCAACCCAACTAAGAATCAACAGCACGGGCACCTCCACAAGCGGTCCAATAGTCGCTGCAAGCGCTTGATCGCTCCCTGCGCCGTAAATTGCTACGGCTACTGCTATCGCAAGCTCAAAATTGTTGGAACCTGCCGTGAAGGATTGGACTACCGCCATTTCGTAGGTGAAGCCTCGACGCGCGCCGTACCGCCTTGAGAGGTAGTACAGTAAGGCAAATGTGGAGGACCACATTATTGTGAAGTAGAGCAGGAGGGGGACGATTGTTCTGAAGAAGGGCCCGAGGTTGTCTAGAATGTGGCGCGCTTGCGAGGCGAAGATGATGATGATCGTGTAGAGTAAGCCCAGAAGGGAGAGGTTGCTGAAGATGGGGAGGAATTTGGTGGTGAAGCGCTCCCTGCCGAGCAGCATGAGAAAGAGCATGCGCGTTAGAAGGCCTGCTAGGAGTGGGATGCCGAGATACTGTGGGCGAGGGAGATAGGAATGTTAGTGCGAGATCAAGAAACGGAGGTAGAAGGGAGACGTACAATGAGGACTGCGATGGCAGTGTTTCCATAGTTAAGCTCTATATTATCGAGACCAGCAATGACGCTGTTCAGAGCAAGGATAATCAGCAAGGCAGGAACTGAGAAGACACCTAAGAAAGCGGCACTCACTTGATCTGGAAAACAGCCATAGGCGCGTACAGCACAATCTGAAGCAACGAATTAACAATGACGACAATGGCGCATATGTCCGTATCTCCTTTAGCAATCTGCGTCCAAATCATGACCATTGCGATACATCTCGCCAGTCCCACCAAGATGATGCCGATGCGGTAGGTGGGAAGGTCCGGGAGGGTCGCTTCTGCGAGGCCTAGCATTAGGAAGGGCCCGATCAGCCAGTTGAGGATTATGCTGAGCAGGATTTGCGTCCATAGTGTGCGGGTGAGGAAGAGGCGCGGGAATTGCTCGTATTGTACTCTTTCAAGGGAAATTCATCAGCAGAAGCAGGACGTATGCTAGGTGAGGGAGAAACTCACTTAGTAAGAATGGGCCACATCATCACCAATAATCCAACAACAAGCGGCGCGCCAACACCTTGCAACCCACTTCCCTCTTGTAGTGGCGATACGTCGGCAAACTCGCCAATGACAACACCCAGAATCATTGCTATCACTATAAAAAGAGAAAGAAGGCGGTCGAGCCAGCTTAAGCCATCCCAGACTGTACGTGCTATTTGCCAGTTTGATTTTGGGAATGTGGGGTCAGAGGGTGCGGGTGCGGTGACGGGCTTGCATTCTACTGCAAGCTTGTTGCTGACTTCATCTTGGGCAGTGTTTCCCTTGAGCTGTGTCTCTTCTGGCGATGAGGAGGATGCCGCCGGCGCTGGCTGCATGGGAGAAGACGCCATGCTTGCGCGCTACGTTGCGTTGCGTTGGCTGCTTGCTTGGTGTTCTGGAATGAAAGCTCAAGCTGTGGTCAGAGCCGTGGTCGTGGGGACTGAGTTCGCATTCAGATTGTTGTCTGCGATGTGGTCCCTTCTTATAAAGCTGCGCTGCGGCAAGGGCATCTTCTGGAAGACTTGGTCAGCTGTCGACGGCGATAAAGTGATGATGGTTTTGGCTGGACTTCTGGTCAGACGAGCGAGTGCCACTCAATTGCCAATTCGAGAGGCGTCGAGGCATTACAGCAGTCTACGCTGCGCTACATTTGCAAATTCGTCCTCTTCCCAAGAATTCGGCAGTCGCGACTGGAGCTATCGCCGGAGTTGCCAAATGAGACATGTGCGACTCAATTGCAAATTTACTGCTCATCCACTCTCAGGACAGCTCCAGAATCCAGATGTTGGTACATCTGAAAGCTGCCCGTTGAAGACTAGTCATTGACAGCTCGTCTCACCCATCGCGGATTGGACTGAGGCACGTGTGTCTCCTTGGCCTGGAGCTAGCTGACACTTGCTGACCACCGGCCGGGTTTTATGGGAGAAGATCACCTCTTCTCGCTCGCAACGTCGCCTCATTCCCCCTCTTACATTGTCACCCTTATCCACTGCCATTCGCGTCACCGATAGAAAACTGCTGATCAAGTAGGCAAGCGCCCGGCAACTCTCTCAACATAGCCCGCTTACGACCTACCCCCGAGGCCAGGGCCGTTGTCTTCGTCGTCGCCCTCGACCTCGCCCGGGTATCACACATGCGGGCGATGGCGGGCGTATCAAGCTCCAGCTTACAGCTATAGTCCGGAGACCAAAATTTGATGGAACTTACAAATGGACCATGAGCAAGTGCTCCAAACTGCGCTGCCCTCTGTCGGCTGAGGAGAGCAAATGGCCGTCTCGCAGTAGGCCCCCGACGTCCTCCTGTGCAACTTGTTTGCGAATAAGAGAGATCAATCCGGTATCCAATTGATTACATAGTGAGGTACACGGCGAGAAAGGCATGAGATCGTGGTATTAGTCGCTACATTGGAATGGTCCGTAGATCCAGGACATCATCGCGAGCTTCTTTCATGTTTCTCCCGCGCTCTTCCAGCGGCCTAGCCCCAAATTCCTCTTCCCACGCTTTAATCCCACCAACCAGCACGCCCACACGCTCATGTACACTCTCAACTTTCGAAAGTAGCTCTTTCTCCTCTTTCTCCTGACCTTTCCGCTTATGATGATCAGCTTGAGCGAGGTAGCAGTCCTCCAACGCATCGGCGTACCAGCCTGCACAGCGTGGTCCGCGGCCGCGTGAGCTGGAGCAGTGGAACAGGATGAGTTGTTGGTTTCGCAAAAGTGGGATCAGTGAATGCAGAGAGGCGTGGAATGTATGCGCTGGGAGGTTGATTGCGGTTGGTATCATGCTCTGTTGCGGGAGGGACGATCCCGGTCAGAGGAGTTGCATGTTTGTAGATTTGCAGAGAGGTTACTGAGCGGCTCACCTCACAATCCGCCCTCCGGACATCAACAACGAGCACACTGCGCCTTCCTTTCCGCCCCTCAGCAGCGTCCTCTTGTAACATTTTGCGAACGTCTGAAGGGTGCATCTGCCTCAGTGGCTGCACGCTACGGTCTCGGGGAGAAGGGTAGGCTGAGTGCCAGTTTTTGGAGTTGATTGGGTGCTCAGATGAAGGAGAGGAGGGAGTGGACATTTTGTGTGAGCTTTCTGGAGGTGGATGAGTGGTTGAGACTTGTGCGTGCTCGCTTTGGGCAATTCGAGCTCGAGTTGACTTGGAGTCTTGATGGAGAGCCAGACGAGAAGAAAGATCTTGCTGAGTCAAGTCGCTTGATTGACAGTCGGTCTTGGTCTACGAGCTTCACGAAGTCTAATCTCAGAGTCAAGAGAGAAAGAAGCGAAGAGATGGAAGAGATGCTGTATGCTGTTTGATAGCTCACTGGCACTGCAACTCAGGCATTCATGTCAGTCGCAAAAGAGCGCCCACTGGTGTTGAGCGTCGAGCCGCAGTCCGCAGAAGTTCCCTGCAGCGCACTTCTAGGAACTCAGGTCCAAAGGTTCCCTTCTCCTATGATTCTTTTGCTCCCGATGATTCTCTTCTCCAATGATTCTTTTGCTCAAGGTTTCAGAATGAGGTTTCCATTTCAGGATCTGACCTCTGTGGATCTATTTCGGACATTAATAGTCTCAGTAGACATGAGGCGTAGGTCGATTTGCACCATAAGTAGGAAACTTCATCACAGGCGGAGAATAACACCAACGCAGTGATTCCCTTTCAAAAGGCGAACGGAAGAACATCGACTCGTTGGTTCGAATATTAAATCATCAACCTGCGTGTGTGAATGAATCGCCCTCGCTCAAGCTGCGGCAAATAACCCAACGCGATCGCGAGATCCTCTCCTCACCCCCGCGTTACCTCTCTGCCTGCGCCACATTCAATTGCAGCAGGTGCCCCAGCGCTTCCCTGTCTCGTTCAAGCGCTCAGGCTTATTTGCGGTCCGAGCACCTCGACCATGGCGATATCCTCCCCGGCCAAGGCATCCAGCTATCTGCATCGCTTCGGAGGTTGGCACCCATCGCAGCAGCTGCGTCGATCGGCCCGCTGTCAGCCTGGCTGGATCATCTCAACTCGGATTACCGGCATGCCACCCTGCTTGCGAGCTCCGGTCCATCCGAGCCGGGCTCGCTGTGGATTCCCTGGCTTGGAGTCACCGCCATGAACTTCCGCATCGGTCTGCCCGACCTGACCACAGAAGGGGGCAGAAAGGGGGACTGGCCAGGTCCGGCACATGCTGCACATGAGGAGCGCATGATTAGGCCTAGCCCTAACCCTAAGTCCACCCTCAACACCTTCTCCAGCGCATAAGGAAAAAGCAGAGACAGGCTGTCTTTGAAGAAAGCGCTCTTCGCCAGTTTGCGACACATAAAGATGAGGATGAAGAGATAGCTCTCTGTGTTTGTGTGCGATCACATCATTTCAATGACCTTATTGTTGATATGGGAATGCGATAATCGACCGGCTACCTAGTACAGCGAGGTGTTCGCCGTGGAAGGCTCGCGAACCCTGCTACACCGAGCAATCTCTCAAGAGCGGTGGACGCCTTTATTTTCTCGGCCGCCTGAAGCAAAGATGACTGTCGCATGGGATGTTCGCATAGTACTCGTTCGGCCCCCAAGTCGTCACTCGGGCACTTGCTGTGGGTGTGCAAACCTTGAGCTCGAAACTGGACACGGAAAATCGCGTTTTTCAGTTGGTGTGCGGGCTCTGGGTAACGATTTTGGCGCGCGTTCGAGAGAATCCTTTCTTCTCTTTCGTCATCTCGTGCACGCACATCGAGGCTCGCTTTCACCTTGTTATCTCTAAAAACATATACTCCAGTGCTGCAATGACCCCGGATGATAGATATTATAGCCCAAAAGGTTGCAGCGAGAGAGACTACATACGGCGTCAGGAACGATTCCAGAGTGATGCAATAATCTCATGTCAGGAATCGACGCGACTCTCCACCGACCAATGCTATTAGAATGGCAGCGAAGCTCACTGACAAAACACAGAGTGCACAGAAAGACGCTGATGCACAGTCTTTGGCTGCTCAGCTCACACAGGTCGTGCGCAGCTGACTTTTTTCCAGCAACCTTGGTGAATGCGATCCTGGGGCTGCAGAAGGACCGACCCACGACGGAAGACGAAGTCGAAACGGCTCTCTGCGAGATCCCTCCTGCACTGGCCCCGTCTCAGCTTCGTGACAAGCGTGCGGCCCTTCCCATGCTTGAACCCAAGCATGCCTCTGACCTGACCGCACTGCAAAAGCTGCTGGACCTCCTCCTTGAAGATCAGAATGAAGACAATGACGTGCAAGACGAATCTTACACCGCATCGTCGGCTACCAGCTAGACGCACCTACACACCAGGGACTCGCACGGATTTAGCCAATTGTCTCGAGACCGTGCAAGCACGTTATGATGTCCACGCGAAGGAGGGCGCAGCGTCTTACCTTGCGACGCTCGTAAATACGATGCACTTCCTCTGCTTCGCAGGGCATGTGACGATTTCGCTGCTCGACATCTTGCGGCAGGTACTGAGCTTGATCATGGCAATGACAGATGCTGTGCCGCCCCAAAGCAACATCGCTCATGAAACGTCAGGGCAGGCGCAACCCAAGCCACCACTTTGCGATCCATCACATATCATCATGCCGCGCCCCAAGCTCGGGACGCCCCGCCGGATCAGCTTGCGTGGGCCGGAGTTCGGAATTCGTGTGTGGGAATCTCCCGCCAAATCATCACGAACACACTTCCCACCATGACGGCGATCCAATCTGGTCGCAACCTGACCTACCTCCATTTGTTTGCACCAGATATCCTCCTTTTGCACACTGGACATCTATCCATCCGTCCTGGCTGTACGAATGTACGAAAGTGGAAGACCTGAACGCTGGCGTTAACCGATGGATTTCAGAAGTGGGAGATTAGGGGGTGTTCAATGGAAATCGTGATAGAATTTGCATCGGTGAGCAGGCCGACGGGGAGCAAGATTGAGACTAGGGCCGAAATCGATGGCCAGCTTCTGCTGGTATTGAAAGCATGGATGGTGCAAAGGTAGGCGGGAACAGAGCTGAGTGTCGATCGAATGTATTGAAAGCTTGGACATTGCTGTGTTGTTGAGCGGCAGCAGGTTCTTTGACATCGCTGGATGCAACGGAGAGGTAGTCGGTCGCAGGAAGAAATGCTTCACTGGTGACCCGGGACTGAAATGGCGTATCGACGACGACGTGGGCTGTCATCGTCGCGGCTCCAGCCGAGACTCCGCCTCGCCTCGATGCTACAGTATTGACCGCGACCGAAGCGGCGGGGGGAAACGGGGAGGGTTCTTCGAGTCCTTCCGCGTCCTCTTCCTCCTCTGTAGATGTTTGATCGGGTGACGGGATGCTCGCAGGGTCAGGATAGAAGGCAAGGTATAAGACGTTGAGAAAAGAAGGCGCTTCTGGCGATGGCGGGGAAGGAGGAGCCAGAATGGAGTAGCTCATTAGAGACTGTAGAGACTGGTCGGAAATGATGGTGCGCCTGACGGTGCTACGAGTACAGACGGCGTCGTTTGCACTGTAATTGTCAGACTTGTCGATTCGGTCTCTGCCCAGCTCGGAAGGAAGGGAAAGCGAAGATGGTCAGTGACTGTACACGCTCATCCGCGGCTTTGATAGACTGACCATCAACGTCCATCTGTACCAGATCAAGTCCAGGCAATCCATCGACATGGACGATTCCCGCCGCGATCGAAGCTCGTGGCGTGCACCGATGGCCTCTACTCGGCATCTTCCCACGCGTGATAAAATTTCTTGCTCTGTATAGCTCTTTATGCCCAGATTCAGCCACACCTCCTATTTTGCTTGCACTTGCGACGCTGGCGCCAGTCTCAACTGCGGCAGCAGCAGTAGCAGCTACAGCGCCATTAGAAGCCCCAAAGATCATATTCTTTGCAGCCAGCCGAGCGCGTCTAGCCTGTTTCTGCTCTCGGATCTTTTGATTCGCGTCCTCGGGTACAGGCTCAAAGACGCAACGAACGCTCTCCCTACTCGCGCTTCCGCTTGACCCTGCTCCCGGTGCTGCTGCAGATGCTGCGAACGCAGTGCACTGCCCGCAAGATGGTTTTGCGAGGTCGCAGCGCCGTTTACGTCTTCGACAATTGGCACAGGCTTGCTTGCGCAGTCCATCCATTGCCTTCGTCGGTTTAGTTTCACAACGAGCTGGTAAGATCGGAATTTCTCCGTTCTTGGGAGCAAAGGCCAAGGTCCCCCAGTGGGCGAGGCGGAGTTGAAGACGCTGCAGTTTTGCTGCACAGCGGCCAGCTGCTCGAGAAGTTTTATGACTGGAGATTTCGGCAATGTCCCTTCCTTGACGAGAGCCGTCTCCGGCCCTTTGCTTTCTAGGTGAGGCGATGTGAAGCTTGTAGACGTTACATCATAAAGTGATCTCGACATTCTTAGCTCTGGCAGTCTTACGTTGCACCGGTAGCTGATTTACGATGATAAGGCGGAAAAAGAGACACCTGTGAGGTGGGGATATGCGCTAGAACTGTGTACTCTGAGCAGGTCACCTCCGATGAGGTGTAGTTGCAGAATGCAGAATGCAAGCCGGATTTCGCGGTGATAAGAAGTCTGATGTTTGATGGGCAAGAGGCAAGTCGATCAGCTCGACGCTCACCATTTAGCGGCCGCAGCGCTTCATATATAGCATCTTTTTTGTTCAAGCTCATACTGATTTTATTGCGAAGGGCGACACTGGAGGCAAGGTAACAGAACGAAACGTCAGCGGCGGTCGCTCAGCCGCCAATCCACGGAGTTACCGACATTAGATTAGAGCTCAAATAACTTCAGAATCCGTAGTCTGCAAATTAGAGCTCAAGAAACTTCCAAATCCGTAGTCTGCATGTGTCAGGGCTCGATATTTGTGCAAGTCGTCCTGCAAGGCCTCGCCGAATTGTCGCCCCGTTTACACCTTGGCGGGCAAAACCCTGCTTGTACCGAGAGACAGCGGACACCCTGCGAGAGTGCTTGCGACTTGCGTGTGAGGCAGCGTGGCGTGGGCTTAGGGCTACTTTGCAGGCGGTGCAGAGGATCAGGTGCATAGATTGAAGATGATAAAGGCCTGCTGCTGCAAGTCGAGCCTCAGTGGAGAGTTGTGCGTCTGAGCTCGTTGCGCTTCTGCTGTCTTCTCGTTCGTCGATAGAGCTGTTGTTGGTGCAGCCTTCTGCATCAGAGTCAGAGTCTTCGTCAGATGAAGGAGAGTCTTGCCTGCGTCGGCGAGTAGGGTCATGGAAGAGTCGTCCGAGCTGCTCTGCGACGTGCTTCGCCTGCGTCTCATGTTTCCCGCGAGCTGCTCCACTGGAGAGGAGTCTTGTTGAGCTGCAGCTTCATGATGCTCGCTCTCTGATGCGTTCTGCAGCGGAGGAAGTAGTGGGTCAGATGATTGCGAGCTAAAGAGCGAGGAGCGGCACAAGCTCACAGAGGGAGAGGGAGCATCGGGGGCGGTAGCTTGATGTCGCTTGACGTGATTCCGTAGACTTGCAATGTTGAGGGAGGTGGACGAGCATGATTGAACTGGACACACCCATGGGTCGTCTTCTGAGAAGCGTTCAAGGTTCGTTGAGACGCCTCCTACAGTGACAGAGGCGGTAAGCTGGTGTTTTCTTTTGTGCACTCGCAGGAGGGCTGGTGACGCAGCTTCCTGGCCGCATTGCTCACAGATAAGCGCCATGATGAGCGTTAACCAGTGATGCACTCATCAACACGAAGTTCAATGATTGGATGGGTCTAGGCTACAATGGTATATGCTACATCTATGTGACTACTTGACGCGACGTGACGCGACGCGAAGCAACGCAACCCAACGCGAAGAAGAGGATGAGGAACGCGTCTGCGGGTGAGCGGTGAGTGATCGAGTGATTCTCGACAGTCTGCCGGAGCTATTTGTCCCATCTTTCGCCTAAGCGCCCTGAGCCTTTTACTTAGGAACATTCTTCATACACTTAGGAACATTTGCTATCCTCCATCAAATTTTGGCACACTGCGGAACACTCTCCGCATAATGAGTGTTCCTAGCAAATTTGGCGCGCGTCCGCAAAATCCACCCCGGTAAGAAATCAGTGCTTGACCTGGGGCCCAACACCTTCCGTGAGAAGGTGAGCACCTTCCGTGCGAAGGCCCCTGTCCCGAGTCCCGAGTTTTGACACGTTCCACCTCCGTGAGAATCCCGAGTTGGCTCTCACGGAAGGTACTCTCGCGGGCCGTCCCGACTTTTTGGCCGACGAAGGTGTTAGACTTTGCGCCGTACACACTCTCCAAGCACGCCATCACGGGATTGACCAAATCGACTGGGCTCGACGGACGAGCGTTCCGTATCGCTTGTTCCCAGATCGACATTGGCAATGCTCAGTCTGATCTCAGCGCAGCGGCTAGCAGTGCGGGACATCTACAGCCGAGTGGACAGGTGGTCAAGGAACCGATGATGGATGTTCGGTATGCGGCGCATGCAGTGGTGTACCTCGCTAGCTTGCCGCTAGATGTTAATGTGCTGAATCAGGTGCGTACATCTTCACTACTTGCCGCTCATCACACCATGCTAACTATCCTTTTGGATTTCGCAGACCATCATGGCGGCAAACATGCCCTTCATCGGCAGAGGGTAGACTCTAGCATGCCTATCAGCTGACTCGTCTTCCCCGCCGCATATGTATTTGAAGTGTTACGAACCATTAAAAGACAAACGTGACAAACGACTTTGTGAGAGACAAGTGGATGAACTAGCGGCTGCACAATAAGTTACACCTAGGTGATTTGGGGCGCTTCGATGAAGATGCCCATCAATCGTGCCCATTAACAGCAATGCAAACTTCCCATAGCTCTGACTCTGCAAATAGCAGAAGGCGGTACCCTCTCTGTGCATCCTCTGTGTCTTTCACCGGCCCTGCCCAGCAGAAATTTGCGACGCCTGCTGATGTAGAAGGAAGTTGAATTTTGCCGAGCAGCGTGCCGATCTTGTTGCTTTCGTCGCTGTTGCTCGTTATGGTGTTGGAGGATGGGCTGCTTGTGGCACGTCGTCGAACAGCTTCCCAGTCGAGCGCGTAAGCGTGGACTCCGTCTCCGTGACCGGCCCAGCTAAGAAGAAGCACGGGAAATGGTTCCATCAGCTTCGCACGCTTAAATCAGCTCTGATGGTACTCACACGTTGCCTTTCTCATCTGGATGAATCCCATCCGGTGCCCCGCTCGTCGAGTGCTCCACGAGAAATCTCTTACTTGTATCCACATGCGGGAAGCCCTGTTCATCCGCGACTTCCTTCTCGGAGCCTGAGGATGAATAATTGATGGCATACGCAAACATGCAAGCAGGCTTGGATTCATCGACGACGAATTTGGGAAGGACCTTGCCGTCGGCACCTTGCTCGGGAACGAAGCCGAGGCGGCCGGTTTCCGTCGTAATGAGCAACCCCCGACCGGAAGAAGATGGCGCTGAGGGGTCCGGGACGAATGTCCCTCCGTTTGCTGTACAGATGTGTGCGTCAATCGTCAGCTTCGATTACACAGTAGGCGCCTCTTTCACACTCACGTTTGATGAAATTGGTATCGACCAGCTTGACGGCTCCCGTTTGTGGCTGCCAAACGTAGACTCCATTCGGTGCGTATGCATGATCGCCTTTCTGGAAGGAGTGCGGACGTTTGAAGAGCTGCTCTACGCCATAGTCTGGGTCAGTAAAGAACACTGCCCCGGAAGCCGAGTGCTGCACGACATCGTTGAGGCTCGAGAAGCGTTTGCCATCGAATTGGTCCAGTAGGACGTCCGTCTTGACTGTCGTTGGTGAGGACGTGAAAGCAGACGGGCTAGGGACGTAGGCTACAAGCGCGGAATGCACATGCGCTTGCATAGGATCGGAGCTGCTGAGATCGTGTTTCCCTTGCTCGCACCAGAGAACCGCTTCTTTGCCATTGCTGTCGGTCCAGTTGGTTGCGCCGTTGGGTAAGACGAGGTTCTGGCCTGCCTGCGTGCCTCGTAGCACGGCGATTTTGCTGTAGAGCGACTTTTGCTCTTCCGAAGAAAGGTCCTCTACCTCTTTTGACGGTGCCGGAGGCGGGATGTCATCCAATGGTACATGCACGACGCACCCATACTGATCCGTCTGATCGTGCGGTTCCGCCAGGCGATTAGAGGAGAGGACGACGAGACGCTGTTGCGGGAGGTAGATGCCTGCCTCGTGGAACACTTGCTTGCCTTCATCGTCGATTACTAGGCGGCGTGCGTAAGCATTCGGACCGAGGAGCGAGGTGAAGCCGGCATGTAGGGAGATGAATTGTGCTCTTGCCGCTGAAGAGGGGTTGCTGCTGTTCGCTGTTGGGGACATGGTTGCAGGTTCGCGTGCTGATTGCGTGTTGGTCAATAGAGTCTTGCGCGTCAGATAATACTTTCTGCTCAAATCAAATGGCTAGGCTTGATCTTGGCTGGAACTTGTCGTCGTCGAGGTGAATATAAGCATAGGACGGAGGCGCACGCAAGTCAAAGCCAGCCAAAGTTGAGATGGAGAGTGGCTGAAACTCAATTGCTGCTTGCTTCGAGCGCGCTAGCAAGACGCTGGCCCACGCCGACTGTCGTAACACCGGACCGGCTGGCGGGCTGGCGGACTTGCAGAGATGAATGTACGACTTACGAGGCCGTAGTACAGCTGGTATGTAATCGCGATTTACTTTTTTAGAAAGGCGGCAACTCTAATAAGTGTACGACCGTGAAGCCAGGAGCAAAAGCCGGTCGTCGCTGCATGTCTGCTTCTATTTCACCCCACCAAGACACTACTCAGACAGACCTCGACTTGTCCTTCTAGATGCACGTCATTTGAGTCGACCGATCTTTCCGCGTGGAAACTGGATTCCACGTGAAGATCTGATCAAAATGGAAGCCAAAGAAGAAGGCACCGGTCCGGGATCGGTCCGGGCACCATCGCGATCTCACTCGAAAACGTGCATTGGGCGAATATTGGCTTCCCACTGCCGGCTGGCTGAGAGGCTTGAGGTCTGGCTGTCCGGCCGTCTGGGCTCTGGGGGATGCCCGTGAAGAGCAACATTTGACGGGCCGACCGTGGAAGGGCTGTGGCCTGCTTCACCGTTGTCTTGTCCGCGAGCTAGAAGATCCAGCTAGAAGATCCACGCCAGGAATGTGGCGGGTGGCCACCGGATGAGAAGCGAACGAGCAGACGAGCTCTTGTCTAATTACGCTCTAAAGAGTCACTCAGACGTTAAGCAGCTAAGGAGATGTAGATAGTAGATTGATGCTCGAGAATGAGCAGGGCGGAAGCGTTCGTGCACGGCGCAAGGTACGCAAGAAGGCAGCTTCAAGGCACCGTCAGTAGAAACAATGCTCACGGCACGTCCAAGTGAGACTGTGACGAGTGAAGGAGGGCTGGGCAAGTTTGAAGATTACATGTAGATTCGTCAGGAAGTAACGGGGCATTATCGAAACATGATGCTGGATCAACCGTGTACGATACGCCCGACAGATCCAGCTGCGCGAGAAAAACGGCTCTTCAAACAGCAGTGACGTCCCCTCCAAAAGTGAGATACTGACTATCCAGCCCTTGCACCGTGCCATTCGGTCCAACGCCCAGCACTTCGCGCCACCTCGCTGCGCTCTCGGGTGATTGCAGCGCTCCCGGCCCGCTGGCCATCGCAGTGACGAGATCCTCAATCCCCAGTGCCCAGACGACCGCCATGCCCATGACAAGATGGTAAGCGATATGGCAATGTAGAGGATAAGCGCCTGCGTTGATCGCACCGACACGGTAGCGCAGCACGGCCCATCCACCGTCGTTGCGCGACGGATCGGTGACAGTCTCGTTGAGATACGTGACAGTCTCGTTGAGATACGCTGCGCCCGGACCCGAATAGAGTATCGTCGTGTCGCGCGGGATCGGCTTTGCGTACGGAGCCAGGTCCTTCTTAGCAGCTGCAAGCTTGGCATCGTATGCTTCGAACGAGAACGTACCCGGCCAAATACCGACGGTCCAATGTTTGCTCGCGTGCATGTGCCAGGGATGGATCTCTGTGTTGTTCGATAGCGCCGAAGGCTTGTTGATCATGATGATGTCGATCACTTCTCCAGGATGCCCGACGTAGACGCCAGAGACCGGGTCGTAGCCCTGATTCAAGCGGTGTTTGCGGGCTCGCTCACGTTCGCCCGGGAGGTTGCAGTCGATCAGTGTGCAGAGAGTGTTATTGTCCGACTGTGTAGAAGAGTTCCCAGTGCGGTCGAGGATCCCCTGTGCGAAAGCCTGATCCTTCAGCAAGTCGACCAGCAGTGGCGAAGGGAACGACGCCTGCGACCCATCCTCATTGTAGACCCCCATCGTCTTCACTGCAAGTGGCGCATTCTCTGCCCAACGCACACCCGAAGCGTTCTGACCTGCCATGGGAAAGCCAATTTGCTGCTGGTCGATAATGACGGTGCGCGTGACTACGCGGTCGGCCGGAAAAGGTTCCGTGCATTTCTTGAGCGGCGAGAGAGAGCTCGTGATCCAGCCAAACGTCTCGTTGGGAAGTAGACGCGTCGTCGCGGCCGTCGTGTTGTCCTTTGGGTAGAATGGCGGCGCCGGCAGTGCTATGTCGGCATCATTAGCAACGGTGGGATAAACGAGTCGTGCCCAGCCAGCCGGACCTGCGCGCCATCTGCTCTCGAGGCGGATCCAGTAGATCCCGTTCAGACCATCTCGCGCGACCTGTTCTTGCGTCTTTGTGTGAATCAACCACGAGTAGCGCTGGCCAGTCGCGAGCTCGACGGTATCGGTGGCAAGCGGATTGAGATAGCTGCCATCCGCCTCGATCAGCTGCATGAGATTTCCAGCCTGTGCCGAGTGGTTGAAGATGCCCATCGTCGTATACATGAGCGTCTGGGCCCCAATGATCCTGAGTCGGATGCGTGCATCGAATGGCACGCGGATCGTGGCGAAATCATTTGCGCACTCGTCGCCGGCGATGCACTGCAAGGTCGGATCGAGCAGCGATAGTGCGGTCTGATTGCATGTGTTCATGCCCTGTTTTCCATTCACAGTCAGCACTTGCGCCGAGCCGGGCCAGACGAACGGCGCGCTGCGCAGACCTTTCGCGATCTTTTTCTGCGTCGTTGCGCCCCAGAAATCAGAGAGAATCAGGACGCGGTCTTCGGAATAGTGGTACGGCGAGATGTGCGAGTAGAATGCACCTTTGCGCGCGTTCAGGTCTGGTGGTGGGGTAGCTGGGTCGAGTGACGCGAGGTCGTCTTCGATGATCAAGGGACCAAAAGCAGACATGGATCCCAGATCTACATGAGAGTGGTAAAAGTAGGATCCGACTGTCTCCCACGTGCGCGGCAAGCGGATGGAGTACTGGAACGAGTGACCGTGCTTGATTGGCCACTGCGACAGCAGCGGAGTGCCGTCCGAAGCAGAGTTTAGCGCCGCAGAGAGACCGTGCCAGTGGATAGTGGCGTTACGATCATGAAGCGCATTGTGGACAGTGATCAAGAGTCGCTCGCCGCGTCGAGCGCGGAGTGTCGGGCCAGGCGAGGTACCATTGATTAGCACGGCTCCTGGTTGGAGGTTGCAGGATGCAGTGGTGGTGCCGTCGGATAGGATCAGCGTGTAGTTGCGCTGAGGCAGGCGATCGATCCAGCTCGGAGGGTCGGGTTGCGTGCGGTAGGACTTGGCTGCTAGCGCTGAGAGGGCTGTGCAGCTGGAAAGGAGCAGGGGAGAGAGCAGCATGGCATCTGCGAGGACGTTTATCAGTATGGCGATGCTTCGCTTGAATCTCGACTGGGTTCTCACCTATTCGACGACGAGCACAGAGGCAAAAGACTCAAACTTTCCGCGGTGCGACAATCGGATCTGCGAGTACGATGCCCGCTGTCAAGATGTCGAAGCTTGAAGCGCTTGCTTCCTGATACGTTGCCTATTTAACGAACGAGCATGAAGGCGAAAGGAGACTTTCTTGTGGCGCAAGCATGATGAGCGCCTCAGCATGGTGAGCGGCTTGATAGACTCACATGCCGATGCGCCGGGAGCAGCATTCGCTGCCTCTCCTGCTTGCTTTGCACCATGGAGATGATATGGCCGGAGCAAGTCTTGATGAGCTTTCTGTGTCAGCGTATTGCCAGAGGAGGTTCGAGCTCTTTGATTAGATTGCCAGCGTTCTTTGTGCCGCTGATAATAAGTGCGTTCCTGGTGCTCGGTGGACCGAGGCCAAGGCCGCGGGAAGTGTGTGCTCGGTGCTCCACGGAAAGACTACAAAGGGGTGCGTGCGTGGCATTTGGTTGATGAGGTCTGTTTGATAAAAGCTGCATTGTGTCTTCGGACCGAGAAGACGAGTGGAGTCCTTCAATTGCTCCTGGTGGATCACACGGCCAAAGCAGATTTTGAGCTCTCTGTGTCAGCGTTCTTTGTGCCTCTAGCGTCTTCGTTCCCGGTGCTCCGTGGAAGGACT
>Ga0208332_100117_pt1 | contig 12288 bp, 9 predicted proteins | sample DeeseametaMP1493_FD_184186 | JGI IMG/M metagenome (GOLD analysis project Ga0208332, IMG submission 184186) | Marine microbial communities from the Deep Pacific Ocean - MP1493 (SPAdes) | ecosystem: Environmental > Aquatic > Marine > Oceanic | place: South of Fiji, South Pacific Ocean | collected...
GTACATGAGGATCGAGTAGACCGCCGCGGGGATCGCCACCTCGGTGCTGTCGAGCACCGAGAGGGCGATGGTCAGCGCCACGGTGGTGTTGTGGATGCCGACCTCCATCGAGCTGGCCACGGCCTGTGGCTGCTCGAGACGGGCCAGCCGCGCGCCGGCGTACCCGAGGCTGAGGCTGAGCACGCACAGCAGGCCGGTGACCAGGCCCACCTGCTGCAGGTAGTCCCCGAGGTTCTCCCGCTCCCCCAGCAACGCACCCACGGCGACGGCCACGAGCACCACGATCGAGAAGACCCGCACCGGCTTGTCGGCACGCGCGGCGAACTCCCGCGACCAGCGGCGCACCAGCATCCCGACGGCCACGGGGACCAGCACGATGGCGATGACCTGCACGACCTTCGACCACTGCAGCCCCAGGTCGCCGTCGGTGTCGAAGTACCCGATGGCCAGGTTGGTGACCAGGGGGATCGTCACGGCCGCGAGCACGGAGTTGATCGCCGTCAGCGTGATGTTGAGCGCGACGTCGCCGCGGAAGAGGTGGCTGAACAGGTTGGCGGTCGTGCCGCCCGGTGAGGCCGCGAGCAGCATCACGCCCACCGCCAGCAACGGGTCGAGGTCGAAGGCGACCACCAGGCCGAAGGCGATGACGGGCAGGACCAGCACCTGCAACCCCAGGGCGACCACCACCGCGCGCGGGGTGCGCGCCACCCGTCGGAAGTCACCGACCTCCAGGGAGAGGCCGAGCCCGAACATGATGATCGCCAGGGCGATCGGGAGACCCACGCTGATCAGCACCGAGTCGTTCATCAAGACCTCCGCACGTGTGACTGGCGCCACAGTGAAGCACGGCCGGCAGCAGCGAGCCTCGCGACTCGTCGGAGTCGGGCCTGCGGCTCGTCAGGGCGCGGCGTCCTCCGCGAGGTCGATGGAGAACCACACCGTCGTGCCGCCGGCGTCGTGCTCGGAGCCCCACCTGTCGGTCATCGCCTCCACCAGCATCAGGCCCCGGCCGTAGACCACCAACGGGTCCTCGCCATCCAGCGGGGCCACCACGTCGGCGCCCGCCCCGAAGTCGCGCACGACCACGGTCAGGACGGCCTCCTCGACCGAGATGCGCAGGTCCGCGACGGTCCGGGCGTGGTGGACGGCGTTGGTGACGACCTCGGACAGGCACAGCTGGGCGGTCTCGACGACGTCGTCGTCGACGCCCCAGTGGCGCAGCTCCGCCGCCAGGAACGCCCGGGCCTCGCGCGGCGCGGTGGGCTCGGGCAGCAGGCGCAGGCTGGCGGTACGTCCGGCGTGCTCCACCGCCGACCCGCCGTCCAGCACCTCCTCGAGCGCGTCGTCGGCGTGACCGGAGCGGCGGGCGCTGACCTCGTGCAGAGCCGCCGAGGTACGCCGGGCCAGGCCCTCGAGCTGCTCACGCTGCTCGGGCCCGAACTCCTGCGACCGGTCGTAGAGCAGGAACAGCCCTCCGAGCCGGGCGCTCGCGCCCAGCAACGGGACGACCGCGGCCGCGACGTCGCCGGCCGCGGTCTCCTGCTCGGCCAGCCAGGGCCAGCGCTCCTCCAGCGTGGTGAGCGCGGCCAGGATCGGGCGGCCCGTGCGGACCACGTCGTTGAGCGGCACGTCGTCGTAGGCGTCGATGTGGCACCAGTCCAGCTCGGTCGGCGGCCCCTCGCCGCGGCGGACCGAGCAGAAGCGCAGCCGCCGCCCGCCACCCTCGGTCAGCGCCACCGCCACCCGCGCGACATCCGGCAGGGCCACCAGGTCGGCCACCGCGGCGCGCACCACGTCGTCGACGACGACGGCGCGCTCGACCTCGGCCTCGAGGTGGGCCATGGGGGCCTCGGCGTCGGACACGGCGCCAGGCTAGCCGCGCGCACCATCCCCCGACAGGGTCCTCCAGCCCGTCCAGCGGGCCGTTCGTCCCCCTCGCGCACCCGTCGCGAACCCCCCGAGAACCCGGCCGAGAACCCGGCCGTGAACCCGGCCGTGAACCCGGCCGCCCCGGCGGTTCGGCCGCGTGACTCCTGGGGCCATCGGGAACAATGGCGCGGTGGCCGGGAGCACGGGGAAGCACGGATCGCACAGCGGCCCGCGCCCGGACCAGCCACACCGGACCCGGCGACTTCTCGTCCACGCCGTCGGGGTCACCGCGCTGGTCGTCGCCTGGGGCTACCTCGTGTGGGCCGCCATCGACTTCGGCACCACCGCCCGCGAGGGCAGGGCCGCCGCCTGGTGGTTCCTGGCGCTCGCCTCCCTCGGCGCGATGGCCTGTCTCTTCGCCGGACTGATGCTCGCGGCTCGCCTGCTGCGCATCCTGGGGCTCGTGGCGCCCGCGGCCGCCCCGGGCGAGGACCCGGCGCCCCCACGACCCAAGGGGGGCAAGCGGGCCGCCCGCTGAGCCTGTCGTCGCCCCAGCAGACGGCGGGCGCAGGCAACCCCCGGACACCACCGAGGGGCGGGCCCGCCGTGGGCCCGCCCCTCGTCTTCCCCGTGGTTTCGCCGGCCGGGGTCGAATCGACCGGCGAAGTCTGTTGGACGCCTGTGGCGCCGAGGCGCCCGGTCGCTCAGCCGGCCGCCGGCACCCGCAGGCGCTGACCGGCGACGAGCATGCCGCTGTCGAGGTGGTTGAGCTGCTGGATCGTCGACATCATGTCGCGCACGTCGCCGCCCTCGGCCCGCGCCGAGGCGATGTCCCACAGCGTCACACCGGTGCCGACGACGATCGTGTCGGTGGGCACGGGCTCGCCCTTCTCCGAGGTCGCGACCGAGCCGCCGGCGAAGGCGACCGCGATCGCCACGGCCACCAGCAGCCCGACCACGAAGACGGCCAGTCGACCGCGACGGGTCAGTCGGACGTGTCCGGCCGTCGAGGAACGGGCGCCGAGGCGGCTCGAGGTGTGGACTGCGGGAAGGACCATGGTGCTCATCGGGATCTCCTGGGGAAGTCGGAGTGGGTCTGCGAACCGATGTCTACCGACGACCACCGACAGTCCCGATCAGGGAGGACCGGGAGGGCCTGGGGCCGACGGCTCGACCACCAGTTCGATCGAACACGTGTACGAGACTAGATCAGGTGTTCGAACGAGATCAAGGGGTCGAGCGAACAAATGTTCGACCCCCTCCGACGAGGGGCGCGGGTCAGCCCCGCCGCAGCGCCCGACGCCCCTGGGCCGCGAAGAGCGCGGTGCCCTTGGCCGCGACCCCCGGCGCCAGGGAGATCGTGCGCATCAGGGCGCCCCGCCAGACCGGGACCGTGCGGACGACCCGGCCGGTGCCCACCAGTCCCACGGCCAGCTCGGCGATCTCCTCGACGGTCAGGATGCGACCGCCGGAGTGGACCAGCGCCGCTCCGAGCCCCTCGGGGTCCTGCTCGTCGAGCATCGCCGTCTGCACCCCGTCGGGGCAGATCGCATGGACCCGCACCCGGCGCGGCGACTCGGCCGCCACGGACATCGTGACCGACACGGTGGCGGCCTTCGTCGCGGCGTACACGCTGTAGCCCGGCACCGGACCGAGCCCGGACAGCGAGGCGGTGTTGACGATGTCCCCGGAGCCGTCGCCGCCGGGGCCGGCGAAGGCCTCCAGCGCGGCGCGCATCCCCCAGAGCACGCCGAGGAGGTTGACCTCGACCAGGCGTCGCACCTGGTCCTCGGAGAGCTCGGAGAGGCGGCCGTCGTCACCGACCCCCGCGTTGTTGAACCACGCCGCCAGCCGACCGTGCCCGGCCGCCACCTCGGCGACGCGGCGGTGCGCCGCCGGGTCGCGCACGTCGTGGGCCAGCCCGGCGACCGCCCCGATCTCGGCCGCGGTCGCCTGGACGGCGGCCGCGTCGACGTCGGTGACGACGACGGCGTACCCCTGCGACACGAGGCGCTCGGCGATGCCGCGACCGATGCCACGTGCCGCGCCGGTCACCACCGCACTGCGTCCGGTCGGGGCGGCGGGGACAGCAGGAGGCGTCATGGCCCGAGTGTGCTCGACACGCCGATTCGAACACATGTTTGATCACGGGGTGGATCAGTCATAGCGTGGGCACACCACGACGCAGGCCGTGCCGCCGGGACCCGCTCCCCCGGTGGCCGTGACGAGGAGGACCCCCATGGCGACCAGCCACGACGACGCCGCCCCCGGCGTGAGCGCGCTCCCCGACGGCCCGCCCGACGCCAGCGGCCTCACCCCGCGCCAGACCAAGGTGCTCGAGACGATCCGCGACTCGGTGGCCCACCGCGGCTACCCGCCCAGCATGCGCGAGATCGGCCAGGCCGTCGGCCTGACCAGCACCTCCTCGGTGGCCCACCAGCTCAAGGTGCTCGAGGAGAAGGGCTTCATCAAGCGCGACGGCAGCCGCCCGCGTGCCCTGGAGGTCTTCCTGCCCGAGTCGATGGCCGCGCGTCGCGCGATCTCCTCGGCCGACGAGAGCTCCTTCGACGAGACCGGCGTCGGCGACACCCTGCCCGCAGCCTCCTACGTGCCGATGCTCGGCCGGATCGCCGCCGGCGCGCCGATCCTCGCCGAGGAGCAGGTCGAGGACGTCTTCCCGCTGCCCAAGCAGCTCGTCGGTGACGGCCAGCTCTTCCTGCTCGAGGTGCGCGGCGAGTCGATGATCGACGCCGCGATCTGCGACGGCGACTACGTCGTGATCCGCCAGGCCAACACCGCCGAGAACGGTCAGATGGTCGCGGCCATGATCGACGGCGAGGCCACCGTGAAGACCTTCTCCCGCAAGAGCGGGCAGGTGTGGCTGCTGCCGCACAACGAGGCGTTCGAGCCCATCGACGGCACCCACGCCACGATCCTCGGCATCGTCACCGCGGTCCTGCGCAAGGTCTGAGGGGTACGCCGGCGGGTGGTCTCGACGCCCGCTCGTCGCTGGCGCTCCTCACTGCTCGATCACCGGGTGCGGCCGGCCGCCGGGTGAGCGCCGGGTGAACGGACGGTGCTCACACCGGCGAAACCGTCACGAAACACCGGGCTGTGTCGTTGGATGGGGCGTGACCTCGACGAAGACCACGCCGACCACCCCCACCACGGCGCCCCCCGCCTCGTCCTCGCTCCCCCGCCGCACCGTCCTCGCGACCGGCGCCGCGGGAGCCGCCGCCGTCGGCGTGCTCGGCACCGGCGTACGCGCGGCCGACGCCGAGGAGTCCGGGCAGACCGGCGCCGCCGGTCGTGGGAGGGCCGGTCACGAGGTCTTCCAGCACGGCGTCGCCTCCGGCGACCCGCTGCCGCGGCGCGTGGTCATCTGGACCCGCGTCACCCCCACGCCCTCGGCGACCCCCGGCTCGGGCAAGGGCAAGCCGGTGACGGTGACCTGGCAGGTCGCGAAGGACGCGCGGTTCAAGAAGATCGTCCGCAAGGGCAGGTTCCGCACCAGCGCGGGTCGCGACCACACCGTCAAGCTCGACGCCAAGGGCCTCAAGCCGGGCAGGGAGTACCACTACCGGTTCATCGCCCTGGGCCAGAAGAGCCCCGTCGGGCGACTGCGCACCGCCCCCCGCAAGCGGGCCGCACTGGACAACCTGCGCTTCGGCGTCGTGTCCTGCTCCAACCTCGAGGCCGGGTTCTTCACCCCCTACCGCGCCCTCGCAGCGCGCCAGGACCTGCACGCGATCCTGCACCTGGGCGACTACCTCTACGAGTACCCCACCGGCGGCTACGGCATGGGCCAGGACAACGTCGTGGTCCGCCCGCACGACCCGCCGCACGAGATGGTGAGCCTGGAGGACTACCGCCGCCGGCACGCCAGCTACAAGCTCGACCCTGACCTGCAGGCCCTGCACGCGCGCTACTCCTGGATCCTCACCTGGGACGACCACGAGGTCACCAACGACCAGTGGAAGGCCGGCGCGGAGAACCACGACGAGTCCGAGGGTGACTACAAGAAGCGGCGGGCCCGCGCCCACCGCGCGTACGACGAGTGGATGCCGGTCCGCATGGACGGCACCGCCGCCCTGGGCGACGGCACCCGCTTCTACCGCCGGATGCGCTTCGGCCAGCTCGCCGAGGTCTCCATGCTCGACCTGCGCACCTACCGCGACGAGCAGGCCGCCCTGCCCGGCGTCGACGCCACCGTCAGCGACCCGTCCCGCTCGATCACCGGCAAGAAGCAGATGGCGTGGCTCAAGGAGTCGCTGACGCGCGGCGACCACGCCCCGCAGTGGAAGGTGATCGGCAACCCGGTGATGATCGCGCCGGTCACCTTCGGCGACCTGCCCAACGACCTGATCGACCCCATCAACGACGTGACCGGCATCCTCCCCGCCGACGGGGCGCCCTACAACGTCGACCAGTGGGACGGCTACACCGCCGACCGGCGCGAGGTGCTCGGCCACATCCGTGACCACCAGGTCAAGGACGTCCTGTTCGTCACCGGCGACATCCACTCCGGCTGGGCCTGCGAGCTGCCGCTGGACACCTCCACGCAGCCGCTCTACGGGGACTCCTACGGCGTGGAGTTCGTGTGCTCCTCGGTCACCTCCAACAACCTCAAGGACATCACCGGGGCCCCGCAGCTGACCCCGCTGGTGGAGACGGCCATCCTGGCCAACAACCGGCACATCAAGTACCTCGACTTCGACAACCACGGGTACTCCGTCCTCGACATCACGCCCGAGCGGGCGCAGATGGACTGGTACGTCATCGGTGCCCGGGACGACGCGAACACCCCGATCGAGTGGTCGACGTCGTACGAGACGATCGCCGGGACCGGCCGGGTCACCGCCGTCGACGCCCCCGTGGAGGCGTGATGTGCCAGGACGCCCCCCTCACCGGCTCCCCCGAGCGCGCCGCCCGGCGGCTCGAGGAGATCCGCGCCAGCCGTCGGACCGTCCTCACCGCCGCCGCGTCCGGCCTGGCGTTCTCCAGCGCTCTCGGCGCTGCGGCCCCCGCCGACGCCGCGAGCCCGAGGACCAGGAAGCGCTGCTACGTGCTGGTCACCGACGGCTGCCGCCCCGACGAGATCGAGCCGACCCTCACGCCCAACCTGCACGCGCTGCGCGAGGGCGGGATGTGGTGGCCGCGGGCGACCTCCATGCCGGTCATGGAGACGATCCCCAACCACGTGATGATGATGACCGGCGTGCGGCCCGACCGCTCGGGCGTGCCGGCCAACTCCTTCTACGACCGCGAGCTCGGCGAGATCCGCGACATGGACCAGCCCAGCGACATCCGGGTCAAGACGATCATCGAGCGGCTCAACAAGCGTGGCTTCACCACCGGGACGGTGCTGAGCAAGGAGTACCTCGTCGGCGTCTTCGGCGAGCGGGCCACCCACCGCTGGGAGCCCGAGCTCTACATCCCGGTCTCCGGTCACGCGCCTGACCTGCTGACCTACAACGCGCTCACCTCGATGGTGGACGAGTTCGACCCGCACCTGGTCTTCGTCAACCTCGGCGACATCGACCGGGTCGGCCACACCGACTTCACCGGCACCAACCTGCGGCTGCTGCGGCAGGCTGCGCTGCTCGACACCGACCTGCTCGTCGGGCGGTTCATCGACGGGCTGAAGTCCAGCGGTGCGTGGGAGCACTCGATGGTCATCGTGCTCGCCGACCACTCGATGGACTGGTCGATCCCCACCAACGTGATCACCCTCCAGGGCGCGATGGACGAGGACCCGCTGCTGGCCGGCAACGTCGTCATCGCCGACAACGGCGGCGCCGACCTCGTGTACTGGACCGGCCCGAAGGGCAAGCTCGACAAGGCGGTCAAGCGCATCCAGCAGATCGCCGAGGCGACACCGGGCGTGCTGAAGGCCTGGGACCGGCGTACGCCGTGGCTGCGGCTGGGCCCGGAGTCCGGCGACGTCGTGGTGTTCTGCCAGGCCGGCTGGCGCTTCTCCGACCCCAACCCGATCACCAACAACCCGATCCCCGGCAACCACGGCCACCCCGCGACCCGGTCGATCCCGTTCTTCATCGGCGGCGGGCACCCCGCAGTCAAGGCCGGCAAGGTCTTCTCCGCCCACGCCCGCACCGTCGACGTGGCGCCCACCGTGGCGAAGTTCTTCGGGATGCGCACGCCGAAGAAGAGGTACGACGGCAAGCCCCGGATCTGAGGTCGACCGGCGTCCTCGCCGACCCCTGGCCCAACGCCCGGTGAACGCTCGGAACGCCGCGTCACCCGGGGCCCCGGACGGCGTTGAGCCGGTGTGAACGAGACGTCGACCTCCGTCCTGCCCCGCCGCACCGTGCTGGCGACCGGTGCCGCCGGCACCGCCCTCTCCGTGCTCCCGGCCGGGGCCGCCGACGCGCGACGCGGGAAGCAGAAAGGCAGGGGCAAGGGCGGGGCCAAGAAGGGGCCGGGGGCGAAGCACCCGGTCTTCCAGCACGGCGTGGCCTCCGGCGACCCGCTGCCGCACGCGGTGGTGCTGTGGACCCGCGTCACCCCGACCCCCGCGGCCACCCCGGGCTCCGGCAAGGGCGGCAAGGTCACGGTCCGCTGGGAGGTCGCGACCGACAAGCGCTTCCGCCGCGTCGTGTCCAGGGGCCGCTTCGTCACCAGCAAGGGTCGCGACCACACCGTCAAGCTCGACGCGAAGGGGCTGAAGCCGGAGCGGTGGTACTACTACCGCTTCCACGCGCTCGGCCAGACCAGCCGCGTCGGCCGCACCCGCACCGCACCCGCCGAGGACGCCACCCCGGAGCACCTGCGGATCGGCTTCACCTCGTGCAGCAACTGGCCGGCCGGGTTGTTCGCGGCGTACCGGGGCCTGGCGCAGCGCGACGACCTGCACGCGGTCGTCCACCTCGGTGACTACCTCTACGAGTCCGGCTCCTCCAACGTGCGCGCGCACGAGCCCGACCACGAGATCGTGAGCCTGGCCGACTACCGGACGCGGCACGGGCAGTACAAGACCGACCCCGACCTGCAGGCCGCGCACGCCAACGCGCCGTGGATCGTGACGTGGGACGACCACGAGGTCACCAACGACTCCTACGCCACCGGCGCGGAGAACCACCAGCCCGGCCCCGTCGACGAGGGAGGAGAGGGCGACTACGCGAAGCGGCGCGCCCGGGCCCACCGCGCGTACGACGAGTGGATGCCGGCCCGGATGGACGGGACGGCCCGGCTCGGGGACGGAACGCGGCTCTACCGACGGCTGCGGTTCGGCACGCTGGCCGAGCTGTCGATGCTGGACCTGCGGACCTACCGCGACCAGCAGGTCGCCGACCCCGGCTACGACACCGGCGTCGACGACCCCGAGCGCACCATCACCGGTGAGCCGCAGATGGAGTGGCTGCTCGACGGACTGGCGCAGGAGCGCGCGCAGTGGAAGGTGGTCGGCACGTCGGTGATGTTCAGCCCGCTGAAGGTCGCCGCACTGCCGCGCGACGTCGCCGGCGCGATCAACACGCTGGCGCCGCTCATCCCCCAGGACGGCGTCTACGCCAACCCCGACCAGTGGGACGGCTACACCGCCGATCGCCGCACCGTCGTGGACCACCTGGCCGCGAACGACGTGCGGGACACCGTCTTCCTCACCGGCGACATCCACTCCGCCTGGGCCATCGACGTGCCCACCGACGTCGGGTCCTACCCGCTGTCGCCGACCGCGGGCGTGGAGTTCGTGTGCACCTCGGTGACGTCGAACAACCTCAAGGACGCCCTGGGCACCCCGTCCCGATCGCCGGTCAACCTGGCGGCCGAACGGGCGATCCTCGCGGCCAACCCGCACATCAAGTACCTCAACTTCGACGACCACGGCTTCTGCGTGCTCGACCTCGACGCCCGGCGCGCGCAGTGCGACTGGTTCGTCATCGGCTCGCGCACCGACCCCGACACCCCCATCACCTGGACCCGCTCCTTCGCCACCGACTCCGGTGCGAGCTCGGTGCGGGAGGTCGACGCCCCGGTGGGCTGACCCGCCGGGGGCGCTGGGAGCGGTGAGCCATCAACCGTTCGGGCCAGCGGAACGGTTGACAGGTCACCGCCAACCAGGGCCCGCGGGCAGCGGTGAGTCACCAACCGTTCAGGCGAGGAGAACGGGTGACAGCTCACCGCCCACCAGGGTCAGTCGGAGGCGGAGGCGGCCAGCCGCGTGAGGGCCTGGCGTACGACGGCGGGGTCGGTGGTCGTCCACATGGGCGGCAGGCTCGCCTTGAGGAAGGAGCCGTAGCGCGCCGTGGCCAGCCGCGGGTCGAGCACGGCGACGACGCCACGGTCGGTGGTGGTGCGGATCAGGCGGCCGGCGCCCTGGGCCATCAGCAGCGCGGCGTGGGTGGCCGCGACCTGCATGAAGCCGTTGCCGCCGGCCTTGTCGGCGGCCTTCTGCCGCGCGCTCATCAGCGGGTCGTCGGGGCGAGGGAAGGGGATGCGGTCGATGAGCACCAGCTGGCAGGTGTCGCCGGGGACGTCGAGGCCCTGCCACAGCGACAGCGTGCCGAACAGGACGGTGTGGTGGTCCTCGACGAACTGCTTGGCCAGCTCGGGCAGCTGGGCGTCGCCCTGGGCCAGGGTCGTCAGGTGCGGCAGCCGCTCGCGGACCGCCTCGGCCGCCGCCTCCGCGGCCCGGCGCGAGGAGAACAGACCCAGCGTGCGGCCGTCGGCGGCGTCGACGAGCTCGGCGATCTCGTCGAACTGGGCCTTCAGCAGGCCGTCGCGGCCCGGCGGCGGGAGGTGCCGGGCGACGTAGAGGATGCCCTGGCGGCCGTAGTCGAAGGGCGAGCCCACGTCGACGCCGCGCCACGGCAGGACCCCGTCGCCCTCAGGGACCGATCCGCCGTCGACGACCCGCTCCGAGGGCTTGAGCCCCACCGAGGTGGCGACCGAGGAGAAGTCACCGCCGAGCATCAGCGTCGCCGAGGTCATCACCACGGTCTTGTCGGTGAGCAGCTTGTCGCGCATCTGGCCCCACACCTGCAGCGGCGCCACGCACAGCCGCGGCGCGGAACGCTCCCCGCCCTCGGAGAGCCACAGCACGTCGGACTCCAGGTCGGCGGCCATCCGCTCGGCGACGGCGAAGACGTCCTGCACCGAGCCCTTGGCCTGCTGGCGGCCCGGGTCGCCGTCGCCCTCCCCCGGCTTCTCCTTGGGGAACCCCGAGACGCACGCGCGGGCGGCGTCGCGCACCAGCTGCAGCGCATCGCCCAGCTGCTCGGGCAGCACGTCGAAGCGGCCCGGCGAGGCGGTGGTGACCGCGTCGCGCAGCGCCTCGCCCGCGTCCGCGAGGTCGTCGGCGGGGTTGCTCGCGCCCTCCGCGGAGACGTACTTGCGGGCGCGGCGCGCGGCGCGCTCCACGTCGGGGGCGGTGAGCTCGTCGGTGGCCGCCTGGGTCACCCGGGCGACGAGCTCGTGCGCCTCGTCGATGACGACGGCGTCGTACTCCGGGATCATCGGGACGCCCTCGATGGCGTCGATGGCCAGCAGCGAGTGGTTGGTGATGACCAGCTGGGAGCGGTGGGCCTTCTCCCGGGCCAGCTCGGCGAAACACTCCTGCCCGAACGGGCAGCGCTGGGCGCCGAGGCAGTCGCGGTGGCCGACCGAGACCTGGCGCCACTCCCGCTCGGTGTGACGCGGGGCGTTGTCGCGCTCGCCGGAGCCGCCCTGCTCGGCCTCCTCCTCCGCCCAGGCCCGCAGCTCGAGGACCTTCTGCCCCATCGACCCCTCGGGCAGCTGCACCAGGGCGCCCTGGTCGTCGGGCACGCCCTCACGGACGCGGTGGAGGCAGGCGTAGTTGGAGCGGCCCTTGAGCACGGCGTAGGAGGTGTCGACGCCCTCCTGGCCCTTCATCGCCTCCATCAGCCGCGGCACGTCGCGCTCGACGAGCTGGTGCTGCAGCGCGAGCGTCGCGGTCGCCACCACGACGCGCTTGTCGTGCAGGAGCGAGGGCACGAGGTAGGCCAGCGACTTGCCGGTGCCGGTGCCTGCCTGCACGAGCAGGTGCTGGTCGTCGGCCAGGGCGCGCCCGACCTCCTCGGCCATCTGCACCTGCCCGTCACGGGTCGCCCCGCCGAGCGCAGTCACCGCCGTCTCCAGCATCGCGCTCACGCTGGTCCTCGGCTCACTCACGCCGAGCACCCTAGTCGCGGCCGGGGACGGTCCACTCCCCGCGGTCAGCCGCCTGTGGACAGCCGCTCGGCGACCGCGTCGCCGAAGCGGGCGTGGCCGGCCGGGGTGAGGTGCAGCAGGTCGGGCAGGTAGTCCAGCGCCAGGTCGCTCACCGCCACGAACCGCACCCCGTGCTCGGCGCACAGCCGCTCGAGCAGCCCCTCGACCCTCGGGACGTACGCCGACCGCGCCGGCGCGTCCGCAGGCCCGACGACGGTCAGCGGGTGCCCG